>AMFJ01000820.1_pt1 | contig 10219 bp, 8 predicted proteins | sample 427208 | NCBI WGS metagenome assembly AMFJ01 (sample SAMN02954298, study PRJNA114691) | groundwater metagenome | biome: aquatic; feature: subsurface aquifer; material: sediment; isolation source: subsurface aquifer sediment | place: USA: Rifle, CO | collected 2008-08
CACAAAATCAAATTCATCAAACTCTTCTTTTTGGATTTCTTTAAAATCATTTTCAAATTCTGGAAAATAAGTATCTCAATCAAAGTCTTGCCTAATTAAGGTTAAATCTAAAACATCTGCGAACTCTAGAGATTGTTTATAAATTTCTCATCAACCTATTATAAAAATTTCTTTGTCATATTTTTGGACTTTTTGTATAGCTTCTTCTAGCGAATTATATATTTCGCATCATTCCGCATGATAACCAGAATCTCTTGTTATAATGACATTTATTCTATTTGGAAGAGGTCTTCATATCGATTCAAAAGTCTTTCTTCACATGATAATGACATTTCAAGTAGTTAATTCTCTAAAATGCCTTAAGTCTTCCTTGAAATTCCAAGGAAGAGTGTTGTTAATTCAGATAACTTTATTTTTTAAGGCCATCGCGGCAATAATGTGAATCATTATTTATGATTGTTTAACACTAGAATGAGTATATCATTCATTTTCATTACTTTTCTTTTCTTTGAATGTGAAGTCCTTTTTGGTCTTGTCATCAAATCATCAAATATTAGCTATTTCAGCTTTAAGAGTTGGATGCGGATCATAATTCTCTAAAGTGATATCCTCAAATGTGAAATCATCTATATTGGTTATTTCTGGATTTAATTTAATTGTTGGAAATGGTCTTGGTTCCCTTTGTAGTTGTTCTGCAACTTGTTCCATATGATTAGAATAGATATGAACATCTCAGAAAAAATGAACGAAGTCTCATACTGGAATTTTTGTAATTTGAGACACCATCAATAAAAGCAGGGCATAACTTGCAATATTAAACGGAACTCCTAAGAATGAATCAGCACTTCTTTGAAATAGAGCTAAATTCAATTTTCAGTCAGTAACTGCGAACTGGAAAGTTGTATGGCAAAATGGAGGAACCTCATTTTTATTTTCTTCAGAAGCCATGTGATATATAAAATCTGGATTCCATGCTGATACAACATATGATTTTCTATTTGGATCAGTCTTAAGGCTGTCTATTACCCAAGCCAATTGATCTATTTCTCTTCCATCTTTTGCTGGCCATCTTCTCCACATTCTTCCGTAAATAGTGATTATATCTCACCATTTAACTACAAATTCACTATTTTTATCTTCTTCTTTTAATTTTGCTATAAAATCATCTTGATTTAAATCACTTGCAGGATCATTTTTTAAGCAATGTTTATGATATCTTTTCCAAGCCCATTCATCCCAAATATGAACATTATTATCTACTAAGAATTTGATATTTGAATCTCATTTAAGGAACCAAAGAAGTTCTACGATTATTCATCTATGAAAAACTTTTTTTGTCGTTAAAAGAGGGAATCCCTTACTTAAGTCAAAGCGTATTTGTCTTCAAAAAACAGATCTTATAAAAGGAGGAGTTTCTCATTTTTCTTCATATTGTGCTAAAACTTCAGGAGAAAAATAAAGTTTTTTATCAGATCAGTTTTCCATTATATCTTTTAGTAAATCAAGATATTGAAATTCAGGATGTTTTTCCATAAAAATAATTTTAAAGGTTAAATATTTATTAGAATATTAAAGCGTAAAAGTTTTATCAGTTCAATAATAATCTCTCCAATTTTCATTATAGTATGCGAACATGTTTGCATGTAATGTATGATCAAATTCTTCAAATCCAAGACTCTCGATTATCTCTCTGACTTTTCTTTTTTCTTCGTCTGCTTTGCTAGGATCATTTATAATTACCTCAAATTCAGCTAAATATCAATATCACGCATTTTTATCAATGCAAACAGTATAATTCAGAAATGAATATTCATCTCTTTCTCTAGACCACTTTGCTTGATATAAAAACTGACAATCTAATAATATTTTATCTAACTTATCAATATTCATTCACTCAAAAGTTACCTCTGATTCTGTTCTTGCAGTTCAAAATGAACTTGTGGTATCGTCAATAGATGCTTTAATCACAAAAATAGAATTAGAGTTCATGTATCTTGTTCTTACTGAATGATTTTTTCACTCAGTAACAATATGTTCAAGTTTTTTGTAGTTTTCTTCAGAAATTAAGGGTTTTAATTTCCCTAATAATATATTAAAATCTCAATTAATGAAATAATGGTTTAACTGAGAATTTTTATCTGTTAGTTCAAGACTTGGGTCAACTTTTTTCATATTCCCAATAAGTCTTTTCGCTTCACTTTCTTCTCAAAGAAGAACTTTAACTTCTATTTCAATAGAATTCATAAATATAAGTTTATTAAATAATAATTAGTCATTTTTCTTTTCAACAAATCAATTCCAATTATTTTCATGATATCTTCCGACTTTATCATATGTCTTTGAAGATGGTGAAGTTAATTTTGAAAAAGTTATTTGTGCAATTTCCATTTTTGGTCTTAAGATGATGGGTACATTATTGAGGTTACTAAGCTCAAAAGCTATATTCAAGAAATGACCTGGATTTATAAGACCCGCTGTGTTATGCACAACAAGTCATATTCTGGCTAGGCTTGATTTTCATGATAATTGAACCAAGTAATGATTAGATCAAAAATAATCCCAACTGAATCATAGAATACTAACACCAGGATGAAGAACGAATTCGGCTCAATCTTCAATATGGATTTCCCTTGTTTTAGGTAAAATTTTCTTAACGGGATCAATTATAGGAGTATTGAATGAATCTGTAACTAAAAATTTATTTCAAAGCAATATGTCGTATGAAGCTGCTTGAAGTCTCTTTTCTTCAAAACCTTCAATTATAATTTCTCAGGAATCCACAGACTTTTTAATATCAACATCAGACAAAAACATGGTAAATTTTTTAAAAAATTAATAAATTTATTTTAAAAAAAAGAGGATATTTTACAAATGATTTTTATAAAGTCTTAAAAATAACTTAACACTAAATGCTAATTGTAAAATTATTGATTTTTTGGTTAAAAAAAATATAATACTAGGTTTTACACCTTTAGATGATTTTAATTTTTAACTAAAAAAGTATGATAGCAATTAATCCTTACTTGAACTTTAATTGAAATACAGAAGAAGCATTTAATTTTTATAAATCAGTATTTGGTTGAGAATTTAGTATGCTGCAACGATTTAAAGATACTCCAGATGGTGAAAAAATATCTATGGATGATAAAGAGAAAATCATGCATGTTTCCTTACCAGTAGGGAAATGAAATATACTAATGGCAACAGACGCTTTAGAATCAATGTGACAAAAATTGATAATCTGAAATAATTTCTCTCTTTCGATCGAGACAGAAAACAAGGAAGAAGCAGAAAAAATATTTAATGGGCTTTCGGCCTGATGAAATGTTGAAATGCCACTTGAGGATGCTTTTTGGGGAGCATATTTCTGAATGCTTACTGATAAATATGGCATTCAATGGATGGTAAGTTATAATTATCCTAAATCTTAAATAAAAAATATGAAAGAATATAACTGAGAAAAATTAGTTATTACAAGATTTTTTGATGCACCGGTTAAAGCCGTTTGGAAAGCCTGGACAGATGAAAATGAGGCAAAAAAATGGTGGTGACCGAAAAATTTTACCTGTCCATTCTTTTCTATAGATTTGAAAGTAGGAGGAAAAAATCTTTCATGTATGAAATCGCCGGAAGGAAAGGAATATTGGGGTAGAGGAATTTATGAAGAAATAGTGCCATTTGAAAAATTAGTTACTACCGATAGCTTTTCGGATGAAAAAGGAAATCCTGTTCCACCTAGTTACTACGGTATGGCTTCTGATTATCTTTTGGAATTGCTTATAACAGTAACATTTGAAAAAGACGGCAATAAAACGAAAATAACCTTGCAGCATGAGTGATTTCCAGAGGTTGATGATACGGAGCAAACAAGACAAGGTTGGAATGAATCGTTTGATAAACTTGCAGAAAGCTTAAATCGTTAAATATATATTAAATCATAACTATGAAAATATCATTGGTAAGCGTAATAGTGGATGATCCATTAAAAGCTTTTAAATTTTATACTGAGATTCTTGGTTTTATGGAAAAAATGTACATACCTGAAGCTCAATTGGCAATAGTCGTATCATCCGAAGATCCCGATGGAACAGGACTTCTTCTTGAACCAAACAATAATCCGATAAGCAAAGATTTTCAAACAGCAATTTATAATCAAGATTTACCAGTAATTGTTTTTTGAACAAATGACATTAAAAAAGAATATGACAGATTAAAAGATCTTGGAGTTGTTTTTAGGGGAGAACCCGAAAAAACAGAATGGTGAACACAAGTATTGTTCGAAGATACCTGTGGCAACTTAATTCAGCTTCATCAGGTTTAATTATTTTTTTAAATCTTATATTTATTAATTTCAATTATTATGAGCAATAATGATATGTTTTTTTTAAAAAAAATCTTTGTAGCAATACTATTTTTTACTATTTATTCAAACTCTTTAGCAAATGCTGAAATATGACCAAATATCATTTCTAATTTCTCTGTAGAAAATGCTTCTTCAGATCCGGCAATCCCAATTGATTGGTTAAATAAAAAAGAATGAACAAATGACGCTTTGTTTAAATATCCGATTAATTGACAGGATTGAAACAGAGCTTTGCAAGCAGAAATTAAATCATACTCAAATGGTGATGCAAAATGGTATTTTAAGCCAGTCACTGTAACACCTAGAAGTTCATATATATTTTCTGATTATTATCAATCAAATGTTCAGACTACAGTAACTATTGAATACACATCTGTAAATTGAATTATTTCCACAATTAATTTATGAACACTTCCTCCTTCTAGAGGATGGACCAAATTTTCTAAAACTTTCACTGTTCCCGCTAATGCCTCAAAAATGACAGTATTTCATCGCATAAATAAAATATGATTTCTTAAGACTGATAATTTCTCTCTTTCTTTAGCATCCTTTTGACAAAATGATACTACTCCACCTTTAGTGGCCATTTCATCTCCATTGAAAAATAGTGTACTTAGCGGGGCTATACAATTATCTGCGATAGCAAATGATAATAAAGCAGTATCAAGCGTTAATTTTTTCATTGATGATGTTTCATTTGGGAGCGGTCTTTTGTGAAGTTGATCGAATTCATATTCTTTACTGATCGATACATCAGCTATATCAAACGGTTTGCATGTAATACGTGCAGAAGCAACAGATACTTCCAATAATTCTAGTGCTTCGGCTAATGTGAATGTAAATGTGGATAATTCACCACCTGATATAATTCCTCCGATAGTTTCCATTGCTTCTCCGCTTTCTTGATCAATATTAACATGAGCAACTACACTTAATATTGAGACAACTGATATTTGAGGTATAGCCTTTGTCCATTATTCTGTAAGCAATGGTACTGATGATATTGTATGACAATTAACAAAGGCACCTTATATAATTCAAATATCTCCAGGCGCCCTTAAAAACGGTTCACATGTTATAACAGTCTATGCTCAAGATTTAGCTGGAAATATAGGAAATGCTTCTCCTATAACTTATTTCACAGACTATACTCCTGACACAAACCAAAACTTTATTTTAAACCCTTCATTTGAAACATGAAGCTGAGGTCTTCCTGATCACTGGTTTCATGGAATTTGGTGAAATAATAGTGGATCATTTGTTTATCCGGTTACCTGAATAGATTGAGGTTCTGCCGCAGAAGTAACCTTGAATTCATATGTAGATTGAGATGCCAAATGGTATTTTGAAGACGTAGAAGTTTTATCTGGCGCAACTTATGTATATTCTGATAAATACAAATCAACAACATGATCAATTATCACTGCAAGATATACTTACAATGATTGATCCGGTACAATGGCTTATGTTGATTTAGTAAGTCTTCCTGCAAGTGAAAATTGGACCACATCCACACAAATATTCACTATTCCTGCAAATGTCAATAAAGTTACGGTTTTTCATCTCATAAATAGTATGGGTACACTTTCAATAGATGATACATCTTTAAAATTATATTCGACTGGATCAATAAATGATCCGAATGTATTTAATAATTGAATGGTTTCTTTGACGTTCGATGATGGATGGAGTTCACATTATGACAATGCTCTGCCGATACTTGAAAATGCAAATATAAAGGGAGGTTTCTATATAATTACTAATGAAATGAAGAACTCTGTTAATGAAAATAGGATATTAAATCCATCCTTAGAGATTCAGACATCTTGAAATCTTCCTACTAACTGGAACAAATCACAAACTGGAGATAATGACGCGGTATTTTCTTATCCAGTGCAATGAGTTTCATGAGGAAATGCAATAAAGGTTGAAATCACTTCATATACAAATTGAGAGGCAGCATGGAAATCTTCCAATAACACTGTTGCCAGCAATGAGCCATATAATTTTTCCGATCAATACATTTCTGACGTTCCCACTAAGGTGACATTAGTTTATACAATGAATAATGACAGCACCCAGACGATTGATCTGGGTGTTGTGCCAGCTAGTGCAACATGGTCTTTAGCGTCTTTTACTTTCACACCTCCTACAAATGTCGAATCACTCACAGTATACCACAGTCTTATTAGTTCAGGATCATTGATAACAGATGATTATCATTTGGATTTAGCGCAAGATTATATGAATACTGCTCAAGTAAAGGAAATATACAATGCTGGGCATGAGATCTGACCACATTCTCGTACCCATCCATTTTTAACAACTATTTCAAACGAAGAAGTCATAAATGAAATTTCATGATCAAGACAAGATTTATTGGATCTGGGAATTATTCCGTCAGATACTTTCGTTTATCCTTATTGAGAATACAATAGTTCTGTTGTCCAAATTGCAAAAGATGCAGGTTATATTGGTGCAAGATCGGTTAATGAAGGCTATAACACAAAAGTATCTGATAAATACGGGCTTCAAATACAACAGGTAAACTCTTTGACAACTCCTCAGCAATGGGAATTATGGACACAATCTGCCATGGAAAATAAAAAATGGCTTATTTTGATGTTTCATCAAATTGATTATCAGAATGACGAATATTGAGCAAAAACTGAAGATCTAAAATCCTATGTTGATTATTTGGTGACAAACAATATTCCTGTGGTAACCTTGAAACAAGGAATTGAGCTCATGAGTCAATAATAGGAAAAATAAAAAAATATCATTAGCAATGATATTTTTTTATTTTTAAACTTTTTACTTGAATTCGATTCAATTTAGTATTTCATTATTATCTTGTCATAAAGCCCAAAAGAAGACACCTCAAAGATTCTCATTTTTTGCAAAATCTATTTTTTCTTCAATACTCTGAATGTCGTCATAAGAAATGTAATATCCGTAACACTGAAGAATTGATCATCAGAAATTGATTTTTTTGCATATATCAAAAGGAATATCCTTGAATTCAATAGTTTCAGAACTATCAGTTTTATCATAGAGTTGGGGTACATTGAATTTTCTTCCATATAAAGGAAGTCCAAGAATCAGTTTTTCTCTCGGAACTCATTTCTCTATATATTCTTTTTTTAGCAAAGTAGCAATGCTAAGATTTTCAGGCATTTTGCTATTACTATAAAGAGGTGCATTGTGTCAAGCATATCAATCTCAGGCATCTTCGATATCATAAGCCATAACGTGAATATAATCAAAATGATTCTGAATCATAGCAATGTTTTTTATATTATTTTTTGATAGTGCTAAAGGAAGAGCTGCAGTTAGTTTTATTTTTGGAATATTTTTCCTGATTTCAATTGCAAGCGAAATGAAATCAATATATTGTATTCATTTTGGATACTCCCAATCTAAATCTATTCAATCATATCAATTTTTTTCTATGAAATCTTTTAAATCAATTATAAACTTTTTTCTTATATCAGGACTTCTAGCAATAATTTGAAATCAATTTGAATTATTTCATCATCAAATAGATACAGAGACAAGAGATCATTTTTTTTGAAGATCTTTCATAAATGATTTGCTTGTATATCAATTTGGAACAACAAGTTTTCAATCTTTATCAATTCATATAAATGCATGGATTATCCGATCAAAATATCATGAAGGAATTTTTTCTACCTGAAAAACGGTTGACTTCCATGAGGGATAATATGCATGCACAAGAAAATCTGATTTAATGATTTTCTCTGACATTATTAAATCATCTTTATTTGAATTAATATTCATTCTGCTTAAAGCGAATAAAATATTTGTAAAACAAAAAAGAAAAAATAACGAAAATCAAAAAACATAGACCTTTTTTTCATCAATAACTTTCATAATATTTATTTAGAGAATAAATTATCTGGAATCGGCTTCAGAAATTTTTACACTTCATTTTCTTTCAAGTTTATTCCACCCATGCTTACCTCATCTTAATGCGGCTTCAATTGATTTGAAGGTCACAAAGTACATGAATTGTCTGTAGAAAAATCTTTGTATTAATATGACCCAAAAATGAGTAATAGATTTTTTTTCTAAAGCATAAGCAGTTCAGGATGTTACGATATCCATCATTAAAAATGAAATAAATCCAACAAAAATTGTCTTGGGATCACCTATAAAAATAGCTAATATCAGCACCAAATCTCATATAGGGGAAAACATAGGGAATATCAATCAGAAAAGCAGCATATTAGGAAGGGCAATAATTCATAAGGGTCACTTTCAGAAAGTTTTTCGATGTTTCCAAAAACATTGGAATGTTCAATAACTCCAACGAAAGCGTTGCTTGAAAAGAGGTTGAACTTTTTCAGGAGCTTCCGTAACGGATTTAGCCAAAGGAGCAAATACGATATTTCATCAATTTTCAAGAAGCGTCAGAGTTAAATCAGCATCCTCCACAAGTGTATCACTCGAGTATCAACCTATCTCAAGAACTTTCTGTTTTTTCCACGCCCCTGTTGCCCCAGGTACCACTGATATACAATTTAGCGCATCAAATGCACGCCGATCAAAATTTTGTGAAGTGACATATTCCACTTCTTGAAAGGCTGTAAGAATATTTTTCACGTTACCTACAAGAATATTTCCGCAAACAGCATCAACTCTAGAATCTGCAAATGGTTGCATTATATAATGAACCGTTTTCGGTAAAACTATTGTATCTGCATCAATTGTAATTATGTATTCATATCTAGCCTCTTTAAAACCTAAATTGAGAGCGACGGATTTCCCTTCATTCTTTTTTGAAATAAGGCGAACATTCTTATATTTCTTCGTCAATTTTTTGACACGTTCAGCTGTTTCATCCTTGCTTCAATCATCTATGACTAAAATTTCAAAATTTGGATAATCACTTTCAAGCAATCATAAAATAGTTTTTTCAATGACTTTTTCTTCATTATAAGCGGGTACTAAAATTGTAGCAGGAGCATAAAAGTCTCCTGAATAAAACTTTTTTTGATGTTTATTCTTTGATTTAATGACAAATAAGCTTATAAATAATATTCTTGATACTGATATGACTGTGCTGACAATAAAGAATATTGCTACAAAATTCCAAATCCATGTACTTAAATCCTTTAGGAAAATTGATCTTAAAATCGTAAATCTTTCAAATGTAGAAATTCTTGGCATTATCGTTTCTTTTGAAATTCAGAGCATATCATTGATGGAAATAAAGTTATATCATTGCTTTAGTGCAAGAGGAATGAATTTATCAAGTGTTTGAGCTGTTTGAATATTATTTTTTCAAATTTCATCCATTGAAATTATGTTTGAGCTGTTTTTATTCAGTTTTGATATTATATCTTTTGCCAAATTTCAAGATGATTCAAAATCTCTTGAGTCAATATCTGCACCGACAAAAATATAGCCGAGATTGCTAATGTTATGCAATATTTTCATTCCATCAGGCCTTTGAAATGCATAATCATTTATATTATTTGGAATTCTAACAAGGAAAGTTCAATGATCTGAAATATATTTTAAGGTTTTTTGAGATTCAATTAATTTATTTGAATGTTGAGATTCTCATATATCAGAAAACAATGAATAATTTCAAAGAATATGTCAATCATTGTATGTGGCCAATATTACATCTGGATTCTCTTCTATCTTTTTATCATCAAGAAAAAAGGTTGCGTTGATTTTGTATTTTTTAAGGATGCTTAATATTTTTTCACTTTCTTTTTTATTTGGAATACTGTTGAATGTTAAAACTATTGTTTTGCTTTTATTTTCTCCAAGCCGTGAAATTTTCAATTTTTCTGGAAGTTTTTCATATTTTGAAAAACTAAT
>AMFJ01020146.1_pt1 | contig 10219 bp, 10 predicted proteins | sample 427208 | NCBI WGS metagenome assembly AMFJ01 (sample SAMN02954298, study PRJNA114691) | groundwater metagenome | biome: aquatic; feature: subsurface aquifer; material: sediment; isolation source: subsurface aquifer sediment | place: USA: Rifle, CO | collected 2008-08
ATCTTCAAAACGCCTATCAGGCTTATGCCAAGAATTATGTTACTATACAAATGGTGATTGAAAATACTTTACAAACTAATACTGGAAATAATTCAGGATACAAGAAAAATTTCCAAGCCAATAAAGCAGCACTTGAAATTAACAAGATATTGATTCTGCATGAACTTAAAAAGAATTTAATTTTTTTATTATGGAAATTTATTCAATGCATGGGCGGAGTGCCAGTTTTTTTATTTTTTATAATTATATTTTTTACATCTTGTTATACAGTTATCAAAAATAAAATTCGAGAAATCGACAGATCAGTTTTATTTATCGCGATTATTCCAATGATCACTTTTTTAAATGCAGCAATTATTGCAGCGTGCAACCCAGATCTTCCAGCCTACTTTTGTTATTCGCAATTTATGTTATATTGCTTAGCAGCTTTTTTGGCAACAAAAGTATATTTTTTAACAAAACAGTCGTATTAACGGAATTATATATACAATTATCTTATGACATTATTCAAAACAACATTATGGACGGGTTTTTCAACTTTTATAAAAGTAATTTCTACCTATCTTTTATGGAAAATAATCGCTGTATATACAGGCCCAACAGGAATGGCCGTTCTTGAGCAATTTCAAAATTTTATACAAATTTGCCGATCACTTTCTTGTAGCTTGAGCCAGGGAATAATTAAATATGTATCAGAATACAAGGATAATGAAGAAAAAAAAGCAAAAATATTAAGTAGTGCTCTTGGCTTTTACTTCATTATTTCGATTATAGTTACATTTCTTTTAATTCTTTTTAGTAAATTCATTTCAGAAAAGGTTTTCTCTTCATTTGCTTATCAAAAAACGATCATTATATTGGCTATCAGCATTACATTATATTCATTAAATAATTTATTACTTTCTATTCTCAATGGCGAATTAGAAATAAAAAAATATGTTAGCTGTAACGTTGCAAATACAATATTAAGCTTTATTATTACTGGCTATCTTGTCATATATCATGGAATACAAGGAGGAGTAATAGGTTTATCATTGAATCAATCTATCGCATTAGCCCTGACAATATATTTAGTAATTAAAAGTAAATGGTTTAATTTTCATTTTTATCTGAATGGCATTGATAAAGAAAGCATTAAAAAATTATTTAAATACGCAATTGTATCATTTGTTCCTATTCTCATGGTTCCCATTTCATTGATGATTTCAAGACAATGGATCGCACACGAGCTTTCATGGCAAGAAGCAGGCTATTGGCAGGGGATCATGAAGCTGTCAGATGGATACTTGATTTTAATGGATTTAATGATCAGTGTTTATCTTATTCCAAAACTTTCTAGCATTAGACTTTTATCTGAGTTTAAAGCTGAGGTTATCAATTGTTATCGATTAATCATCCCGTGTGTTTTCTTAGGGCTAAGTTTTATTTTCTTATTCAAAAAACAAATTGTGACTATTTTGTTTACTAAAGAATTTTATCCTATGTTAATTTTATTTAAGTACCAAATGATGGGAGACATGGCAAGAGTTGGTACGTGGTTATTAGCAAATATCATGGCTGCAAAAGCAATGATAAAAATTCTAGTCGTTTCTGAAATTACTTTTAATTTGTCATATATTTTTTTGACGATGATTTTTGTTCATTATTACGGACTGATTGGTACTTCTATCGCGTTTGCAATCAATAGTCTTATCTATTTTTCATCAATGATATTTTTTACAGTGAGATGCGTTCGTAATGGGTCTTTTCAATTGATCAATGTCTAACTAAATAGCCTAATTCAAGCGGTATTTTTATTTGTGATTCAAAAATTTTTATGTTATTTTTAAAAATCTTTTCATAATGACGATCGAAAGGCTAAAATTATTGCTTTAAATAAGGAAGTTATGCGAAAAATTGTTTATTTTTCTTTTTTATTTTTCATCATCAATATTCCTTCTGCTTATGCATACATCGACCCTGGCACAGGAAGTATGTTGCTTCAAGGACTCATCGCTGGAATTGCTGCAGGACTTACGTTATTTTCTACCTATTATAAAAAAATAAAAAATTTTTTAGCAATCGGGTTTTTTAATCATAAAAATAAAAAACAAATAGCGGACAACTCTACCGATTCTACTGATGAAAAAAGTTAGAATGAAACAGAACATAATTCAAAATGTAGGTTCTTATAGGGATCCAATGGGGCATGTTTATGAAAGTCACCAACGAATATATCGTTTTATATCAGAAGAAGGTCGTAAGCAATATGAATCTATACTTTCGTCCATTGACGATGCTGTTCATCAAGGTTATTTAGTTCACAGTCAAGAGTTATCAAAAGATAATTGGCCAACAAAGGATTTAAGTGTTGCATATGTTTTAGAACATCAACTTATTCCGTATATTTCTTATCCTTATGAATGGTCTTTTCATTATTTAAAAGATGCGGCGCTTCATCATCTTAATTTTCAATTGTTTTTATTAAAAAGAAATATCGTTTTAAAAGATGCAAGTGCTTATAATGTACAGTTTATTGGTAGTAAACCCATATTTATTGACCTTCTGTCGTTAGCGCCTTACAACCAAGGTGATTATTGGTTTGGACATCGCCAATTTTGTGAGCAATTTATTAATCCATTACTCTTACGCTCAATTCTCGGTATTCCCCACAATTATTGGTATCGTGGGAGGCTAGAAGGGATAGCTACGGCAGATATTGCTCGTATTATTCCCTTATATAAAAAATTTAATTGGAATATTTTTACTCATATAGTGCTGCAAAATAGACTGGATAATGTAGCAATGGAAAATCAGGATAAAGCCATTCTCAAGGCTAAAAACCAAAAAATATTTTCAAAATTAGCTTATGAAGGATTTTTGATCCAAATAAAAAAATGGATTCAAAAACTTGAGCCTAAGAATATAGGTAAAACATCATGGGGAGAATACACACGTACCCATACTTACCATACCGATGAACTTCTAAAGAAAAAAAAGTTTATTGCTGATTTTTCGAATAAAGTGAAACCACAAATTTTAGTTGATTTAGGTTGCAACACGGGTGATTACTCTCTGCTATCTCTTGAACATGGTGCTGAATATGTTATTGGATTTGATTTCGATCAAACAGCGCTTGATTTGGCTTACCATAGTGCTAAAAATTCCTCTAAACATTTTCTCCCATTATATCTGGACGCTTCAAACCCAAGCCCTGACCAAGGTTGGCTACAAGCAGAACGATGCGGCTTTTCAAAACGTACGAAATCACATGCACTGATTGCCTTGGCATTTATTCATCATCTAGCGATTGCTAAAAATGTGCCTTTATTCCAACTTGTCAATTGGCTAGTTGATATTGCTCCACAGGGTGTCATCGAGTTTATACCCAAAGAAGATCCTACCATTGTAAAAATGCTTTCTCTCAGAGAAGATATATTTATTGACTATCATCAAAATGTGTTTGAATCGTTGCTGATAGCCTGCGCAAGAATTGTAAAAAAAGAAATAATTTCTAAATCCGGTAGGATACTTTATTGGTATGATAGAAATGATGATTAATAAATAATGAGATCTGAATGTATCAAAAATATTCTATTTTTAAAGAACATGTAATCATTTTTTTAACCACATTGCTTATTTTTTTCTTTATACCCTTATATTTAATTAGATTGTCTCCATCTGATTATGCTTTTTCTAATAATTTTTCTTTTTTCAATGTTGGTATTATATATGCTATTTTTTATTTTATACTTAATATAAGTATTTATTGGATTTTATATGCTATAAAAGCTAAAAAAATAGCGCATTACTTGGTATTTTTTTCATTGTTCTGGATTCTATTTGCAGGTTATCTTTTTCCTGTCGTAAATAAGAGTGGGATGGTTGATCCCATTATGATACCAACAAACAAATGGAATTTTTTTTTAGTGTTGTTTTTTTCCACCCTAATGACCAAATTGCTAAACACTCGTTTTTCCAAATCCATTGTTATTTTTACATCTGTTTTCTTAATTTTAGCTATTGTTCCTGAGTTTTATAACGGCTATCAACTACTTGGTAATGAAAATAAAAATAAACTCGAGCGATTTCTAAGACTTTCGAAATATAATAATATTATTGTTGTAAGCTTTGATGGATTACCAGGTAATGTAGTTTCACGTATAATTTCTACGGATAAAACATTAAAAGAAAGTTTTAAAGATTTCGTCTTCTTTCAAAATGCTATTGCAACCTCTCCTGCAACGTTTGCGTCTATTATGGGAGAATTATTCGGCAATTTAGATTTTAAAACTCTTGCAAAAACTCAAGAAGGGTTGCTTCGAATATTAGACAAAAAGAAATTATTTATTAATCAAGAGGGCTTTGAAACATATACCTATGGTACTTACAATGATTTTAATTTATTTCTTGAAAATCAAATTTATACTGGTGAATTATCAGAAACTTATTCTTTATTTAATTACATGAATTATTCTGTAGATTTTTATAAATATGTAGCTGTCCGTATTGGTTCTAAGAATTTATTAAAATTTCTAAATTACAGCAATAAAAAGGGGTTTGATGCAATTAATACGATCGTCGGCTTATTTCCAAAATCGTATGTTGCTGCTCGTATCGACCAAATTGGTCCTCTGGATTCATTAAAACTTCTTGGTTACATTGATAGAAAGCTGTTTAAGGGGACCAGTGCTACTACCATGCTATTCCCAAAATTTTTAGAAAAAAATAAACTTATTGCGCGTTTACAAAATCACAAAGGTTCTAACTGGACTAAAGAAAACATTGTAACTATTTTAGATTTTGACAATATGACTCAATCTATCTCAGTAGGAGACTCTGAAAAAAGTGCTCGTTTTATGCATTTTACTTTTACCCATACCCCGATTTTTTTTGATGAATATTGTAATTACAGAAGCGACAATCAAGCTTGGCTTGATAGTAATCAAAATGAGAAAGGGCTGATTAATGAAACGAAATGTGCATTAAATAAATTAGCTGTATTCATAACTAAACTCAAAGAACTAGGCATTTATGATCGTTCTTTTATTATTTTGAAAAGTGACCACGGCCAACCTCCTATTTATTATTCTACTGCGCCAGAAAATTATAAAATTAATAATCATGAGCTATGGGGTTATAGTCGATATAGGCCTCTATTATTGATAAAAAACTATAATCAAAAGTATGATAAGCTCAAATTTAAAAAAGAATTTGTTCTGCTCGATGATCTTGCTAACACAATAGCTCGTAGTTCAGGGCTGTACAAAAATCGTGATATTCCTCCTGGAATAAACCTGTTAGGTGATCATTTACCAACAAACAGGAGCTTCCGTATTTATGTTGTAGAAAACCAAAATTCATCATTTTTATTTGATTCACATAAAGAAGTTTCTCTTAAGACAGGTGAAAGTTTGTTACAAATGATGCGCGATGGAAATATTAATGTTGGTTAATTCGAGGACGTTCATCTAACTGTGTCAACATATTTCTGGAAGTAAGCCCCATAATGAATACTTAGGATCATCACTTCGCAGAAATCTTTTTCCACCAGGGAAGGCGAGGCAAATATAGTAAAAGATAAATTAAAATCGCAGAACTAAACGCAACAAAATATAAACCAAACGCGACCGATAATCCGACAGCTGCGGTTGCCCATAGCGTTGCTGCTGTTGTTAAGCCAGTGACATAATCGCCTTGACGGAAAATAATACCGCCGCCTAAAAATCCGATACCAGTCACCACTTGAGAAGCAATACGTGAAGGATCTGCGTCGCTAACAATAAAACTTAACAAGCCAAATGCACAAGAACCCATTGCGATAGCGCCATAAGTACGAATGCCAGCAGAAATAATATTGCGATGTCGTTCTCTTTCCCAACCAATTAATCCGCCAAGAAAACAGGCAAGAATAACACGAAACAACATGACTAAATCGGTTTGAACGTCTGGGATTAACATATTATATCCTTATTAATACTGAATTGGCCATTTTTGAAGGATGTTCACGAAGGATCTCAAGATGTGTAAAGAGATCCTTCGAGCGAAAAACGCTCTCAGGATGACAATGTCCTAGGGCATTTTATAAAAATGGCCAAAGTCTAGTATGAATAATGTGTATAATATCCAGCGCCAAGTAAACAGCTTAGAGGAGAGATGAGGTTGCTGCAGAATTATTTGCCTATACTTATCTTCATGATCATTGGTCTAGGAATTGGTTTAATTGCGCCTGTTCTTGGCTACCTTCTTAGCCCTAAACGCCCTGATCCTGAAAAACTGTCTACTTATGAGTGCGGTTTCGAAGCGTTTAATGATTCACGCTCACCTTTCGATGTTCGTTTTTATCTCATCGCCATTCTTTTCATTATTTTTGATCTTGAAACGGCTTTTCTCGTTCCCTGGGCAGTTGTTTTCCGCCAACTTGGCTGGGTCGGTATGATTTCAATGGGAATATTTTTAGGTTTATTGACAATCGGTTTCATCTACGAGTGGAAAAAAGGAGCACTCGAATGGGAATAAGTAATTTAATGAAACCTGGCTTTTATGTGACTACCGTTGAAAACGTGTTTAATTGGGCGCGTTCAGGATCATTGTGGCCTATGTCATTTGGATTAGCTTGTTGTGCTGTTGAGATGATGCACGCTGCTGCTTCTCGTTATGACCTCGATCGATTTGGTGTGATTTTTCGTCCAAGTCCGCGTCAATCGGATGTCATTATTGTTGCTGGAACACTTACCAACAAAATGGCGCCTGCTTTTCGTAAAGTTTACGATCAAATGGCAGAACCACGTTGGGTCATTTCCATGGGCTCATGTGCTAATGGTGGCGGCTATTATCATTATTCCTATTCTGTGGTGCGCGGTTGTGACCGTATTGTTCCAGTCGATATTTATGTGCCCGGCTGTCCCCCAACAGCAGAAGCATTAATGTATGGTGTGATTCAATTACAAAACAAAATTCGTCGTAACAAAAAAATTGAACGATAGAGAATGCACACATGACCGATGTGAATACCCTTAGCACGCAAATCCAATCTCGGTTTACATCGTGGATTGATCATGTCACGGTTGCATTTGATGAAATCACAATCGAAGTGAAACCAGCTCATCTACTCGATCTTTGTTATGTATTGCGCGATGACGATGTTTTCCGTTGCAATATGTTGATTGATGTTTGTGGTGTGGATTATTTGCAATATGGTTTAGATGATTGGCAAACAGAAATCTCTACTTTTACCGGATTTTCTCGCGGTGTGACTGGCATGACACAACGTGAAACGACAGCTAAAAGCAGCCGTTTTGCCGTGGTTTATCACTTATTATCTCTCAAACATAATCATCGCATTCGTTTGCGAGTAACGTTGACAAATGAAGCAGAACTCATCGTTGATTCAGTCATCGATATTTGGCCAGCCGCTAATTGGTTTGAACGCGAAGCATTCGATATGTTTGGCATTTTATTCCGCGGCCATCCGGATTTGCGCCGCATTCTCACCGATTATGGTTTTGTTGGACATCCATTCCGTAAAGATTTTCCATTAATTGGTAAAGTTGAAGCTCGATATGATGCGAAACTAAGACGTGTGATCTATGAACCAGTGAGTATTTCGCCGCGTACGTTAGAACCAAAAGTGATTCGTCATGATCATCGTTACGAAGTCGATCGAGGATCACCTGATGGAAAATAAAATACCTGAAATTCGTAATTATGTTTTTAATTTTGGACCGCAGCATCCTGCTGCACATGGTGTGTTGCGTCTCATTTTAGAAGTGGATGGCGAAACGATTGTGCGTGCTGATCCGCATGTTGGTTTGTTGCATCGCGCCACAGAAAAATTAGCAGAAAGTAAGCCGTTTAATCACACGATTGGTTACATGGATAGACTCGATTATGTTTCCATGCTGAGTAATGAGCACAGTTATGTGCTTGCGATTGAAAAATTATTAGGAATTACACCACCCGTTCGTGCGCAATATATTCGCGTGATGTTTGATGAAATCACTCGTATTTTAAATCATTTATTATGGCTTGCTGCACACAGTCTCGATAATGGCGGCATGGCAGTTTTTTTATATTGTTTTCGTGAACGCGAAGATTTACTCGATTGTTATGAAGCAGTCTCTGGCGCGCGCATGCATGCTACTTACTATCGTCCAGGTGGTGTGTATCGTGATTTACCTGACACCATGCCAAAATATAAACCATCAAAATGGACGAATGCAAAAGCAACGGCTGAACGCAATGAAAATCGTGAAGGCTCATTACTTGATTTTATTTGGGCTTTCACTGAACGTTTTCCAACTTGCGTGGATGAATATGAAAGTTTGTTAACGAATAATCGCATTTGGAAACAACGTACGGTGAATATTGGCGTTGTGTCACCTGAACGTGCGATTGCACTTGGATTTACTGGCCCTATGTTACGCGGTTCAAATGTGGCTTGGGATTTACGTAAAAAACAGCCGTATGAAGTGTATGATCGTCTCGATTTCGATATCCCAGTTGGTTTCAATGGTGATTGTTATGATCGCTATCTCGTGCGCGTTGAAGAAATGCGTCAGTCGAATCACATTATTCGCCAATGTGTGGAATGGCTTAAGAAAAATCCCGGCCCTGTGATGATTGATGATTTTAAAATTGCACCGCCATCGCGCATCGATATGAAAATTAGTATGGAAGCAATGATTCATCATTTTAAAAATATGACCGAAGGCTATATCGTGCCAGAAGGCGAAGTGTACGCAGCTGTTGAACATCCCAAAGGTGAGTTTGGTGTTTATCTTATTTCAGATGGCGCCAATAAACCGTATCGCATGAAAATTCGTGCAGCAGGATTTCCGCATTTAGCTGGTTTAAACGAATTAATTCGCGGTCACATGATTGCAGACGTCGTGTCTGTGTTGTCTAGTTTAGATATTGTATTCGGCGAGATTGACCGATGATAACAGAACCTACTCAAATCAAATTACCAGCAGACATTTGCGAACACATCGATAAATGGTTGCTGCGTTATCCACCCGAACAAAAACGTTCTGGCGTGTTTGAAGCATTGCGTGTCGTGCAAGAACGAAATGGCGGATCATTAACAACTGAATTAATGGATGCTGTCGCTGATTATTTAAATATGCCGCGCATCGCCGTTTATGAAGTTGCTAGTTTTTATACGATGTATTACTTAAGCCCAGTCGGCCAGCATGTTATTAATGTCTGCACGAATATTTCTTGCCTGTTAAATGATTCGGAAAAAATAGTAGAACATTTTGAAAATGGATTAGGCATTAAACTCAATGAAACCACAGCAGATGGCAAATTTACCTTAAAAGAAGTCGAATGTTTAGGCGCTTGTGTTAGTGCACCAGTTTGTCAAATTGGTAAAAAATATTTTGAAAATCTTACCGCTGAAAAAGTGGATGAGATCATTGCGACATTAAAGTAACGAGGCGCACATGGCAAATGACATTTGTTTTCGTACCTTAAATTTAGATAAGCCATGGACACTGGAAACTTATTTGCAAGCGGGTGGTTATGCACAATGGAAAAGAATTCTCACAGAAAAAATGCCGCCAGAAAAAATTATTGAAGCAGTGAAGTTATCTGCATTGCGTGGTCGCGGTGGCGCGGGATTTTCAACTGGACTCAAATGGAGTTTTATTCGTCGTGATATGCCAGGCCAAAAATATATTTTATGTAATTCCGATGAAGGTGAACCTGGCACGTGCAAAGATCGCGATATCTTACGATTTAATCCACATCAATTAATCGAAGGCATGGCAATTGGCGCTTATGCGATGGGTGCAAGCGTTGGCTATAACTATATTCGTGGTGAATATTGGGAACCATTCGAACGCTTCGAAGCAGCATTAAAAGAAGCGCGCGAAGCAGGATTAATCGGTAAAAATATTTTAAATTCTGGATTTGATTTTGAATTATATTCACATCTTGGCGCGGGTGCATACATTTGCGGTGAAGAAACTGCGTTAATGGAATCACTCGAAGGCAAACGCGGCATGCCGCGTTATAAACCGCCATTCCCTGCTGCGCGTGGTTTATATAGCAAGCCAACTACGATTAATAACACAGAAACTTACGCATCCGTGCCGGTGATTTTAGAAAAAGGTGCAGAATGGTTTTTGGGTTTAGGCAAGCCAAACAATGGGGGTTGCAAAATATTTTCAGTGACAGGTCATGTGAATAAACCTGGTAATTATGAAATTCCATTAGGCACACCATTTAAAGATTT
>AMFJ01036086.1_pt1 | contig 10213 bp, 8 predicted proteins | sample 427208 | NCBI WGS metagenome assembly AMFJ01 (sample SAMN02954298, study PRJNA114691) | groundwater metagenome | biome: aquatic; feature: subsurface aquifer; material: sediment; isolation source: subsurface aquifer sediment | place: USA: Rifle, CO | collected 2008-08
GGGTTTGCTGTTTTAAAAAAAATTAAAATATATTATAAAGAGAATAGGAGAATTATAGAGGCAATAATCCAAACACTAGCGATCAATCGGAATTTTACAAGAAATTTTCACTTGATAGTCTTGTGATGGAAAGCTTGCATACCAAGTACTGCTCCTACCCATCATCATAGTCCTGTATATCGAAGCAGATTCTTCTCTGATATTCTATGTTTTTGAGCAGTCGCTTTGTATTTGTCTATTCATCGTGCAATAAAGGTGAATATGTTGATGAGGAGAAAATATCAGATATATATAGAGGTTCGGGTCATTTTTATCAATTCAGAATTTAAAATTCAGAATTTAGAATTTAAACAAAGTGAAATTCCGATTAATCATAATAGAACATATGAATGTTGTAATGTTCTTATATTTCTTTTCAATACTAGATTGCTTCTCCGCCTAGGCGGATTGCAATGACAATAAAAAAAACCCCGCTTTCGCAGGGTTCATATTTTATGTCCATTATTTTTTTATATGATGTTCCGCTTTTGTATTGTGGGTTGTATGATGTTTTTCTTCTTTTTTGCTTCCCTTAGCTGTTTTGATGATAGTGGTTATAAGCCGAAGCGCAAGGAGTGCTATTATGATCTTGAGAATGCCTGCTCTGTTTGTAGTGTATACATTCTTCATATCATCTCGTCATCATAGTCTATATACGTCTCAGGTAACAATGATCTCTATAGGAGCTACTTTACGGATCACTATCCCAAAGACATCTCCTGTATTCTTAGTAAAACCAGCGGGTAAGGTGTATGATATACATCCATAAATATTCCCCGTAGCCGTAGTAGGGATCGCTATATTAAATTTCTTGATTGATTGTGCTCCTCCTGAGAGGTCAAATGAGTAATTTTTTGTATTGTTTTGCATCATAGCTAGAAAAGTGTTATCGGTAGTTTTTTGACTACAGCTGACGGTACCATCATCTCTTTGGATTCATTCAGTAAATCAGAAATCAATTTTTACAGTTCCGCTCGTAAATCTACTATAGAAGACAGTACAGATCTCTTGCCTTTTTCCTGGCTGTAATTGCATATGCAATTGGCTTGTAAGCTTTTCAGCTATGAGTCCGTCATTACAAAATTTCATCCCTATCTGATTAATATCACTGACGCTTTTTTCGCTGATATTGGGTGTAAGCGTCACTACATCTCCACTTCTTTCACTCACTTCTGCAGATGCCGTGCATCCAAATATTACAATCAGCATGCTTATGCTGACAACTATTTTTTTCATAATGTATATGTAAAATAAAAGATATGATATATTATCATAGTATGGAGCTTATTTTGTTATGATTTTTACTTTTCTAGGAAGGACAAGTTTGACGATGATGAAGATCAATGCTAAGATGATGATAAGCGTAATCCATGAAAATGCATAGATAGTCGCTTTTTCTGTCTGTGTAGATCCTGTTGTAAATTTTGGATCTAATGTTGAGGTGTCAAATGCAAATACGGGATTGTTTTGTACATTGGATATGATAGTGAAAAATCATTTGTATGTCGGCAAGATACCTACATTTACACTCACTTCTTTGGTTTCTCCCGGTGCAACGCTTGCAGCTGTACTGGAATATGCTTTTTCAAATCCAAGCATATTGTGCACACTACCGCTGATAGCGATACTTTGAGCTATATTTCCATTGTTTTTGACCAAGAAACTCAAGATAAGATTGTTTGTTGTATCGATAGTAGCTTTGATGTTGGAGTTGGTAGAATATGCTCATCCAGGATTCCTTACAAGCTTCACGTCGTTTTTGATGTCATCAGGATTTCCCACAAAAAAGCTAAGGAAACTGGTTTTGCGGACAATCACACTAAATATCTGTCCTGCAGCTTTTGGATCTTTTTTGAGTACCGTATATGCTACACATCAATTTAATTCTCAGCTCATCCCCATAGGCACCAATACTTTTTCTTTGATCATAACGGGTTTGTCTGCCTCTACGATAACTTTCCTATCACCAGAACCTAGAAAATATTTGCTGAAAGGATTGGTACGTCCCATATCAATACCACATGATCTGTTGCCTTGTGAATTTAATGCATAATTTGGAAATCCATAGGTAACTTCGACAGGGGTAGTTGAATTGGCATATATATAGAAACAAATCTCTTTTTCCATCCCTGGCTGGATAGGATAACTTTTGTTGGTTTCCGCCTTAGGATTCTCTGCATCTTCACAGTATCTTATATTTACGCCTTGTACATCAGCTTTTGTAAAGCCAGAAAACATCACTCCGATTAAGATAAAAGATACGATAATTTTTTTATACATCATTTTTGTTTTAAAAAATTAAAAAATAGAGATTAACGCTATAGATAGCTATCTATATCTATAACTCAAGCATTGTTTAACTACTTCATATAGTTTTTTTTATTTTTTACTATCTGATAGGTATATAAATATATTATTTATCTATATACAATTGACATTGTTACAATAATTTATTACAAAAAAATCTTTTATCACCAACTACCGTAAAAGTATGATAAAAAAAAGTCCTCTAAAATTTGACAAATAAAAAATTCTGATTATACTTACTCTACACACAAGAAGTTTTCGTTCATTAGCAATCACACAATATGATATATTATATGGTCTAGGACTCTTTTTGATATCTTTTGATATCAGAACTTTTATATTTTATTATGAAAAACAAATGAAAAACATTATAAAAATTACTGCTCTTAGCTTAGGTTTGTTTGCATCAATCTTTTTATTGAGCAATTCTAAAACTAATGCTGGATTGGTTCAATTGGAAATTACTGGTACTCCAGGACACTGTATCGTAGGAGCTGCTGTTCCTTTTGGAACAACTGGTTTCTCTTACTCTGCATATTCTATGTCAACAGGTTTCCTTACTGAAACTGGTTTGACTACAACTTGGTATTGTGATGATACTGCTGGAGAAGCTTCATGGAATGTAGAATTAGCTACTAGTGATGTATTAAACGTTACTACAGGTAATCCACTTCATACAATTGATGCTGCTACTAGAGTACGAATCAAAAATGATACAGCTACTAAAGTAACTGGTGAATGTGGTGTAACTGTTTGAACTTCTGTAGGTACTTATTTGAATACTGCATCTCCTGTAGAACTTTTCGGTAAATCTACTGACATCGGTGATGTTTGTAAAATCGAAACTCAAAATGTTACAATGAAACTTGACTTAGTTGCTTCACAAGCTCTTGGTCAATATTCAGGTGAAATTACAGTTACTGTTCCTACATGGGCTATGTAATAGTAATCTCTCTAACAAAAAAATTCTTTCTATAAAAAAAACTAGTCTAGAACACAAAACTCCCCGTTTTGTAAGTCCTAGACTATATAATATGTCAAAATGAATTTAGAATTAAGAATTCAAAATGCAGAATTCAAAATTCTGATATATTTATTATATAATATATATAGTAAATATATAATAAAAATCAACACGAATTGTGTTTGATTTTTTTGTCACATAGGAATTTCAAAACAATTCCTATTCCGCTTCGCGGGATAAAAACGACGTTAAAATCCTTCAGGGATTTTCGGCGTCTTATTTTACTGTTGATTTTTTTTCTGTTTTAGATAAAAAGTTTGTGAACTATTTATCTGTCATGGTGATACATGAATCTAACAAAAAAAAATATTGTCTTATTATCGATTGCTAGTATATTGTTTTTTTTATTATTTGTGAATCATACGCTACTGGTCAATGCGTGAGATGTAAGCTTACAAATCAAATGAATGGGTATCAGACACGGTACTCCTGATAATGTAAACTTATGATTGCTTACCGCTTCCGGTAACGATCAAGAAATCAATGGACAGTTTAGCGGGTATTTCTGGGTTGAAGATATAGAAGGATATATCACGGGTCATTATACCACTATCCAATGCGAGGGCGTCTATGGTCCTCTATGAAATAAACTCACTTGAGTCTATCTCAAGGCAGGAAATATCAATCCCGAACGCATTCTTTGACTTACGGGAAATGTGCTTATCGCTCCAAGTTTTGCTGATTATACGAGTATCCTCAGTCCTATGACGTATATCTATAAACCTACTGCTCTAGGTAATGCCTGAATCGTGAATAAATACTGAGATAAGCCGTGGCTCAAAATCGTTGTCCCGGGAGGGACTCCTCCTGGTACATATAGTGGGACTATTGTTTTTAGCTTTTATATGTACTAAACATATATTAAAAAATTAAAAGATTGGAAAATTAAAATATTAGGCAAAATATTAAAAAAGTCCGCGATAGTGCGGATTTTTTTGTTTTTTTTTATTTGTTATTGCGAGCAAAGCGAAGCAATCCAGTTTTTCTTATTATAGATTGCTTCGTCTCCGCCTAAGCGGATTCCTCGCAATGACCTTATGATTTCTATTTTAATCTCACCTAGCTACCATCTTGATAAATACGTCACTAGGGACGTTTACGTTTCCTATCGCTTTCATCCTTTTCTTTCCTTCTTTTTGCTTGGAAAGCAATTTTCTTTTTCTGCTGACATCTCAACCGTAACATTTTGCGAGGACATCTTTTGACATAGCAGAGATGTTTTCTCTGGCGATCATCTTGTTTCCGATACCTACTTGTAATGGAATCGCGAACATATGTTTAGGGATCAGTGTTTTGAGTTTCTCTACAACATCCTTACCGAGATAATATGCTTTATCCATATGTACAACCCGACTCAGCGCCTCAACTTTTTCGTTGTTGATATATACATCCAGCTTGACCAGATGCGCGGGTTGGTATTTCTTGAATTCATAATTCATCGTAGCATAGCCTTTGGTCGCTGATTTGAGCCTATCGTAGAAATCTATGATGATCTCCCCCATCGGTAGTTCATAATGCCGAACCACTCTCGTTTCGTCGATATAATCCATATTGATTAATTTTCCCCTATATTCTTGACAGAGTTTCATGATGTTTCCTGCATATTCATTGGGTCCTACCACTTCTACTGCGGCTACGGGCTCTCGTATTTCGTCTATCCATCATTGGTCGATCATCTCCGTTCAAGATTTGATGACTAGCCAAGGAGTGAGTTCTTCTTTTCTTTTTATCGCCTCTTCGTCGGTCGTATTCGATCAGAGAATATGTCTATACATTCAGGTTTTGAGCAAGGTGTGAATATTGGTTCAAGATTTGATGGGATCCAACGAAAGATATTTGGATTTGATCAGATATACCACGGTCGGGATAGTGAATATCGTCTCCATATTATATTCCCTTGATAATCTTTCTTTGACGATATCCATATGGAGCATTCACAAAAACCCACAACGGAATCAGAATCCGAGGGCTTTGGAATCCTCTAACTCGTATTCTATCGCGCTATCATTGATAGATAATTTTTCCAGGCTATCTTTGAGTTTGTCATAATCGGTATTATCAAGCGGATATACTCCGGCATACACGAACGGTTTCACTCTTTTGAATCCTGGAATCACAAGATTTTGCATCTCTGTCTCATCATGCCCTTTTGCTCTTTCGTCTTTGATGATCGTATCACCGATACTCACATCTCTTACGGATTTCTCTCACGTGACGATATATCAGATCTGGCCTTCTTTGAGCAATTTATCCACTTTGCAATCAGGCGTAAAATATCCTACTTCGATAGGCACGATATTGTTGTCCGTATGTATCAGATGTAATTTTTCTCCTGCCTTGATTTCTCCATCCACGATTTTGACGTATGCTAATACCCCTTTGTAGGGATCGTATACAGAGTCAAAAATCAATGCTCTGGAGATTCAGCTGATCTGCGTTGCATCTTGTCCTTGATCTTGCCCTACCGGCCAGAATTTTTTCTTGTGAGATTTTTTGAAAGCGAGCGGATCCTGGATCCTCTCTATGATTGCGTCTAATACTTTATCTACATTTTCTCAGGTCTTCCCTGATACTTTAATAATCTCTGATTTGTCGATACCGATTACATTCTCTATCTCATGCGCTACTCTTTCAGGATTTGCTGCGGGAAGATCTATTTTGTTCAATACCGGGATGATCGTCAAATTCTGATCTATCGCTTGATATAATGTTGAAAGTGTCTGGGCTTGTATCCCTTGCGATGCATCAACGAGCAAAACGACTCACTCTACGGCTGCGAGTGAACGGGAGACTTCATACTGGAAATCTACGTGTCATGGGGTATCTATGAGATTGAATTCATATCCTTTTCGCTGCATCCTTGCAGGTGTAAGCTTGATGGTGATTCCTCTCTCCTGCTCGATATCCATACGATCAAGCATCTGTGCGTGATCTATTTTTCTGACAGCTCAAGTGATCTCCAGCATCCTATCTGCAAGAGTCGATTTTCCGTGATCTATATGTGCGATGATACAAAAGTTACGTATATTCATACGACTAAACATTGACTAAAATTGACTAATGTCCCGATGAATCGGGACGACAAACAATAGCTGTCGGAAGAAATATCATATAAAACCAGCTCTTGAATTCAAGCAAGACTTTGCTATGGTTAGTCGGTTTTTTGACAAAATAGCTATTTTGGATATAATTAAAGCGTATTTATTTTAAAGATATATAATGATGAATATTACCCCAGATAATATATTAAAAATCACAGAGGAAAGATTGGAATCAGATCCAAAAATATCAAAAAAAAACATCAAAAAAACATCTGGTGACCTTATCAACACTCTCTATGAATTTGATATTCCTGAAGAAATCGGCGACTTAAAAGATGCGTTTCCTATAGATTTCATCAAAACCAAAAATACAGACCTTATACCCACATCATCACATCCAGACCATCCGAAACAACGTAAATATCCGTTAGAATTGGAAGATTCTCTCGTTGATATCGAACATTTCAATGAACATGAAGATATAGCGCATGCACTTCCCGTAATCAATTCTATGATCAAAAAATATAAAAATACACTTGTCACAGAAGATTATATCATGCTTCTCCTCACAAAAGCAAGGATGCTTAACAATAATCATGATATTGCTGGATCTATGCATACATTAAAAGAGCTTGAAGCATATGAAGAGTATTTTATGCAAGATGATAAAAATCTCTATTATCTCACCAAATGAAATAACTTGTATGATCAAGCGGTAAAAATTGTGCAAGAGAATCCCAAAACCGCTCTTAATCTTTTTTTCCAAGCGCGTGAAGCATTTGCTCTACTCCTTAGCCAAAAAGTTGTCTTTGAAGATACTTGGTACAAACATGTTATGTTTAGAAGCGCTCTTTGTTACTATAAGATAGGTGATATGAAAAAATGTGACGCTATATTTTCTGAAATCCGCACCATCGATGATAAAAGCAATAATGCAACTCTTACCGTTCCTATCTTATATATGCATGGATTAGTATATCAAAAACTCAAACAATATCAAAAAGCGATTGCTACCTTTAAAGAATATCTCAGCTATAATCCGGAAGATGAAGAAGTGAAACACCGCATCAGGGTCTTATCAGAAAAACCTGGCGAATAGACGAGAAATCCAATCTACTATACCCTTTCTATGAGAACTCCTCTGCTGATGCATTTGGAGTTTTTTTCTTTGCAAAATCGTTCAAATATGTTGCATGCTCTATTATATAGAATAAATGATTCGTCATCTTGAGTGCGACGAAAGATATAGTCTTTATTATTATATCCTTCGACTTCGCTCAGGATGACAGATTCGCTCAGGATGACAGAGATTTATTTTTTTATTTTGCATATTTTTTTTAATGCTTCATTTCGTTTATCACGACCCATATATCTGATAGGCAATGCTAGCTCCTCAAGCAATCTGAGGATTTTTTTTGCTACTCTGATCTTATCAAACATGATATAATGATACATGATATCGTAGAGTTCTATACAGAACGCATTGATCATCCTGATATCTTTGGTCTCCTTTTTTACGTTTTTTATCATCTGTACGAGAAAATTGGAAATGTCTTTTTGCTCTTGTTTACGAAACAATGCAAAGACCTTATTTTTTTGGGGGATGTTTTTATGCAATATCTGGAGAAGTTCCATCTGACAGATCAATGATAAAAATATTGTACCCAGGTTCTATCAATAAAAAAAAAGAAAAAAACTGACAAAGCTAGGAAAAAAGTTTTGTCAGTTCTTAAGCGTATACATAAAGACACATTTTATGCCTACTTGATTATTTCTGTAACTTGTCGATGACTGCCATCTCTACATCCGAAGGATTGAGCTTGAGATAAAATTCATGTATGCTTCATTTGCAGATGAGGGGCAATTTTTTACCGGTCTCTTTTTCTATGAGCTCTATGAGCGGCAAAACGATCTTGCCGAGCATATCATTCTTATTTTTGGAATAACTGGAAACAGGCAACGCTTTGTTGGAAATATCCTTACCGATATTTTCTATAAGCACTTTCAGAATATCTACCGTCCCTGTCTGAGAATGTAAATCCTCCGACGTAAGTTTTCTCCCGTTGATATAAATCTTATTGTTGATCATATCCAGAAGGATTCATTTCTTATGACTTTTTATGGAATTTTCACAGTTACCGACTTGTATTTTTCCATCCGCCATCTTGAGGATACAGCTAGAAGAATCTAGAAATTCCGAATATATTCCCTTACCGAGATCCTGTTCAAATTTGAGTCCTTCGTGTTCTACGCCGTCAATTCGGTTGACGTAAATAAGTTTTGATCACATAAATTCCATATTTGTCTTGTCTGCTGCATCTACAATCATCTTCCTAAATCATTCAAGCGGCATAGCAAAAATCAGCGATCATCCCATGATTGTACTATCGTTGGGTGAAAGTGAGAGATATTGTTCCTGTCCTTGGAAATTCTCTAAAAATGCTTTGATGAACTTCAAAAAATTAGTAGAACTATTTCTCGTTACACAGTCCCCTTGCCTCATTTTTCTCATCGAATCAAGGAACTGCAGCATATGCGTCTCTTCATAGGATTCAGCATAAATCTTTGACATATGATAGAGTATCTTGATGCTGATAGCTCCCATGAGTTTTCCATACGTCATATCAAATTCATCAGTCTCTGGTGAGATGAAATATTTGTAAAATCTTGGAATTCTGGTCTGATGGAGATTGCTGAAATTGTCACCAAAAAGCTTTTTGAATTCAGATTTGATGGTTTTGGTGCTATTTTGATTGGTCTTATAATTATTTCCACCTATCTGTTCTAATAATACCGGTTTACCAGAGTATATTATTCAATAATCTATCGGCAAATAAGGGTTTTCTCTTAGTCATTTGAATAAGTGATTGAGTTTGAATCCATAACATCTATTCACCATTTCTGTCTCCGGCAGCAATGATTTGTCTCCATCTTCGGAAAAAGATACCGTAGGATAATATCCATCAAAAAAACTCGCTATCTTAGTCCCTGAAGACATCATTCCATAGATGAATTTATCAAAATACAATGCATCTACCAAAATTTTATAGAAAGAATTTCAGCTATCACTAATTACTTCATCGATATTTTTTGTTTTGAGTGATTCTAATCCAGAGATATCCATATCTCAATAGATCCTATTTACGACTACAGAGAGTAATAATGCTAGGATAGAACCGAATCACAGACCAACTCCTCTCGGTAATTCTGAAAGGATATTTATCTGAATACCTTCATCTTCTCAGAGCGATTTCGCGTATTTCTTTTCCAATTCCTTATTGATATCGGCAAAATACGGTGCATACTCTACTGCATTGCTTTCGATGAATTGATATTCATTCATATCAAGATGATAAATCTTATCTACAGAAATTCACTTGGTTGCACTTCTTGTGTATCCTATATACATACGCAAAGGAATCTTCTGTTTGATCCCTACCCCACTGTAGTTATTCAGGATATCTCCTGATCGATTGAGCACGAAAGGAGCTGAAATAACTGTCTGGTTTTCGAAAAAAAACTTCTCATAGGTCTGGACGTATGTCTTTTTAAGATTCTTTGAATTCATGCAGTCTGAAACAAAATAAAAGAGTTATTTTCTTTTATGTATTTTCTTGTACAGGAAATAGTATCTTATGTTGAATCCAAGATAAATAAATCTGTTTAAAAGTCAATGGAAAGTATATTAAGTTATTAAAATAAACAAATTATTTTTATTTAAATTTATTTTATTTAAATTTTTTCAAACCCCCCCCCGGAATTCCCCGGGGCCCTTCCCCTTATCAGGGGACGCCCGCCAAGG
>AMFJ01022912.1_pt1 | contig 10209 bp, 7 predicted proteins | sample 427208 | NCBI WGS metagenome assembly AMFJ01 (sample SAMN02954298, study PRJNA114691) | groundwater metagenome | biome: aquatic; feature: subsurface aquifer; material: sediment; isolation source: subsurface aquifer sediment | place: USA: Rifle, CO | collected 2008-08
ATCGCATCGCCCTTGGGACCGACCCAGATCAGGCCGGCCGCCTCGACTGCATCGGCAAAATCGGCGTTTTCGGCCAGGAACCCATAGCCCGGATGCACCGCATCGGCCCCGGTATCCACCGCCGCCTTCAGGATATTGGCGATGTTGAGGTAGGATTTCGCAGCCATCGGCGGCCCGACATTGACCACCTCATCCGCCATCTTGACAGCCAAGGAATCCGTATCCGCCGCCGAATGGACCTGCACTGTCGCAATGCCGAGCTCTTGCGCCGCGCGGATGATCCGCACGGCAATCTCACCCCGGTTCGCGATCAGAAGTTTCTTGATCGCCATGTTCAGGCAAGCTCTATCAGCGGCTGGCCTGCCATGACAGGCTCTTCATCCTCGGCCACAAAGGCCACGATGGTGCCCGATTGATCGGCCATGACCTCGTTGAACGACTTCATCACTTCAATGAGGCCGATCACATCGCCCACGGCAAGCGTATTGCCAACCGTTTTGAAAGCTGGCTGATCGGGTGAAGGCTTGCTGTAGAACGTGCCGGGCAAGGGTGAGAGGATGTGTCTGGTCATGATTTCCGGCCTTTTCAGCGCGTGGCGTTAAGTGGGGTGATGGCGGCACGAACCGCCTGGGCAAGCCCTACGGCATTCGGCGTGTCCGAATGCACACAGATCGAATCGGCGCGCACCGTCACGTCAACGCCGCCGACGCTAGTCACCTTGCCCTCTTTGATCGCCCGGACACAAGCCGCTGCGGCCTTGCCCTCATCCTTGGCGGCGTGTTCGCGGGTGATGATCAGGCCGCCGGCATCGGTATAGTCCAGATCGGCGTAGAATTCCGACACGAAGACATGGCCGCGTGCCGGATAAATCGTCTCGTGCAGGGTGCCAATCATGCCATATAGCGGCACCTTGAAGACATCGGCGGCATCGCAGATGGCATGGGCGATATCGTCCATCCGCGCGGCCATGCCGTAGAGCGAGCCATGCGGCTTGATGTGGTTCAACTCCACCCCTTCAGCCTGAAGAAATCCCTTCAGCGCGCCGATCTGGTAGATCAGCAGGTTGGTCATCTCTTCCCGGCCGATCTTCATTTCGCGTCGGCCAAAGCCTTGCAGATCGGGCAATGAGGGATGCGCCCCCACCTTCACGCCATGTTTCTTGGCCAGTTGGACGGCAGACCGCATGTGATTGTAATCTGAGGCGTGAAACCCGCAGGCGACATTCGCCACGTCTATCAGTGGCATCAGGCCCGCATCATCGCCAATTCGGTAAAGGCCAAAGCTTTCGCCCATGTCGCAGTTCAGCAAAGTCATGTGACTGTTCCCTTCACGCGTCGATCATGTTGACAAGGTAGACGCCGCTTTCATGCAACTCTGCCTCCCAACCGGGTTCGATGACAAGCGTAGTCGTGACTTCCTCGATCACCGCAGGGCCTGTGATGCGGTCGCCGGCCCCCAGACGCGCACCGGCATAAACCGGGGCGTCCTGCGGCATGGCAGAGGCGTCAAAGATCATCGGGCGAGTGCCGTCCAACGCCTGTTCAACTCCCTTGCCCGGGGCCACGGTCATGCGATTGGGGCGGTCCACCCGGCCCCAGATGGCGCTTTCCACGTTGACGATCTCGACCACACTTTGGCGTTCGGAATAGGTGTAAAGCTCTTCATGGCGGGTGTGGAAGGCTTCCATCAGCTTGCCAAGGGCCGGTTCGTCAATGACGAAGGGATCGATTTCCACCGTGCATTCATGGACTTGGCCAACATAACGCATGTCGAGGCTGCGGCGCACCGAGATGCGGTCGCCTTCAAACCCATCGCGCGTGAGGTCGTGCACACCCTTCGTCTCCAACCCGTTGAACAGCCCGTCCAGCCGTGCCGCCGCATCGGCACTGTCCAGCCGCACCGGAGCAGGGGCCATGTAGTTGTATTTGACGTCGGAAATGATCTGCCCATAGGCGCAAAGCCCCGAGGCGAGTTTCGAAATCAGCACCCGCCGAATGCCCATTTCCCGTGCAAGTGCCGTGATATGCGCGCCAGTCGCACCGCCCGCACAGTTCAGCACGAAATCCCGCGGGTCATAGCCGCGTTCAACCGACACGCGACGGATGGCGTTGACCATGTTGTTGTTGACGATGCTGAACATGCCGTAGGCGGCCTTTTCCACCGACAGGCCCAAGGGATCTGCAATGCTCGCCTTGATGGCGGCCCCGGCCTTTTCGGTGTTCAAAGGCAGGCGCCCGCCCACCAGACCATCGGGGTTGATATAGCCCAGCACGAGGTTTGCATCTGTCGTCGTCGGCTGGGTGCCGCCTTGGTCATAACAGGCCGGCCCCGGATCAGACCCCGCCGATTGCGGCCCCATCTGCATCAGACCCATATTGTCGATCCAGCCGATCGAGCCACCGCCCGCGCCCAGCGTCTCCACCTGAATCATCGGAATCCCGATGCGGTAGCGCAAGAAGTCGATATTCTTCGATACATTCGCCCGCCCATCCCGCGTCAGCGTGATGTCAAACGAGGTGCCGCCCATATCGACCGTGATGATGTTCTTCATCCCCCACGGCTCGGCAATATACAGCGCCGCCTGCGGGGCAGAGGCAGGGCCAGAGTTGATCGCATAGACCGACTGATCCGACACGACCGACCCCAACGCCAACCCGCCATTCGACTGGAAGTAGCGCACCGGATTCTTGGCCCCCAAGCTGCGGAAATAGCCGTCCACCGCCTCGACATAACGGGTCAGGATCGGGGCCAGATAGGCGTTCACGATGGCGGTGGAGGTGCGGGTATATTCGCGCACCTGCGGGTAAAGCTGGCTGCCCACGGTCAGACGAACATCGGGCATCATCTCACGAACGATCTCGGCGGCGCGCAGCTCGTGTTCGGGATGCAGCACCGACCAGACGAAGGAAATCGCCACAGAATCCACGCCTTCGCGGATGAAATGCCGGCAGGCCTTGCGCACGTCCTCTTCGTTGATCTTGGTGTGCACGGCCCCGGTCGAAATCACCCGTTCCGACACTCCCCGGCGCAGATAGCGCGGCACCAGCATGGTTGCGGGCGGATATTCGGGGTCATAGCGGTAGCCGTCTTCCTTGTGACCCAGACGGATCTCGATGCTGTCCTCATGCCCCTTGGTGGCAATCAGGCCGGTCTTGGCCCCCTTGTGCTGGATCAGCGCGTTCAGGCCAACCGTCGTGCCGTTGATGCACAGATCGGCGTTCGAGACGATCTCGGTAGCCGAAATCCCGGTTTCCTCTACGATCAGCTTCAGCCCGTTGCGGATGGCCAGGGTCGGATCCTGCGGTGTGGACAGCGCCTTGAAGATCCTCACATCCCCCTTGCGATCCGCAAGGATGAAATCGGTAAAGGTGCCGCCGGCGTCGATGCCCAGACGATATTGGTTTTGCATTTTCTTGGTCCTGATCAGGCTGCGGTGGCGCGCAGGGCGGCGGTGGCATGGGTGTCGACCTCAAGGGCCGCAAAGTTGGCAAAGATCACGCCATAGTCCAGCCGCGCACCCGCCTCGCTGACCAAACCGTTGCGCACGTCTTCGACAACCCGTGTGATGGTGCGCTGGAACGGATTGCCGAAGCCGCCGCCTCCTGGGTTGCGGTTGGCGGCACGTTCGCCGGGGTTGATGGTTTCGATAACGTTGTTGGTGATCACCTCTGTCGCCCCATTGCGGGTTAGCTCCAGAGAGCCGACCTTGGGGGCGATCATGGCCGATTTGGCACCCGCCGCCCCCATCGCCGGAATCCGGCGGCCTTCGCCAAAGGTGATCAGTGTCATCGGGCTATCCAAGGGTTCCACCTCCCAACAGGTGCCCGAACCGCCGCGGTTGCGACCGGCACCGCCTGAATCCACCATCAAGGAATAGCGGTGGATGATGATGGGATAGCTATGCTCCAGCATCTCGATATCGCCAGAGGTCAGCGCGCCAAAGCAGCACTCGGGCCCGCAGGCGTGCCAACCGTCTTGGTTCGCAGTAGCCCCGGCACCCGAGATGATCGAGGCCAGAACCATCGTCACATATTCCTCGTCATGGCGCTTGTCCCATCCTGCGATGTTGCAGCCATTGGCATGACCCCAGGACGCCGAAACCTTGTCCGGCGCCGCCTGTTCAAAGGCCAGCCGCACCGCATCCGTCAGCGTCTCCATCGGCGTCGTGGTGCAGTTCATGTGCGGCGCCGGGGACTTGGCGTTGCACAAAGTGCCCTTCGGCCCCATGTCGGTACTGACGCAGCGATACAGCCCCTCGTTATAGGGCGGCGGCAGTTGGGCGAACATCATCAGCCCAAGGTAGACGCCAGAGTGGCTGTTGCCCTCATAGCTGTTGATGAAATAGGGGATTTGCGGCGGCGACTGAATCGCGATGTGGCAGCTGTCGCCCTTGATCGTCACCGTGGCGGTGATGTCGAAATCGCCAAAACCGTGGCCCGCGTCTTCCAGAATCGCGGTGCCCGTATAGGTGCCATCGGGCACCTTGGCGATGAGGGATCTCATATGCGCCTCTGCCATGTTCAATAGCTCGGCAATGCAGGTCTGCACGGTGTCCTTGCCGTATTTGTCCATCAACCCGATCAGCGCCCGCGCGCCCACCTTGCAGGCCCCGATCAGCGCGTTGAAATCGCCCTGCTGATCACGCCGCGCGCGCATGTTGGACAGAAGAAGGTTCATCACGTCATTGCGCGGCTTGCCCTTGTCCCACAGCTTTAGCGGCGGAATGCGCAAACCCTCGGCGTAGATCTCGGTTGCGGCGGGGTTGTAGCCTGCTGGAACCGGGCCGCCGATGTCGGTCAGATGGCCCTTGCAGACGGTCCAGAACACCAGCTCGCCCTGATAAAACACCGGGTAATACATGCAGGTGTCGATGATATGCGACCCGCCATATTCCGGGTCATTATGCAGGATCAGGTCGCCGTCGTGGATGTCGCCCCCAAAATATTTGACCACCGACTTCATCGCCGGGATCAGCGAGCCCAGGTGGATCGGAATGTCCTGCCCTTGCAGGATCATCTCTGGCGTAGCGTTGAACAGCGCCGTGGAATAGTCATGCGCGAGGTTGAAGACCGAAGATCGCGCCGTCTGTTCCAGCGTCAGGGTCATCTCACGCTGAGTCGTCTCCAGCACGCCGCGCACGACGGACAGGGTAATGGGGTCAACCTTGGGGCTGGACATCGGTCGTTCTCTTTTCCGAAAAAGGGGCGGGCGTACCCGTTCGGCCCGCAGGCTGCACCATTTGCGACGCCCGGTCTTGCGTCAGAGCGAGCAAACTTTTGTCAACCCGCGCACTCAAAGCGCCTTTGCAAAGCCCCACTGAGGCGCGGCCCCGGATTCCCCCTTGCAATGCCCCTTGGCTTTACCCAATCTTTACGGAATCAGCGTTGCCAAGCGGGTATTCCGATGAGTATCATAGCCCATAGCACCACCCTTCTGTCCCCCGCCGCGCGGGCCGGGCACTGGAATGCCGTGATCGCCGCGACCTATTTCCCGCTGCATCTGACCTACCGCGACGACGCCACCTTTGATGGCCGGCTGGAACATCAGATGCTGGGCGATCTGTCCTTGTCGCGCTTGCAAACCGAGGCGGTTCAGTATGAACGCCACCCCCGCCACATCGCGGGTGCGTCCGAAGAGCAGTACTTGATCACCATTCCGCGCCGCTCTCCTGTGGAATTCCGCCAGTTGGGGCGCGAGGTGCGCTGCGACCCAGGGGGGTTCATCATCGAACGTGGTGATGAGCCGTACCGGTTTTCCTATGGGGCCACGAACGACCTTTGCGTGCTGAAGGTGGCCAAGCCGGTGCTGTCAAACCGCCTGCGCAACCCGGACCGCTTTTGCGCGCAGGTGTTCAACGGGCGCGAGGGTCTGGGCGGGCTTTTCATCACGATGGCGCAGCAAGTGCAGGCGCAAGCCGTATCCGACCCTGCGGCAAGCGACGTGCTTGGGCGGCAGTTGATCGAGCTGCTGACGCTGGCCATCGACCGCTCCAGCGAGCTTGCGGTTGTGACGCACAGTTCAGTGCGCGCAGCACATCTAAAGCGCGCCGAACAGGTGGTCCGGCGCAACTTGTACAACCCGGACCTTTCGCCCGATCTGGTGGCCGATGCCTGCGGAATCTCGAAACGCTATTTGCATGAGATCTTTGCCGATGGTAACAGCACCGTCTCGCAGCATATCCGGGAACAGCGCCTGATTGCAGCGCACGGCATGTTGCAGATGCCCGATCCCGGACCCATGGCAGACATCGCCTACCGTTTTGGCTTTTCCGATCAGGCGCAGTTCTCCCGCCTATTCAAGGCGATGTTCGGCCAGACGCCCAGCAGTTTTCGCGCCACACAAACCGGGCGCTAAAGGTCGCATTCAAACTCGTCCGAGCCACGCACCCGATTGCAGCAGCTTAAAGATATGGTCGCGGATCAACTGTACTACGACCTTGGTTGCCGGCGCATTGACCCGTTGCGGCGCATGCACCAAGATCAACTCCCGGCTGATGACAGGATCGATAATCTTCTGAACCACCAACTCACCTGTATCGAGTTCCGCCTGCACGGCAGTGACTGGGAGAATGGTGCGGATCGTGCCAGAGGCCACAAGGCCGCGGATCGTGGGCAAGGTCTCCAATTCCATCGCAATACTCAGATGCACTTGGGCACGGGCACAAGCCTCATCCACCAGAATCCGCAAACCGTGCGGCAATCCTGGCAGCGCAAGGTCTTCGCCCTCCAGCATGCCCAGGCTGACGGTGGCGCCTTGTCCCAAAGGCGGCGCGTGGCGGGCTGAGACAAGAAACATATCCTCAAACAACAAGTGTTCTGCATCCGGAAAGGTGCCAGCGCGCAACTTGTACAGCACCGCAAGATCGACCCGGCCACTTGCCAGCCATTCTGCGACGTGACCGCTGAAGCCTTCCAGCACACGCATCTGGATGCCGGGATAATCGGTCCTGATCTGCGAAAGAAGCGGTGACAACAACACTAGCCCGACGGAGGGGGGGACGCCGAGCGTCACCACCCCATGAAGGGTGGTGTTCGTTGCGCCGATTTCCACGCGAATCTGCGCCACATCCGCCAACACGCGGCGCGCACGGGTCAGAAAGGTCTCGCCAATTTCGGTCACGATGACCCCGCGCCCATTGCGGTAAAACAGGGTGACGCCCAGTTCCAATTCCAGATCGCGGATGCGGCGGCTTAGAGCAGATTGCGCGATGTTGTGCGCCATGGCCGCTTTGGAAAAGCTGCCCGTCTCTGCGATTGCGACGAAATACTGAAAGTCGCGCAGATCCATGGTTCCGGTCCCGTTAAGAAAAGTGCTGCGGCAGGACTGACCCACTGCAGCACTTATGGTAAAGTGAAGGATCTTAGGCTCCGACTGTCAAGCCACGCCCATGCTGGCGCGCAACTTGGCGGTGGCCGGCAAGTCAAGGCCCCACTGGTAGCCGTTGGTTACTGGCTGGACGACCACGCCGTAGACCTCACGCGCATGGTCAGGGGTAATGTACCCATCCAAGAGGTCATCCAGCACCTTGCTCGGATCCCGCCTCAGGCTTGGGCCATAGCCACCACCGCCCGGCGACAGATACGTGATGACATCGCCCGCCTCGGCCCGCAGGCCAGAGAATTTGGCCGGCACGTCGACCGGGGGCGTACCTTTGGTGTGGTTGTGCATGCGGACCGCTGCCGTCACGCCTTCACCCCCGCCGAAGATGCCCCATGGCGTATCCTCGTTCCGGTCGCTTTCGTGCGTCATGAAGCCCGGCACAAGAAAGCGCTGCGACTTGACCACACCCATGCCGCCCCGGAACTCTCCGGCGCCCGGAAACACGTCATCGCGAATTTCATAACGGTCACAGATCACCGGCAGGTGCATGCCAAGGTCTTCCAACGGGTTGTTGCGGGTGTTGCGCATCAACTCCTCGATCGTGTCCGGGCCGTCAGACTTTGGACGCCCGCCCATGGATGCTTCGTTCACCTCGATCAGCACCCAGTAATCTCCACTGTCGCGCACGCCGGAATAAGAGGCGAAGGACAGGCAGGCCGCATTCCCGGCCGTGCATTTGTCAGGCAGCACCGGCGCCAGCGCCTTGATGATCAGATCGACGATGCGCTGGATCTGGTTGAACCGCGCCTCACAGGCCGCGGGCGCTATCGGGTTGAAGATGCAGCCCAAGGGAGCCGTGACCTTCACCGGACGGAACGACCCTTCGTTCTGCGGAATGTATTCGGTGTTGGTGTAGGTATCCAGAAGCAAGGCCCTGAAGGCAAAGTAGCAAGCGACCTTGGTAGACCCCTCAAACGGCACGTTGAAGGCGGTGGGTACCTGCGGCGACGACCCGGTCATGTCCACCTCGACATCATCGCCCGTCACCCGCACCGTCACCTTGATCGGCAAATGCACCCCGCGCGTGCGACCATCGTCGTCCATGAAGCCTTCCGCGAAATACTCTCCGTCCGGGATCTTGGCGATTTCGCGCCGCAGCATGCGTTCGGAATAATCCATCAACTGTTTTGAGGCCTGTTCCACCACGCCGCGGCCATAGGTGTCCATCAACTCGCAAAACCGCTTCACCCCCAGTTCGGCAGAGGCAATCTGCGCCTCAAGATCGCGCATCACCAGACCCGGCACGCGGGTGTTGCCGCTGATATAGCGCCACAGGGTGTCGTTGCGCTTGCCCGCCTCGACCAGCTTCAGCCCGTTCAGCAGCATACCCTCGGCAAACACGTCCGGCACGTCGATGATCAGACCCGGCGTCGCAGCACCAATGTCCAGATGGTGCGCGGTGTTGGCCGAAAAGCCCACCAACTCACCGCCGTAAAAGATCGGCATGACGATGCCGATATCGGGCGAGTGGCTGGCCCCGAAATACGGGTGGTTGTGAATTACCACATCGCACTCGTGCCAATCGGTCAGGGGGATGCTCTTTTCGATGCCGCGCAGATAGCCGGGGATCGATCCGATGTGCATCGGCGTAGAATCTGACTCACACAGCGTGTTGTATTCCAGATCGAACAGCCCCGCCCCCAGATCCTGACTTTCCCGGATGATCGAGGAATAGGACATGCGGTATAGCACGTTGCCCATCTGTTCAGCAATCGCATGCAGGGCTCCGCCGATGACCTGCAGCGTGATCGGGTCAATGGTCTTGGTCATGGCTCAATTTCCTTCCGCGTTGCGGCTGATCACGATATCGCCCAAGCGCATCACCACCGCGGTGTAGCCCTTGGGGATCACGGTGGTGGAGTTCTGTTGGGTCACAATGGCGGGCCCGGTCACCACATCATCCGCCTTCAGTTTGGCGCGGTCAAAGCGTGGGGTTTCCAGCGTCTGGCCGTCGTCAAAGGTGGTCAGGCGGGAATAGAGGGCCGCTTCCGACGGATTGCGCCGCCCGCCCTTTTCCAAAGGCGGCAGGCGCAGGGTGTCAGCAGAGGCGGTGCCGATCACGCGCAGGGTGACGATCTCGACCGCCTGATCTTCAAAGGCATGGCCGTATTCTGTGCGGTGGACGGTGAAGAAGCCGCGTGCCACCGCGTGCGCCGTTGCGGCCGTAAACGGCCCCTCTGCCACATCGACGCGCAACTCAAACCCTTGGCCCACATAGCGGCATTCCGCGATGCGGGAAAAGCGTTGGGCAGCAGCGGGCACGCCGTCGCTGTCCAGTTGCGCCTTGGCCTCGGCCTGAAGCTTGTCAAAGATGGCGCCCAGATTGGTGAAGGCGCTCGTATCCCCCGCCTGCAAAATCGCCAGCGCCGAGCGAGTGAATTCATAACGTGGCTCAGTCACCAGCAGCCCCATCGCCGCCGTGATGCCGGGATGCAGCGGAGAGATCACGTTCTTCGCCCAGATCGCCTCACCCAGCGCCACACCATGCAACGGCCCTGCCCCGCCAAAGGCCATCAGACTGAAGCCGCGCGGATCAATCCCCCGCGCCACCGAATTGGAGGCAATAGCCAGCGCCATGTGGTTGTTGATGATGCGCAAAACGCCCAAGGCGGCGTCTTTCACCGACAGGCCCAAAGGTTCGGCCAGTTTCGACCGGATTGCGGCTTCGGACAAAGCCGCGTCAATCTTCAACCCGCCGCCCAGAAACTGTTCCGGGTCCAGACGGCCCAGCACGACCTGCGCATCCGTCACCGTGGGTTCGACCCCACCCTTGCCATAACAAGCCGGCCCCGGCTCTGCCCCAGCCGAACGCGGGCCGACGCGGAAAGC
>AMFJ01002423.1_pt1 | contig 10204 bp, 8 predicted proteins | sample 427208 | NCBI WGS metagenome assembly AMFJ01 (sample SAMN02954298, study PRJNA114691) | groundwater metagenome | biome: aquatic; feature: subsurface aquifer; material: sediment; isolation source: subsurface aquifer sediment | place: USA: Rifle, CO | collected 2008-08
TTCGAAGTGAACTCACTTCGAAACCTTTTATAACCCTAAGAAGAAAAGACTTCATTGCGCAAACTGAAAGCCTTGCGCTATGAACCATTCTTTCATAAGAAACCAATTGGAAAGACTATCTCCTGCATTTTTGAGACTGTGGAAAAAAGCTGCTGTTTGCAGATACTTCTCTGGTATTTTGCCATCGGGAGAAAAGATTTTATTGGGAATAGGTCCCTTATTTCTTTCTCGGTCAGGTAAACGGCAAAATTCTTCCCAAAAAATTTCCACAAGTTCTTGAACAATTAACCCGCAAGCAATCTCGTCCGAGTTCTCCGTTCTCAGAATAAGAACATCTTCACCCAATTTCAAGGAAGGGTCTGTTATTTCATTCCATCGCCAAGGAAGTCGAACCAAAAAATCATACTTTTCGGCACAAAACCTCAGGTCGATTATCCACTGGTCAGAATCTGTCAGAAATTCTTTAGTATACCCATCTATTTCTCGTACTTTTTCTGGCACAATGCTTTTGCCTTGGCAAAAGAATAATGCTCCATAAATTATGGTTAATTCTTTTGCTTTCGCTGAAAAACATTGGATGGGAAAATAATCAAAATTAGATATATGCATATTCATATTCAGATCTCCCAAGTTGATTTTAAAAGCATCAGAAGAACACCCTCCTACATAACCTAAGTCTATAACTTTAAAAAATTTTGTAAAGACTTGGGATTTAATTTTGAAAATAAAAAACCATTCCCGAGAAAGTTTTCTCAAAAATGGCCTTAGCGCAAAGAATCATACCTGGTTCAAATTTAGTCCTCTCAACTTCCATTGTTAATGTCCTCCTCATCCTCAGGATCATTGTCCATATTTCACCAGCTTTTTTTGTTAGGCATTGCCCAGAAATCAAGGCAATGCCTAAAACTTTCAGAAAATTACCACCTGCTATCCTCTGGCATTACTTCCGTAAGCAATATCAGTTTGGCGCCGTTGTCGCAACTGTCTTTTTTTCATCTTGGGTTTTTTCTCTGGAGCCGCCTGAACAACATTTAGAATGCTTCCGCAAATGTAACAATGAGTGCGGTCGTTATCAACGGTTTGTCTTTTTTTGCAAGCACGACATTCTTTCAGTACTGACTTTGCCATAGAGAACCTCCATAGAATGAAATAACGTTAATTACTTCTCCTAAAAATAATCACCCCTTGGCGATTAATATTTATTTACTAAAAATAATAAATAAGTATTAACCGCCAAAAAAATAAAAAACTCTCTGAGCTTGTCATCTCGACTAAATAAATTTCTGTACTCGGAAATTTATGCACGGAGAGATCTACGTCAGCAGAATGGTTCAGATTCCTCCACTGCTAAATTTATGAGTACATAAATTTATTCGGTCGGAATGACAAATCAATAACTGCTTCAAAAAATTACATCATTTCTAACTTATTGAGACCTGCCCGCAGTCAAGAATTTAAACTTTCATTAACTAATAAACTAATTAACTAATTAACCACTCAACTAATCTACTTTTTTACAACCACTTTTAATTCTTCTTCCAGCTTCCCACTGATTTCAACAATTTTTCCATCCACCTCTTGAGCAGTCAAGGTCCGTTCAGGATCAGAAAAAATTAAATGAAAGGCCATTGATCTCTCTCCTGTTTCAGAGTTAATAAATGTATCAAATAATGTTACATCTTGCAATAGATTTCCACCAAAAAATACTATCACCTCAGCCACCTTAGAAGTTAACATTTTTTTATCCACCACCATAGAAATATCACGATTAACTGCAGGAAATTTAGCTAACGGTATATAAATTTTTTCTCGAGAAATTTCATTTAACAATGCACTCACATTCAATTCAAATATGGCCGCGCGCATTTTTTTTATGCCGAAATATTTATGTGCACTTTTAGTTACCTCTCCAATTACCCCCAACGCGTCTCCTTTGCTATTTTTTATCAAGGCTTTTCTTCCCGGATGGAAAGACACCGCATCGACATCATTTTCATCAAAATCAGAAGAAAAAACAATATCCATTATTTTAATTTTAGAAAATAAATTCTCCAGCGCACCCTTCAAGATAAAAAATTGCTCGCCCTTATTTCCCTTATCAATAACCAACGCGCTTAAAAGTAAATCTTCTTTGGGCAAGGATTTATTTTGAGGCGCATAAACTTTACCCATGTCAAAAATAGCCACACTATCATAATAACTTAAACTTTTTTTACCCGCATTCAGAAGTCCGCTTACTAAAGTTCGGCGAATCAATTCCTGATCCACACTCATTGGATTTAGAAGCGCGGTATGATTTTCATCATTAAGTCCCAGCGCCTGTGCATCTTCTCGCGAATAAAAAGAATAGCATCTAATCTCATCGAATCCTTGGCTCACCATCATATCTCTCAAATTCCATTCTAATTCCCTTTCTTCATTTTTAGCAGGAACTTGTAATTTTTCTTTCAATGGCTCGGTTACTATTTTATAATAACCAAAAACTCTACCGATTTCCTCGATCAAATCTTCTTGGTTTTTCAAATCGATTCTTCTAGTCGGAATTTCACAATTTAAAATATTTCCTTTTTGATTAATTTTAATTCCCAAATTTTCTAATATTTCGATAATTTCTTTTTCATTAATTTCAACTCCCAAAAGCCTACTTACTCTTTCTAATTCTAATTCGATTTTCCAATTTTTAATTTCTTTTGGATAATTATCAGAAATTGCTTCAATTTTCCCACTTGCAATTTCAATTATCAAAGTCAAAGCTCTTACCATCGCTCTCTGGGTAAAATTAACATCGATATCTCTCTCATAACGATACGCTGCATCAGATTGGATGCTGTGAGCGGACTTGGTTCTGCGAATAGTTGAAGCGTTAAAATTTGCCCCTTCTAAAATAATTTCAGTCGTATCATCTTTAATTCCACTTTTCAATCCGCCCATTACTCCTGCTAGCGCGATAGGATTGGTTCCATCAGTAATCACAATGTCAGAATTTCTTAAATTAACTTCTTCCCCATTTAGTATCGCCAGTTTCTCTCCATTTTTAGCCATCCTTACTCCGATTTCAGCGATATCTTTCCCGTCGAAAGCGTGTAATGGTTGGCCGGTTTGAAGCATTACATAATTAGTAATGTCCACGATATTATTAATTGGTTTTATATCCGAAGCTTTCAAACGATTTTTTAACCAAGCAGGTGATTCTTCAATTTTAATTCCGCTTATTTTTGCTCCGATATAGCGCGGACATTTTTCAGTTTCAATTTCTATTTTTAACCCACCATCTACTTTAAATTTATCGGTTAATTTTTCCTCCTCATCCAAAACAATTCTTTTTTCCAACATAGCAATTTCTCTGGCCACACCCTCATAACTTAATGCGTCATGCGCCCGGTTAGGCAAAACATCAATCTCCAAAACGCTATCATTTAGACCCATAAATTCAGAAAAACTTTTTCCAATTGGAGCATCGGCAGGCAAAACCATAATTCCTTCATGCCCCTCGCCTATTCCAAGTTCATCCTGGGCACAAATCATTCCGTTGGACTCAATTCCTCGAATAGCAGCTTTTTTTATTTCAAAATTTCCTGGCAAAACTGCTCCCACAAGTGCCACGGGAACTTTTTGCCCTTCTTTTAAATTTGGCGCCCCGCAAACAATTTGTAGCTCTTCATTTCCCACGTTTATTCTGGCGACATTTAACTTATTAGCATCAGGATGTTTGGTTACTTTTAAAACTTCACCAATTACCACCATGTCCAAATCTGCTCCTAGATTTTCAATTTTTTCCACCTCAAAACTATGCAAAGTCAAAGCTTCTTTAATTTCTTCAGGTGTTTTTTTTGTCTGGCTCAATTCTTTGAGCCAATTATAGCTGAATCTCATGATATTCTTTACTAATTACTAATATATTACAAATATACGAATTAATTTTGTTTAAGCTTATTAATATCTTTTTAAAAACTCGAAATGTGTTGGCATACTACCTATATATTTTTTTGAATTTAATTCTAATTCTTTTTCGAAAACATCTTTATCTATCCACACTATTTCATCCACTTCGTCCTTTTGAATCACAAATTCATCTATTTCAATATCTGCCCTAAGTAAATACCATTGACAAAAAAAATTATACTTACCTTCATTTTTAATCTTATCTATTTTCTTAAAATTATATTTATTCAAATCAATGCCAATCTCTTCCTGTGTTTCTTTTATTATATTATTTTTATAATCTTCATTTTCCTCCACAGTACCCGATACTGCCGGTCCCCATTTCCCAGTATCATGTTTCTTGTTGAGATTTCTTTGCGCCAATAAAATTTGATCTTTAGAATTTACAATCCATAAAGCTGAAACACGATAAATATCAGATTGCTCAATTAAGTTTCTTTCTTTAAATCCAATAGGATTATCGTTTTCATCAACAATAATAATTTTTTCATTCATATAGCTAACATTTACAATTTGTAGATTTGTAACAGATTTGTAGATTTGCGGTTAAATCAATAAACTAATTAACTAGTCAACTAATTTAAAATTGCTTAGTGAATCGAACGTCTCCCCCATGAAAATGCCTGATATCATCAATCTTATATTTCATCATCGCCAGTCTCTCTAAGCCAAATCCCCAGGCAAATCCTTGATATTTTCCTCTTTCATAGCCAGCCGCTTCAAATACGTTTTGGTGCACCATTCCCGCTCCCCCTACTTCCAGCCAACCTGTTTGCTTGCAAGAACTACATCCTTTTCCCTCGCAGTTAGTACAACTAATATCAAATTCAAATCCTGGCTCTACAAATGGGAAATAACTAGGGCGCAATCGCACATTTAATTTCTTACCGAAAAATTGAGAAAAAAATGTTTCAGCAATATAAAGAAAATTAGCCACGCTCACTTTTTTGCCCACTACTAAAGCTTCGAACTGATGAAAAGTATGCTCATGGCTAGCATCGGTGGCTTCTTGGCGAAAAACTCTCCCAGGAATAATTATGCGGTATGGTGGTTTATGATTTTGCATATAACGCACCTGCACTGAAGATGTCTGAGTGCGAAGTACTGTGCCCGTTCCTTTTTCTCGGTCCTCATCTTTACTTATCCAAAAAGTATCTTGCATATCGCGCCCAGGATGATCCTCGGGCACATTGACTGCATCAAAATTATAAAATTCACTCTCTACTTCCGGACCATCGGCAATTTCAAATCCCATCGAAGTAAAAATATCCTCAATATCTCTTTGTACAATTGATAAAGGATGATAATGCCCTTTTTTTATTCTTTTTCCAGGAGCAGTCACATCAATCCACTCTTTTTCCATATCGATTAAATCTTCCAATTCTCCCATTTTATTCTCGAGAGCTGTCTGGATTTCTGTTTTAGATTCATTGGCCAAAGGTCCTACCAACTTCTTTTCCTCATCTGACAAATCTTTGAGCCCTTTTAAAATCTGGTTAAACTCACTCTTTTTACCTAAATAATTTATTCTCAAAACCTCTAATTCCTCTGCGGACTTAGCCTTATTTATTTCCTCTATCGCCTTGTTTTTTATTTTTTTAATTTTTTCCAACATATATAATATGAGTTACACACCTTTTCCTCTCCCTCTCCTTGAGGGGGAGAATTAAAGAGGGGGTGAAAAACCGGACAACTCCAAAAAAATTATCCTTATTTATCAAAGTTATTAATGGCTAAAGCATGTTTACCAATAAAATTATTATAGCATCCCGATAAAATAAAGCAAAACATTATTCCACTCTCCCTATGGGAGAGGGCTGGGGGGAGGGATGTAATTAAATATTTTTTAAATCATCCAATCTTTCCAATTCATCTTTCAAAACCATTGTGGCTTTGCAATCATCTTCATTGTAATCCAAAATTCTTTGTAAATCTTTCTCTTCCCTGGTTTCTAGATATTGATTAAACCATTGAATCGACAATGCTCCTGATGGACTTTCATCACGCCATTTAAATTTTAAATATTGAGCGATTTCTTTAAGGGAATAACTCCCTAGCGGCCAGTCAGTATCAGACAAAACTATTTTATAGAGATCAATTACATTTGGATTACCAAAAAATGCGGATAATTCTTCGAGAGATATGACGCTGGGATATTTCCTTTGCATTTTATGATAAGTGGTTTTTTCATGATGAGAATAATAATAAACTGCGAAATCATCTTTAGGTAGCAATCGGATATAATTCCAAAATCTCTGCCAAGCGTCTTCCTCTGCCTCTAACGAATTATCTCGCGCGGTAAAATCGAAAAATCTTTCCACTTCACCATTTCTTTCATACACCCCGTGCAAATAAACAAATTCTTGCGTAGGGTCATCTTCAATGTCAAAAAATAATTCATAATTTACCTTTGGTAAATTCAGCTTTCGATAAAGCACCGCCCCACTTCCATTTTCCAAAAGTTCTGCCCGCGCGATAATTTTACTTAGTGTTTTTTCTGCTACTCCTTTAAGAAAATTTTTATCTTTCTTTTTTCTTTCTAAAATTTCTGCCATATCCAATTGGCTAATCTCACCCACTTTAGAAATATATAAATCCTCATTAAGCATATCTCTCTTAGCGCGACCAAGATAAAAAATATTAGTTAAATCTTTATTTTCCTTGCACCAATTTTTGCAACTTTTATACCACGGGCAAAGTTTGCAACTCCCCGCCATCGCAGGCTTGTTTTGTGCTTTATTATTTAATAAGTTTTCAACTTGTTCCTTAGTTTCTTCATAAAATTCCCAAAAAGTCTGTTTATTTCTTTTTCCTAGTGCTTGATCTAAAAGATATTCCATCTCTTTACCAGTTGAATCAATTACAAAGCCTCTTTTTGACTTGCTAAAACCCAAGATGTTCAAAAGCTCAATATATAAGCAAAGTTGGACGGCGTAAGTTTTCTTAGGCTTACCAACTTCTTCGTCTTCATTAGAATCATCCACTCCCTCAAATCCCATCCCCGATTTTATTTCAATTGGTTTGTAACTTCCGTCTGGCATTTTACGCAATAAATCAGGAATACCTTTTAAATTTCCATAAACTAAAACACCTTGATAAATCAGAGGCACACCTCTGCGCATCGCTTCGATAGTTAACATGAACCTATCTTGCATTTTTCCTTCTCGTAAATCCAAATACTCTCCCAATTTAGAAATCACATTTTCCTCATGAGCCACTCCTTTATTCCAAAGCAATTCCACAAATGGATTAGTTTCCATTATTTTTTCCTCCATTGGTCCATAAGCATCTCGCCACACTCTGTGTGGACATTGGATATAATCATAAAGTTTTGAACCAGTAATTGTTTTCATTAAGTTTTTACGCAATTATATACCCTATTGATTTTCTTGTTATATTATGCTATATTATATTTAAGAGACAGAGACTGCGTAGCGGGCTCTGTTTTTACTTGGGAAAAACTATTAAACCATGCCCCATAATCTTATTTGAACCATTTCTCCTAAATTTCTTATTTATAATTCTAAAATCATCTTTTATTGGTTTTCCCATTATTTTTCTTCCAATAGGCGAAACTACAAAATCAGCAATCTCCAAACCACCGACAGCCCTAGATTTTTTTAATATTTTAAAATCTGTAATTTTTTCAGAAATTCTTGTGGGTGAGATAAATCGCGTTCCCTTTATCTTTAAATTCAACCAAGCCAATTCCAATTGATTATCTAACTGATTCCCTCTACTTTCTGCAACAATCATCCCTTTCCCTTTACAATCATCAAGAGAAAAAATAAATCTCTCCACAACAAATTCAAGCGATAAAAGATAAGGGTCAATAGCAGCAATCCCATAACGTAATAAATGTTTCTTTTTTTGAATTCCTGTTGCAACAATCTCAAAATGCAATGATTCAATTAACTTATAAAACTTTTCAAAAAAATTATCTCTGAATTTTTTATCAGCCAAAGATTCAAATCCATTTCTATTTCTACAAATATCAGCTGTGTGCAAAATAATCTTCTCTGTTCCAAAAATTTTCATTTTAAATTTCTTGATTCTTTCTTTGGCAGTTTTATCGTAATAATCCTTATCAAAGATAACTCCAGCTAACACAAAAACAGGATATTGAGAATCTATCTTTTCCAAATTATGATCGCCCGATTCATCTATAAATAATATCTTCATTTAAATTAAAATCTGACCCAAAAACCACTCCTAAAATGGTGCCTTAATCAAATTAATTTCAATTTTATTAAAATTCAATTTTTTAGCATGCTTATTGTTAACGATAAAATACGCTCGCTCATACAACTCATCAAAACTTATAATTTCGATATTTCTATTATTCCGTCTAAATCTTTCTAATGTTTTCCGTTTTTTTAAAACATCTGTGTCTTTACTATCAATCGGTAACTCTTTTTGTTTGTTTCCAACAATTAAAATCGTCTTGGGATCGACTGTGTCATGTATATATTGATCTAAGATATTATTATTATCTATGAGATCTTTGGCTGCATGACTTTCTTCCCAATCAAACTTTTGACCCAAGCATTGGCTTATTCCATCAATCAAATCATCTGTAAATGACCATGTATTTGTCCTACTTGTATTTTTTTTAACCAGTGTAAAAAAATTTGTTTTTGCTGTTTTTAACTCCACTAAAACAGTATAATCAGAAATACCCATAAGATCTGTTTTTGGACTTCCTGCTCCAGCTGTATTTTGTATACCCACATTAACTTCATCTGTAAAATCTTTTATAAATTTTATGTCTACATTTAATCCCAATATCCAATCATTATTTTTTAAAAAGTGATGCCAAACTACTTCATCTCCAGATTCCAAAATTAGTTTTTCTTTTCTATAAACATCAATATATAAATCATCTTCTAATAGTTTTCTAAATTCATCTATAGTTTGTTTCCTAGTGTCCGAAAGAGCTCTTCTTATTGTACTTTCATCTAAATTAGGATCTGAAAATATTTTTTTTAATTCTTCAATTTTTTCAAATTCTTTTTTTGTTTTAAATTCAGAGATATAGGCATTAGAATTGGTTACCCTATAAACTCCAAAGTCTTTTAGCTCTATATCCTTAATCGTAACCAAAAAACCGATAAGTTTCCAAAAGTTTTCACTACCATCTTTCTCAAGTTCAACTCTCGCCTTTATTTTTAACATATTATCCGTCTCATTGACCTGCTTATTTACCTTTCTATTTTCTTCTTTATTCCATATAAAAAATTCCAACTTTGGAAGTAATTTCCCGTCTTCATTTTTAATCAAAGTAAGTGTGCACCTCCTTTGAATTGTCATCTGATCCGTTAAAATAAATGTATCGCCAAAACATCTTTCTATTTTATTGTAAAAAAAATAAAACTTATTTATATGCGTAGGTCTCACCTCTAGATTTGAAAAGTTAAAATCTTTAGTGATGTCAATCACTCTTTTTTCGAAATCTTGATCTGTTGAAGTTCGGGTAACACTTAGCATAATTTTAAGTTAATGAGATAATATATTTCTCATATAATCCAAATAAAAACTCCATTCTTTCGGCGGAAGAATTGAATGATTTTTTACCGTAGGCACTGTCTGCTGCTCGGTCTAGATTTTGATGAGCTTTGACAAGATCAATAGGCATTGTGAGTGGGTCATATAAATCAGCCAGAGAACTAGTTGGGTATTTCAAACGCACACCTAGAACTTCTTGGGCAAATTTTTCAATATTTTTTATCTTTTCCTCAGTTGGATTTTCCGGCCAGGGGAAATTATTGTAGACAATATCTTTCGAATAACGAAAATCACTTTTTAATCTACCGCAAACATGTCGCACCCATGTCATATGCATTTCACTTTCCAAAACTCCAAAATGATATAATGTCGCATCGGGAATGGTCATGCAAGTATCACCAACAATTGAATTTCTATCAAAAAATCCCATTGGAATATACTTTCTATTTTCACTAGAAACCCTTGGCACAATAACGAATGAATTTCCAAAATCTCTAATTTCGCCAAAAAGCATAGGCGTACTTGCATTTTTAATTGTAGATGGCCGTTTACTTGCCAATCTAAATTGTTTAACTTTTTCAATTTTTTCCATTATTTCAGGAACATTTTTTATTTCCTCGGGCTTAGCATCAATCAACCACAAACACCAGCGTTTTCCGTTATTTAGAAATTCTCTTGCGCTAATAAGCGGGGGTCATACGCAATATATGGTTTTAAATAGAAATGAGATATAATTAAAATTATTAACAAATTAATA
>AMFJ01001545.1_pt1 | contig 10202 bp, 9 predicted proteins | sample 427208 | NCBI WGS metagenome assembly AMFJ01 (sample SAMN02954298, study PRJNA114691) | groundwater metagenome | biome: aquatic; feature: subsurface aquifer; material: sediment; isolation source: subsurface aquifer sediment | place: USA: Rifle, CO | collected 2008-08
ACAGCCTCGAAGTGCTGTGCTTTCTCTTGATAGTCAGATTCGGTATATAAGCGAATCGCGCTTACCATAGTTTCCAACCCGTATAGGCAAATAATAAAATCAGCAGACCCGAAGCAATACGATACCAGGCAAAGATCATAAAGTCGCGTTTAGCCACATAAGCGACCAGCGCACGGATTAATATCAATGCCGAGATAAAGGAAACCAGAAGCCCAACTCCGATCACGGTCCAGTCTTCAGTCGTATTTAAGACATCATAGCTTTGATAAAGGTCCAGCAGGCCAGCGCCGATAATGACCGGAATACCCAAGAAAAATGAAAATTCAGTCGCTGCCTTACGGGACACACCGAGGAACATCGCACCGATAATGGTTGCGCCTGAACGGGAAGTACCCGGTATCAAGGATAGAACCTGAATTAGGCCAATCCAGATCGCATCTCTAATGCTGAGTTCTTCAACTTCATGCACACGGACTTGTGGTGGATTCTTTTCAATCCAGATAATGATCAGACCACCGACAATTAAACCAATGGCAATCGCAATATCATTAAACAGTAATTGTTTGACGGTTTGTCCCAGCGTCAGACCAATCAATATAATCGGAATAGAAGCCAGAATCAGGCCAATGCCTAAACGGCGACCTTGCGGTTCACCGCTGACAATCCCGGTCGCTGCACCCCAAAGACGTGCCCAATATTCATAAATAACGGCAGCAATTGCCCCCATCTGGATCGCGATGACGAATACATCACTCTTTTCCTTGGTCCAGAAATTCATTAATTCTGATGCCAAAATCAAATGGCCGGTACTGGAAATAGGCAAAAACTCGGTAATGCCTTCGATAATACCCATGATGGCCGCTTTGAGTAGCAGTAAAAGATCCATGCTTTATCCTAATTAATTATGCTTTACCTTGTTCTGGAATTTTTTTCCACGCGTTATCGCGTAAATATACGGGTAATGCCAATTCTGCACTGACCCAGTTTTCTGCTTGTGCCGCTGCACGTGCAATGCTGGCGATATCCTGTGCGGTCGCATGCACATCTTTATAAATTGAAGTTTCGCTTTGTACCAGTTCAGCACCTGAGCCAACCGGGGTAAAGCGCACAGCTTGGCTACCTGCTGCATAACTTAACAGTTGCTCATCATCGACCGGTTGCATAATCCCCTTCGCATCCAGTTGATAGCTCGCGATATAGACTTCGCTCATACGGGCATCCAATACCGCAGACACCTCAGTCAGACCATGTAAACGGTAGGCTGCTTGTGCCAAAGCCTGTAAAGTCGACACCGGAATCACAGGCAAGTCATTGGACCAAGCCAAGGCCTGAGTCACGGCAGCATTAATGCGGACACCGCTAAAAGAACCCGGACCACGACTAAAGGCAATCGCGGTCAAATCAGCAATGGCCAGCCCAAGATCTTGCAGACCTTGTTCAATCATCGGGAGAATCGTTTGCGTTTGTGCCTTGGCGCGCGCATCAAGCTGAAAAAATAGTTCTTGAGTATCATCGATTACAGAAACGGAACACTGCTCATTGGCAGTCTCCAATGCCAGCACTTTCATGCACAACCTTAATTCAGAGAATATAAAAAACGCGGATATGATACTCCACTCATATCCGCTACGCGAGATTTTCCCGAAACAGATACAAAAATGCCTAGAAAATCTAGGCTTATGATTCACTCATTAAAAGAGTGCCTTAGAGTTGCACTTCTTCCAACTCCTGAAAGTTTTGAAAATGTTCAGCATAATGCATGGCGCTCATTGTTAATTTTTGAATACTGTCATCATCCAGCGTTTTCACCACTTTACCGGGTGAGCCCATCACCACGGAATTATCCGGAATGATCTTACCTTCAGGAATCAAGGCATTGGCCCCGATAATACAATTCTTGCCAATCACGGCATTGTTCAGAATGACGGCTTGAATTCCGATCAGGCTGTTATCTCCAATGGTACAGCCATGCAGCATGGCCTGATGCCCAATTGTCACATAATTGCCAATATTCATCTCAATGCCGGCATCCGTATGCAGTACTGCATTTTCCTGCACATTACTAAAGTCACCCAATTTAATTTTACTGTTATCTGCACGTACTACAGCCCCAAACCAGACACTGACTTGGCGCCCAAGTTCAACTTGCCCAATCACGGTTGCGGTTGGTGCCACCCAGCCATCCCATGGCTGATGTGTAGCGGTAGGTATATATCCCTGAAATTTGTACAACATTGATAAAATCCTATTCAATGGTTAAAAAAATTTGGAGCGTTTAAAAGTTGGAGAATTAAGCAAGAATGGCCAGTCTTTTTTATAATCCAGCCCATATTGAAATAAAGAAATCAACATACGTGCGGTCAAGCCCCAAACCACTTCATTTTCTACCCGCATACTCGGAAAATATAAGGATTGCTGAGCAAAGCGAACTTCATAAGGTGTGGGCGTCACTTCAAGTAAATGCTGCAATGAGGCAAAGAAAATCCGGTCGATTTCCGTCGGTTGTGGAATCAGCTTCACTTGCGGAGGAATCAGTCCCACAATCGGTTTGACCAGCATGCCATTGCGGGCTTTTTGCATGGGTAAATCACCCATTAAATGTACATCAAAAGGATTGAGAGCCGTTTCCTCATAGGCTTCTCTTAAAGCCACCACAATATTACTGGTATCTTGCGGATCGCGCTTGCCACCCGGAAATGAGACTTCTCCGGCATGATTATTCAAATAAGCTGAACGGCGCGTCAGCAATACTTTCGGGTCAGCTTCATCTGTAATTGCAATCAACACGGCAGCATGCGCAGATCGGATACGCTTGGAAAAACGTAAGCGTTGCTGCAACCTTTGTGTCAATTCACATGCATCCATTCTCTCAGCCCTGACGATGATCATAATTTCATCATAGCTGATTTTAGTCGGGGCGGGAGAGAAATGATGCCAAATTTTGCTTTTTCAGTTATCCTGAGCTTACTTTTATCATTGATGATGAATATGAACTTCTGTGTGAATTGTGGACATAAAACCACTGCTAAAATTCCTTTGGGCGATCAGCAAATTCGCAGCGTATGTGATTCATGCGGCTCTATTCATTACATTAATCCAAAAGTGATTTGTGGCGCTTTAGTCTTATTCGAAAACAAAGTACTGCTCTGCCGTCGTGCCATTGAACCGCGCTACGGCTTATGGACGTTACCTGCCGGCTATATGGAACTGTTTGAAACCATGGAACAAGGGGCTGCCCGGGAAACCCGTGAAGAAGCCGAAGCTGAAATAGACATTGAACAGCTGTACTGTATGTATAACATTCCACGTATTGGTCAGATTTATGTGCTATTTAAAGCCAATCTGATTGATGGAAAATTTGGTGCGGGTGAAGAGACCATCGAAACACGTTTATTTGATGAAGCAGATATTCCCTGGACCGAACTTGCCTTCCCGAGTGTAGAACATACCCTCAGACATTATTTTGAAGATCGTAAAAGCAACACTTTCCCAATGCATCTGGAAACCTTAGGCACACGTCTAGACCATACCGGTTAAATCTAATATGCATAAAAAATCCCATACCAAGATGGGATTTTTTATTTTTAAGGAATATTATTTAGCTTTGACTTGATAGCAATCCGCGAGTTTGAACTCAACCGAACCACCGTTTAATTTTGCCAGGCTAATATCTGCCGGTGTTTCACCCTCATTGTTATTATTATAAACTTTTTGAAAACTTGCATAGGTATTGGCCCATTGTACCCCATCACCTGCCGAATTCAGGAAAGTTACACGCCCATTCTGGCCGACATTAGTATCTAACACATTAGACAAATTGAGCAGCGCACCACCGATCACAATCGAATCCCTAGAATCTGGTGAAGACTGGATGCGTGAGTCTACCCCTACCAATGCGCCATTGATATTACCAAACTTTTCATTGGCCAAAATCAGGCGCATGGAAACCGCTTTATCAGCCACAAATGCACGTCCCAAAGTCCCGAGGCGATATTGTTGTATGCTTTGATGATCTAAGAGCGTATCTGCCAATACATCACCCTTACAGCCTGCTACCGGATCAGTTGCTAAATTGCTGGAAGATTGCATATTAGTGCGTACATCACCATTACTGTCAATTACGATTCCTAAGGTAATTGGATTGACAGTGGTATCTGTAAATTTAAATTCCAGATTGGCATACATCGGGAAAATGTATTTCTCCCCATCTGCGACGTTCTGCGCTGTTTTAAAGACCTGACGATCCAGATAACTAATTGGGAAAATCTTATAGAGATCAACGCTTCCCGTATAGTTTTCACCATCAGCCTGCAAACGCCACAACCCCAAGTTGGCTTGATCGGAAGTATCCAGCGATTTTTTATCAGTCACCATCTTATAGAAATCTTCTTTACCCGCGATCACATAATCATTCAATAATCTGCCTTGATACAACTCAAGCGGAGTCGCATTATTTGCAACATTCAAGCGGTAAGGCGTGTTAATGGTTTTACTGGTTGGATGAATCCATGAACTTTGCGGATCAGCGGTCATTTGTACCGGTTTCACCTTACGGATGAGTTGAGCATTAATCCCCCCTAAGGAAGATAAATTTTCTTTAGCCAATGTTAACTGAGTATCCCGCCATTGCAGGCCGCTGCCAAAGGTATAGCCCTGGCGATCAGTAATCAGCATAAAATGGCCAAATAAATATTTAGTATTCTTATTCTTAATATCACAAGGGCTTTGATTACAGCCCACCAGTCCATCTGAACCCGTCAGGTTACTACCAATTACGCCTGAAGTTGAGAATAATGAAAATTCTGGCTGATACACGGCTGCGTTGGCAATCGTCACCAGTTTTTTAACAGTGGCAAAAGCCACCTCATCCGAAATTGTGTTGATATCAACAAAATCTTTAATTTTGGTCGCCAAATCGGCATCCATCAAATTGATATTCTCACTGGTTTTCGCCAGGTCTTTACGCATCTCTTCAGTAATATACAAAGGTTGTACATCAGATGGATTAATAATACGCCCTTCTTCTAACGCCAAAGCTTGCAGAATTTTAACCAGACGCATGGCCACCTGAACGGTAGGATCATTAGGCACCAAATCACCTACCGGACGTCGAGTAATCCCAGTTGCAATATCGATTACACTTAAACGCGGCAGCTGGGTCTGGGCACTAAAATTAGCATAATCGCTGAGTTTAATTTGACCTAAATTAATCTTGCGCGAAGCAAAACTTTGAATATAAAACTCAATATTATCTGTCTTTTGACAGGTTCCAGAAGCAACCCCGTTTTTACTATCAAATAACGTAATAAAGGTATTTTCTGTATCGCTACTACAGTTAAAGTTCAAACCATCGAGCGGATATTCCAGCCCCCATTCCACACAGTTAGTTGTACCTGGGGTACAAGTACCATTGGTCGTGGCTTCATCATTTTTTTCTGGAATGACATTGGCACTTTCCCCACCACACCCACTCAGTGCCGTTAAAAGTGTGGTTAAAGCAAATGGAAATAATATTTTATTTTTCATCTTTTTGTACTCGAATAGTCCTTATCGAATGGCGACTAATTTTAGTTGTCCATGATTTGTCAGCATCTTGTCTTCAACATCTATCGCGGAGGCCAAAGGCGTCAATAATACATATTCAGTTTGTGCCGGAATCTGAAGAACCCCTTCGATACGCTCATGTTGAATAATATTCGCCTGACCTTCCTGATTTTTAAAACCGCCCGCTCCTTCAAGCACACAGCCACGACTGTCTAAAAACACAACAAAAGGCCAATAATACGTTGGATTTTTCTGGCTAGAGGCATAAGAGTTGATCTGAATATTCTGGATATCGGATTGAAGCTTTACCACTTCAAAATCAAATTCGTCTGCTTTAAGAGGTGCGCGAGGCCACAGGTTAACTGCTTTTTTAAGGCTGATTTCTTTCGCTTTTTTAATTTTCTTATCATTAAAACACTGCTTGCCCAAGCTATCGATGGTCTCCGACTGTGAAATACGATAATAACTTTGAGCCAGTACTACAGGACCAGAATCTACTTCTGGCGTTTGAAACAAGGATTTTAATACGGATTGTCCCACCCCTTTTTCACGTTCAATTGTCTGGATCCGGGTAGTTCCAATATTTTTATCTACTACTCCTTCGGGCATGCTATAGAAACGTTTTTTGCCTTCCAAATTAAATTCTTTATTTTCCAGATACTCACTATCCACATATTCAATGCCTTCAACTTGGCTAAATCCCGGTTTTTGTATAGTAGCAACAGAAGATCCAGCTCCAATATCAGGATTTTGAATAGCTTGAGATTCAGGTTTTAATTGTGGTTTAGACTGAATCTTTTCTTGCACAGTATGCAGTTGTACTGGTTGTACTGGTTGTACTGGTTGTACTGGTTGTACAACCATATTATGGTCATGCTTAAGTTTAATTTGCCTATTTTCTACGACGGGCAATTTTTCTATGTTTTGTCTTACAGTTACAGGCTGAACTATTGCAGCTTCTACTTTTTTCAACAATCGAGATTTGTCTTCAGTTTTTTTCTCTGCATTATTACGGGGTACGACTAATGGTCGGCCATCTGGACCAATAATCGTAATAAATTCTTTAGCGCTTGTATAAAAAGACACGGATACCAGATTTAATGCCAGTACCGCTGTCAATCCAACGTTCCTTGTCTTGATCATTTTTCCCTTACCAACGCGTGCGATAGTTCAAACCTAAAATTGTAATTTTGGTATCTGTTTTTACGTTTAAACCTGCATATGGGTTTAATAACAGGTTATTTACCCCTGTCTGGTTGGCTAAACTACTGGTATTTGCTGGAATCTGATCTTTGCTACGCAAGAAACCAATTGATAGATCCAGATCAGTGTCTGCATCAAAACGGTAACCCACACCTAAACCAAATAACTGTGCACCATTGATCGGTACCATGGTATTACGCTTATTTTTTGGAATAGCACTGGTCCGTGGTTCATAACCTGCCCGAAGCTTCAAACGGTCTGTAGCGGAATACTCCATCCCGATACCAAAGTTCCACGGCGATTCAAATCCCATCGGTAAAGCCAAGGTTGAGTCAGTAACATTGGCAGACAAAATTTTGGCAATTTTTAGGGCTGAAATGGTACGATCAAATTCGAATTTAAATTCGTCCCAGACCTTGTAATCTGTCCAGCCAATATCAAAATTCACTTGCAAATCTGGCATCACTTTATATTTGATACCTGCCTGAAAATGCGCCGGATATTCAAAATCCTGCGACACCAGACCAGATTCACTCGATGGTATGTAATTAGGAAATCCAAGAATTGCAGCCAGAATCTGGCCGGTCGGTGAGGTCATTAAACCTTTAATCATTTCCTGAGGAGCTTTGGCATTATCAATATGATATTTACCTTTTAAGCGCATTTTTGCAGCACTTTGGTACACCATACCAAAACTAAAGTCTTCGCGCGGTTCCCACAATATTCCCAGGTTATAACTTGGGCTTAAGTTCTGCTCAAGCTCCAGTTGCATTTGACCAAACTTGCCAAATGGGTTCATCCCCTCATCCGCATTACAGATCCCGAGCAAAAGAATATCTGTAATAATGTCGGAATTTTCTTTAAACGGCGTACACACGACTTCGTCGATCATACGCAACATCCCAATCAACTCATTCGGGAAACGCAAGTCCGTTTTCATCCCGATGGCTTGATAAGACATCCCGATAGAAGCACCAATCGACAGTTGGTCATTGACCTCATAACCGATGGATGGTGACAGATAGGTAATCCGCTCTAAAGCAACCTGCTGTCCCATAAAGTTTGCCGGGTTCCCATCTTCATGACCAAAACCTGCCATGAGAGGAGCATAAACAGCAGTCGCGTAAGTGGCTTTCGATCCAGGGGGATTGTATGCGATCCCCATCGTGGGTGCAGTCAAAGGAAGACCTTCGCCTAAATCCACCATTTTTTTCAGAAAAGGAACATACAGGCTGACATATTCCACATCGCCTTTGACTGGGCCTTTAAAATCGGTACACAAATCAGATGAAACTTCAGGACCGTCATTACAGACAATAGGATCATCAGAATAGCCAAATACGTTATATCCGGCCGGTACTGAAAACTCACGCTGGATATCAAAATTAGCCACAATGATTTGCTGTTCGGTTTGCAGGCCATCAATTTTAGTCAGTGCAGCCGGGTTAAAGTGGATGGCATTGACCCCTGGAGGATCTGCAGTGACAGCATTCCCCATGGATAGTGCACGTAAATCAACTGAAAGGTTGGTTCCCAATTGTGCAAAGGTATAACTTGAACAGCCCGCAAGAATAATTCCTGTTAATAACGGGCTAAGTCGAATGTTTTTCATACGACACCCCTATTAACTAATTTTTTTACCAAAACCTAAAATATCAAGTGGGAATGACAGTCCCAACGAAACATCCGGTGCATCTTCGGTCAGCCCTAGGCCAACGGTACCATTAACAATTGTTTCTGGAGAGACTCGCACACCCAAGGAAATTGCAAAGGTAGAACTGGTCTGATCTGCAGCAGAATAACTTTCTCCCGTGTTATAGTTAAATTCCGCACCGGTATTAAAGCTTTGCTGATAGGACATGGTCATCGAAACATCATAGTTAAATGAATATGCGAAACCAAAGGCAAAGCCTCCACTAACACCCGGTTCAAATTCTTCAATAATCCGGCTACCTCGACGCTGATTCAGGCCCGATTCTTTAAAACCATAGTTCGCAGAAACTGATGCAAACAATACGACAGGATCAATATATTTACGTGTACTAGCACCTACTCCAGCAGAGTAATAGCCCTTTCCTGCTGCCAGATCTGTCGCAGCATTAATTTCATAAGGACTGTCACCCGTTTTGGTCGACAAATTTGCAAATAAAATCAGAGGCAGACGACCCGCTTTTAGTGGAAAGGGTTCCCAGCGAGCGCCCAAACTAATATCGCCCAAACCTGCAGTAGACGTATCTTTTAACAAGTCAGTTTTGGCCACTAAAGGTAGAGATGCAGTCAAGGTCAGGTTATCTTTCACACCATATTGGAAAGTAAAAGTATTAGTCATACTATGTGTTGCATTTTCTTGAACACGTAGTTGATACAATTGGCCCTGAGCCATTTCAATATCGAGTTGAGTGTCTCGATAATAGGTATAATCAATATCGTAATATGATGAAATTTCACCTTGTTTTATCAGAGAGTATTGGCGTTCATTTGACGTAAATACTTCTTCCAGGTTAGCTGCCTGAGTAGCATCTCCTTCTTGTTGCTGTAAAGCTTGAGATGCATCTACTACCTGGCCAGCCTGAGTCTCTACAGGTGCTGCTGTTTCCACGGCAGCCTCTTCAACTGCTTCATATCCACCTAGTTCCGATTCTTCTGCAGTCTGCGTTTCGACCTGCCCGGTTTGAGCCGGTACAGATGCAGCAGTTTCAACAACAACTTCTTCATCAACCGTTTCGTATTCACCTAGTGCTGGTTCTTCTGCAGCAAATGCAACGCCCATTACCATTTGAATGCTCAGTGCCAAGAACGTCTTGTTCATCCATTTACTGTTCATATCCATTTCACCATTTTAATTTTTATTACTGTTTTTCGTTTTATTTATTCTTGTAATACAGTCTCAGGAAGTTATGTTGATATTCCCCAAATTGTTCTGACTCTGTATTACGATTACGGTCCATACGGATCGTAGAAGCTTTATCAGCAATTTTGTCCATATAAAATTGTGGATACTGCATGTCAACCAAGGCATAGCGATTGATCGTAGCATCTTCTACATGGCGCATATCTGATTCTTTTAATACTAGAAAATTTTTGCGATATTGTTCAGGTACATTAATCAGAAACAAAGTGTTATTTTCCCAAATATCCTGAAAACGCCGTTCCTCAAAACTGATATTACCAAGTGCCGGATCTGCAACATAAACCCGGCCATTTTTATAACCTTTATAAACTACAAAATGCTTAAATCCTGCATAGGAAATCGGAACGATGGCGGGCTGATCTTGATTAACTAAATCTTTGAACTCTCCTCGATAGCCTCCACTTTCCAACCCTAAGGCTGAAACAAAGCGCTTCATATCAAGCAGAGAAAAACTACGGCGTTCAACAATTTTATCCGTTTCACCGAATTTCATCAGCCCACTCATGACTTGCTGCTCATCCAGCTGCGTACCGACATAACCATT
>AMFJ01008420.1_pt1 | contig 10198 bp, 14 predicted proteins | sample 427208 | NCBI WGS metagenome assembly AMFJ01 (sample SAMN02954298, study PRJNA114691) | groundwater metagenome | biome: aquatic; feature: subsurface aquifer; material: sediment; isolation source: subsurface aquifer sediment | place: USA: Rifle, CO | collected 2008-08
AGGGAGCCATATAGGACAAGTGCCATCGGAAAGACTCTTCAAGCTTGGCACACCAAGCATTTCCTCAGGTTCGAAACTTTCTCCCAATAAATTCGCCTTTTCCATCTCTTTCGAACTATTTGTAGTATCTATTGCCTCCGAAAGCACCCTAAAGGGCTCAGTGTAGGTATAAAGTATGTTTCCCTCATCCAACATCAACTTTGAATAGACAAGGTTTAGTAGCTTTCTCTTGGTTTCTAAATTTGCTCCCCTGTATTTTTCCTTGGCTCTCTGGGATATATCGTACAAAGCAGAAACAGACTCATAATACTTAGTGTCTGCCGAATTGTGTCTTTGTTTGTGGGAGGTAATTTCGTCTCTTTCCTTTGTGTATTCAGCAAATTTTGTTTCATAAAAGTCGGTGGCTATTTTACCGTCCAATCTATCGTCGTAAAGTTTACTTAGCCGTGTTTTAATCTGGAGTTCTCTGTTGTTTAAATCTTCTACCGATTGTTTGTACTGTTCTGTTTCTTCTTTATGAGATTCCGCCAATGCTTTTCTTATCCATTCCATAAGCCGCGTGTTTTTGATTTCCAATTTAGCGAAGCAGGTGATAAGTTGATCCTCTATATCAGGCTGTTTCACCCAAGTTGCCTGAGAACAATCTCTATAGTGGTTGCAATGCCCGTAAACTATTCCTTTTTGAGTTTCCCACGTAATAGTTCCTCCACACTCATTACACTTAAATAAGCCTTTAAAGAGATAATCGTGTTTTGAATATTTGGGGGTGTTTTTTCCAGTCAATATGTTTTGTACTTTCTCAAATAATTCTTTAGGTATAAATGTTTCTTGATTCCCTATGGTTGTTTTACCGTTCCATCTGTTCAATCCAATATAAAACGTATCCCTTAAGTAGCCATGAATACGACTTCTGGGAACTCTCTTACCACTCTCAGATCGCAAACCTTCTTCACTAAGTTGACTAGCAAGCTTAGTGAGGGAATACAGTCCAGAACCATAATACTCAAACATTTTGGTTGCATGGGACTGTCGTATTTCGTCTATCACATGGATTCTTTTGCCCTTTTCACCAACAGTCTTGTAGCCTAGTGGCGGCTTGGTAGGTAGCCAGCCTTGTGATAATTTTTCCTTCTGACCTTTTTTAACCTCCTCACTCAGATTATCAATATAATATTGGGCAACTGACACTTTAATGTTCCAAATAAACTTTTCGTTGGATCGGGAATTTTTATGGAGGACAACATTTTCTTTAACAAAGTGAACCTGCCTCTCCGGATCTTTTTCAATCCACTCATTTATGGCGACTGCGTCCTTAATATTGCGCGTAAGCCTATCTGTTTTTTCCACCACAAGAATTTTAATATGTTCCTTTTCCAAATAAGAAAGCATTTCATTAAAAACATTGCGTTGTTTACTCCCGCTGGCAGATTCGGAGATAGAAAATGTCCTAGAAATAGGTAGATCGAGCTTCTGCGTGTAATCGTTTAGTAGCTTTTGTTGGGCGGATAGGGAATACCCAGTTTCTTCTTGTTCTTTTGAACTTACTCTACAAAAAATTATTGCTTTATTCATAATGCCCCCACAGGTGCAACCAGAACCATAAGATTCTGTCCTATGAGGGCATTAAAAAAATCCTATGGTAGACCTGGTTGCTCTTAAATTATAACTCATAATCCCGACTTCGTAATCTCCAATCAATCTTCAAGGTATTAACATAGTAATGTATATAAATTACACATATACCAACCTTAAAAGAAACTAAATATTTAAAGTGTTCAGTTTTTACTCATTTGCTTGTGAGGGCAACGTCCTCCCTAAACTTATTAAGTTCCATTCCTTGATATATTTCATCTATGTCCAGAGAAACATCCATTGATGTTTTTGGTTCTAGGCTTGAAATAATCTTTTTGATATCGAAAACACCTGCACTTTTACACTTCATTAAATAACGCAACGCCTTGTACCCACTAAGTTCATACAAGTCGATACTGTTTTTTACCAATAAACCCTTTTCTTTTAAGGAATTAATATTCTTTGAGACTGTCGAGGATTCCCAACCCAAACCGTAGGCAATTTCCCTGTTCGAAAACCCACAAGTGGCATATGTATGTTTGTGTTTTAAATCCCAATCTACCAAAGTAGTAAACAGGAAAATATATAGGACAAACTGAGAGTTACTTAATTCTTTTTCCCTGAGTAGCATGAACAGACCTCGTGGAAATTTACAATAGCCTTTAAACCTATTTTGTATGCGGTTTTCTGAATATTTTTTTATTGTCATATACATAAAAATTGCAACTACGCTACACTTTAGTATCTACCGATTAGTAGAAGCAAAAACTAACACCTTCACATCAACCAAACCAGAAAATTAAAAGGTTCGCCATTTCCTTCACCTGAACAGGAGTAAGCTTAATTCCAAACTCCTCATTAAATATATGAGCCAGTTCTCCTAACAACTCGGTTGATAGTTTCATCTCGATACCTCATATAACCTTGTTTTAAGCTCTGATATTGCCTCTACAAACGCTCTGGCGTCAGGAACCGATAGCTTTCTATCCCAATAATCCTGGATTATTGCTTCCGCATTATGGTTTGGATCGAGGAAGGTGAACACGACAAAGCCACCTGTTTCTCGATGTAAGGTTTCGAGAGGAAAGTCCATGACACGGAGTAGTACGGCTGTGTAGAAGTCTTTAGTGTTGTATACATTTACATCGTCCATAAACCCATTCAAGCACATATATAGGAAGGAAAATATTTCGGTTATTTTTAAGTTAAGTGTCAGGAAAGGCTGTTTGCTCTTTTGAGCATTGCAAGGCGTTGTAGTTCTACGGTTCTTATGGATAGTCTAGATTTAAAACTCAACTTCGTGAGTAGCTCCTTAATCCTCTTGTACTCCGTATTTATATAGTTTGTAGCAGTAGTATCACAAATCAAGTCTGCTCTAAGTGGATCAGGTAGTTCTTCATTCATAAACTCATCCCTTATAATACCTAGAATCTCACTAGAATCTTTTCCCATCTCTTTCAATTGCGCGATTCGTAAACGTAATTGGTATTTCTCAAAGGTCAATTTCGGGATACGCGTGCTTTTAACAGGAAAAGCTTTTTCAGCATAGTCACCTAGACCGTTATCTTTTAGATATTCCTTTAATTTGGAGATGTTGTGGGTTGTGTCTTTAACAAGTATCTCCACACCAGCTGGAACTATATTTACTGTAACACGAGGCTCTGGGGCGGCGACTTCGTTTAATAAAATATAAGTATGGAGCATTGCAAACCATCTTGTTGATAGTTCGTAAGCAACAATAATGTTATTTACCTTCCAGCTTATATCCTTAAGTAGGTACTTTAGCTCAGAAGTATTAAGTGGTATGGGTTTATGTTTACTGTAACCTTGCTTAGGTATACCAAGGGAACGTCTGCAGTCAATTATATAATTTCGTAGAGTTTTATCCTCCGACAGGAAATTTAGCAATATATGATCACTGTGGTCTAAATCCATATTAATATTTGGCATACTCTCCATTTTTCTAATCTCCATAGGGTTTATATGCATCCAACCTTACTAATATTATAAGGCCAAAGGACAAGAATACTGCTGAATAGCTGTTTAGAGATCATGTTTAACTGTTGGCATTTTAGACAAAACCGTTAACATAGCTTTTGCATCTAGAAACCCTCCCTTATTTAGCAACCTCTGGTACCTTTTTGTGGGTTTTCCTTTGTAATACTTAATCCTGATGTTGTCAGCCCTTTTATGTTGTTTCCTATCTACCACAATTGGATAAAAGGCGTCTCTCCTATTTTCGTTTCTTGAGTTATAAGTAAGATTTAAGCAGTGCCTGCAGCGAAAGTATGTATCTCCCATATACAAGATACCTACACGTCTTCCGCAAAATCTACAAATAAACCAATACCTAGTTCCACCAAAGTTACAACGTGAAGTTGTTAAGGAATGTATGTAGCAATAAGATACCTTTTCCTTACCTGGACTAGTTGAGTTGTATAAGAACGTTACGTACTTGTTTCCCTCTGTATGTGTAGAAACCTGTATCCGAACACTACCAGTGTCGACTCCGTTTACTACCCAAGTAATAACCTCATCACGCCAGATGTTCAAAAATCCTCTCCTTTTCAGCTGGCTTATCTCTATTTTTTTCAGATTATCTGCTTCTTGTTTCTTAGAAAAGTAGTATCTCCCCATACACTATTCATAGCACAAAATTGCCGAAATCATTAGGACTTGAAGATAAAAAATAACGATTTAGTATTCAGAATTATTTAATAACTCTGCCTGTAAATCCTTTATTTCTCTTTCCAGTCTTGTTGCATGTTCTTTTGATTTTCTTGGGGAAATAACAAGTAGATAATAGTCAATCCCACTTACAAATAATATGGTGAATATCGCAAGGGTTATATTACCAGATTCAGAATCGACTAGTGATAAATACAAGATAAAAAAAGCTAGCAGCCCCAGCAGCCCTGTTGTGAAAAAAAGTACTAACTTTCCTAATACACTGGACATTCTTCTATGTTCAATGAGTGCTGCATTCTTCGTCTCAATTGCAAATTGAAGCCTTTCTGCCTCTAGCTGTGCTTCAGATCTAGTTTCTTCGGGAACAGTTAGTAGAGCTACTACCTTTAGAAAAAGGCTTTTTTCCAAGTCCACTTTCCCAGCAACAATGTAGAAAATGGATACATGTGTAAGATCAATGGCAGCAATTCCAATAACTAATACAATAAGGGGATACGTGATTGCACCCCAGGGAAATTCATATTCTTTTTCGACATTATATGAACTATAGTAACCGGAATCATTTTTGTTGCAGGTAGAGTAATTAACCCCGATTCGCTTTGTGCATAAACCACACTGTGCTTCGTTATCGTACAAGATATCCTCCGCATCCCACCTTGTGCCATCAGAGCAGATTAAAGTAGCGCTTTTAATACTTCTCTCACTCAAACCCAACATACCCCCCAATACAGCCGCTCCAAAAACAGCGACATACCCTATAATTAACAAAACTCGGAAAAGACGGTATAAAGGGGAGTTGTGCACATATTCTGAATATTCATACATAAATTCATTATAACATAGGTGCTATGTTTACTGCGTTGTCGTAATCTAGGATAGATCCGATTATCTTTACATGGGTGATAAAAATAGAGAGAGGTTTACGGAAGATGTAGGTAAAAGGATCTTAAAATACCGTATTGAAAACAACATGTCTCAGGAAGAACTAGCAGATAAATGTGGTTTATATAGAACATATATTGGTCACTTAGAAAACGCCAGATATTCTCCATCAGCGTATATTCTTTGGAAAATAGCCAGAGCTTTAGGAATAACCATTGAGCATCTATACCCTTAACACCAATTATAAATAGCTAATAAACTCTGGCAATTCCGCTCCCCCAAGGAACAACCCGAGTAAAGAAAGCAGAACAAGGAAAAAAACCAGAGCATCCATTATCCAATGAAATCCAGGGTATCTCAAGGCACTGTAGGCATTTTCTTTGGTCAATGATACCGAAGTAAGTTTGTAACAAAGATATGGGGTAGGCACCTCGTTAGCCTCATTGTAGTAGATATCCCCCGCTATACCGTCAGTATGTAACCATTTATTGGATTTATAAACTTGATCAATAAACATAGCAACATCTTGGGGTAAGGGTCCTTTTCCATTTAAACTGCTCTCTATGTAACTTTTAAGAGTTTCGTCAGGGATCCCCACTGTATACCCCCTAGGCGTAGTTATACTGAAACTAATATTTTCTAGCTCTTTGCAGGCCCGTGCGTAAAGACTAGGATCTGCATGTACGAATGTAGTGTGTCTTTCAACATGCTGATTAAACCGGTTTAAACCACCGTAAAGATATGAAAGGTTCTTAATAAGATCAGTGGAAAACAGATTAATACAATTCCCAGAGAGTATTGTTTGTATCCCAATCAAGTTCTTTAGCCCAATAACCATTGATGAAGGATGGTACCAATTTCTATCGTGAGAGTTTCTATCATACTTGTTCCCAAACCACATACCGATCCACTTCAGCTCTGTCGACAACGTTTTTAGCAGGCTATTACGTAACAGGTATTGGTTTAATCTATACAATACCCATGTAAACGAAATGCCCAAAACCGTAAAACTGAAGTTAACATTATTAAACTGCCTTACTAGTTCACCTATTCTGTCTAGCATTGTATTAGTGGGCAGTTTGTGACATGATAACGTGCATTTATCGTTTTTTCAACAAACCCGCTTTTCTACCAAGCATATTTCATCCTATAGTTTTAATTTGGACTGGTTTGGCCTATAATGGGAGCATCAAATCAAATCATGGCCACCATAAGGCCAACCAAAAGGAGACTGACATGATCGATTATATTTTTAAGTCCTGGTTTTTCTGGCTCTGGGATTTTATCCCCTTAGTCCGAAAAGGTGATATCAGGGGCCCGCGGTACGGGTTGTTCCTCGCTTTATCTATCACCGCGGTAATCGTAGGTACCTCAATCATTTGGCCAATCTTGTTCCTCCTCGGCAATCCATGGGTTGCCATTTCAGTTGCAGTTCTCGCCCACCTGGCAGCATCTTTTGCACACCGAGGACAAGATATCGGTCATTGGCCGGGGATACTAGCTACAAGTATCGGGCAGGTTTGCTGGGTGATGGAAACAGGAATAGTGGCAAGTTTGTTAGGAAGAGTTTTCCTCCAGTAAGCTGAATAAGAACCCCACCTGACACTTGCTAAAAAGGCGCCGACTGTCTGCGTATGCAGCGATTGACGCCTTTTGTTTTTTTACAATAGGCACTCTGCAGATACATTCATTGTTACAAAATCATTCCATTTAGTGAGCCATAATAGATTTTCAGGTTCTGAATAGCCCATCTTCGTTGTTACATAAGCAAAATCAAGTGGTTCTAGCCACTCAATTTTAGGCTTTTCCAAATATTTCATATCTTTAAATAAGAAGAAGGGTTTTTGCAAGTCATAACAACGTTTTCCATCATTTATAAAGTAGTTCGAGCCAACTATAAACACCTGCAGTCACCCTAGGTTCTGAAACGAATCCGAACAGTAGTGTTATAATATCATCATGAAAAAAGATAAATATACAATTTTTTCAATTAAAGGGTTGATTTCGTGTATTTTAACTTCTTTATTTGTAGCTATTTGTTTTTCATTGTTAAAGCTAAAAATTAACGAGTCTATTATTTTAAATTTTATTTACTTCTTTTTTATATTTGCCATAACTGAAAAAATTACATTCCCATTAATAGGAAAGATTCAATCAAAAATAAATATATAGTGAGCGGGGTAGTGGGTGGTGATAAACCTCTACTTCAACATAATTTACTGTACGAAAATCGTTCCACTGGCGAGCCGAGCACATATAACATATTCTAGTCATAGTAATACACTATTTGCTAATAATAACATTATAAAAAAGAAATACACCCGCAAGCTACAACATTACCCCCAATTTGAACTATCAGAACTTAAGGAAAATGAAATAATTAAATTTATAGACTCATGGAGATGGTGCAGAGAAGAAATAAACAAAAGGGTAACCATGATACTGAAAAATGGGCTGAGAGGTAAATTTGAAAAGTCCTATAAAATGAATTTTAATGGTACTGACATACAGAAAGGAATGATTTATATAACCAGCAACGAATTAGTGTACCTAAGTTGGTGGTCTAATGCGTAAAGCTCTTTATAGTCTCCAAAGTGTAATCTTAAGTGCTCGACATATCGCCGACTCATTCAATATGGAGTTATATGAGCCAAAAAGGAAGCGTATTTGGAGTTGTCGACTCCATATAGCTTGACAGCGCACTACTAAAGTAATAAAATGGCGTCAATATGTTCAAAAGGCAGGTAAATCTACCCTCAAATTCGAGTTTTTTCCTTTTTGGTCCCCGTGGAACTGGAAAGTCCTATTTAATCCGCGATAAATACAAGGACTCCGTATACATTGATTTATTGGAATCCGATACCTACAGGCGTTTGCTAGCCAAGCCCGAGAGATTATCTGAATATGTTGTTAACAACAAAGGGTTACCAATAATAATCGATGAAGTGCAAAGAATACCTAACCTTCTTAATGAAGTTCATCGTTTGATAGAAAATGAAAAACTTATCTTCGTTTTAACAGGCTCCAGTGCAAGAAAACTAAAAAAAGCACAGGCAAATCTCCTTGCCGGACGTGCCATGAAATATAATCTATATCCGTTGACACTTTCTGAATTGTCGGGGGATATTTCTATTGATAAAATTCTTAAATACGGTCTTTTACCTTCAATTCACGATCCTGAAAAGAATATTGATCCGGCTAAATACCTTGAGAGCTATGTGCAGGTTTACTTAGAAGAAGAAATTATGCAGGAAGGGTTAACACGTAATCTTGAAAATTTCTCGCGTTTCTTAGAAGTAGCCAGTTTTTCTCAAGGTCAACAATTAAATGTGTCAGAGGTAGCACGTGAAGCTTCAATAAATCGTAAGGTGGCAGAGGCCTATTTCAGGATACTTTACGACTTATTAATCGCTTACGAACTTCCGGTCTTCAAGAAAAGAGCGAAGAGAAAACTTGTTTCCCAGAATAAATTTTATTTTTTTGATGTTGGGGTTTATTCAACAATCAAACCCAAAGGTTTTTTGGATCGGTTAGAAAATGAAGAAGGTTTGATATATGAGGGTTTGGTCATGCAAGAGTTGATTGCAACGAATGCAAATTTGGAAGCTAAGTATGAGCTTGGCTATTGGAGAACTAAAGGCGGATTAGAAGTAGATTTTGTGTTATACGGGGAAAAGCATTTAATAGCTATCGAAGTTAAACGGAAAAGTAATATATCAAGAGGAGACTTAGTAAGCTTATTAGCATTCAAACAAGACTATCCCTCCGCACAGTTATATGTTTTCTATGGTGGTACAAGCTTGCTAAATGTTGAAGGTGTAACAGTTATTCCACTTAAAGATGCCTTGTTAAACTTGGGTAAAATTTTGTGCGGTGATTATATAAGACTTTGATATTGAAGTTTTCTGAAGTACCTGTTTTAGAAACGGTATCCGGAATTTAGCGGTTCGTTTTAATTAGATAAAACAAAATAATGTGTTTATGTTCAGACTCCCATAAGAGAGATTCGAACTCTCATTTCCGGATCATCAATACATCACCGCCCACCCGACACACATGTATTGATCAGCTTTTTTAGCACGGAGTTTTCCCGATGTAGCGAATCAGCTATCTATAACTATTATGAGATTGAGGGTATTTTATCATTTATCGGAGCACGGCGTTGCTGACGTCACGAGTTCTAAAACGAAGAAGAACTAAAAGGGCAGGCAGGGGTAATTCCCCTGCTTATATTGTAAACATATTTGCTTAAACCGTAAACACTCATGGCAACATTAACATTCTACGTTATAATGGTAATCATATGGGAGTTAAATTTGGCGAAATTGATGTTACACAAATTTTAGATAACGAGTTTAGAGTTAAATTCGTTGCAGGTTTGGTACAGTGGATTTTTGACAATAACCCACAATTAAAAAAACCCAACCACGAAGAAATAAAATTATTACAAGAAGCAGTAGTAAAGGAATTACAAAAGAAATACCCTAACTCGGGGTTAAAACTTGAACAATGAAACAAGACGATGGTATCAATACAAACCAACCTACAAAAGGCCTTTTAGCTTCAGCAAAAAACACAGGGCTTGATACAGGAGTAACGGCCAAGAGGCCAATAGATTGGGACGACATAGCAAAAAAGGCGGGATCGGGCGGCGCCATATTAGCCGTTATAGGATTCATGATATCTTGTATTATTTTTTTATTTGATATCACAAAGGATATGCGCGTCTATCGGGAACAAGAAATCAGTAGAATATTGGAAATAAAAGAAGCTCAAAACAAGTTAGAAATAAAAGTTAATAGCTTGGAACAACAAATAACAAAAGAGGAAGCAACCACATATACCAACCAAGTAACCCCTGAACAATAAATTTATTAAACGGTTGCAAATATAAGAGCAGTTCTCACTTCCTTTACGGTATAGAGCCAGGAAAATGACCAGCAATCCTTGTGACTGGTGGACATTTTCTTGATTTCCTAAGGATGGATGAGAATGCCGGACCGAGCGGAGGCGAGAAAGGCGGGGTCGACGGTCGAGCCAGTTCGCGAAGCGAATA
>AMFJ01020028.1_pt1 | contig 10198 bp, 8 predicted proteins | sample 427208 | NCBI WGS metagenome assembly AMFJ01 (sample SAMN02954298, study PRJNA114691) | groundwater metagenome | biome: aquatic; feature: subsurface aquifer; material: sediment; isolation source: subsurface aquifer sediment | place: USA: Rifle, CO | collected 2008-08
ATGTGTAATTACTTCAATTTTCATCTGCTAGTCCATTTTTCTATATAACTTGATTTGTTTTCCTGTGGGTGTGAATAGCCAATCCCAATTATAGCTGCCTAGCGGAGTATCACCCTTGAAACGGTAACGATGTTGATTAACAATTAGGTCACCTTTATATGGTCCGGATTGTACAACACGCAATTCGCTGCCATGGGTTACAAATCTTAAATGAGTACCATCAATACCCACAGCATGAATGGCACCTGATGTCACCCATGCAGATGTTTCAAAATAAAGGGTTTTACTATCAGGTGAAAATTGCAGGTTATGTGGATCAACAATAACCTTTGATACATCACCACAACTAAAATGGGGGGCTACTAATATTTTTTTAGTTATTTCTTTGGTATTAATAATCCATATCTCATCAGCCTGTTCGCCTTTTGCAGCAGGATAGAAACAGTCACTTGGAAAGGTGTAATTACTTTTTTTAACAAATGCAATCCATTTACTATCCGGTGATTCAGTCAGATCGACTAATTTTGCATCCTTGGTTAATTGCGATATCTTCGCATTTATTTCTTTATGTTGTGTATCTTGAGCATAAACTGTTGTGAGCATAATACACAAAAAAATACATACAATTATTATTTTTTGCATATTAAATCCTCAAGCCTTTCCTGGAAAAGGCTGTTTGGCGGAGTTCTTAAATATTTATTGCTTAATTTTGACAGGCAAACTTCTAATTCCACTTTTCCTTTTACAGCTAAATCAATGCATTCTGATGCGCTAATCCAGTCACCCTTGTTTAGACAATATTGATAACGATTTTTTCCCAGTATTTTAACGCCAGAAATGCGGTATACCTCTATAACTTCCCCAACTTTATAACCTTCCATTTGTTGTATTGTTTCCCAGAGCTTTTCAAATTGAGTGTTGGTGAATTTTTTGATGGGTGTGTTATCATGAATGCCAGTTTTTTCTCGAAGTAATTTTTCGTATTTTTTGGTTGGATTATCTTTGGGCGGTGCGTAGCTGTAAATCATTTCATGGATTGAAGAATCACCATAAGTTGTTATCAAGGTATCCAGTAATGATTCGTGTCCAGATTCATCATCTGGGAAAATAGCAAAACCATGCGTTTTGCCTATTTGATTATGTTTTTTGCTAATTGGCCCGGCCCAGACATTTCCTGGATTATGGTTGCGCCACGCCCATGTTCCTCCTGAAAAACGAAAATGTCGTTCCTCAGTATCAGTGTAAATTACAGAATTTTTCATTCCTCCAACGGCTCGGATAAGTTGTTTCATATTACTTACCTTTTTTAATTGTTCTTTTTATTTTGAATAATGCAAAATTCATTTCGTAAGTAGTTTCAGTTCCAGTGATTTCTAATTCATCTTCAGGAATCATCAAGTCTGCAATTAAGTCACCAGTATGTTCTATCAAAGTCTTTTGCTTTGGTGAATTTTCTGGGAGTGACTGAATTTGATTCATGGCACGACTTAGTTCTCGTACTTTAGCAAAGGTGTCAATTATAGCTAATGTAGTCTCTACAGCTTTTGGGCTCTTTAGGATGGTCGCTAACATGTAGAGGCCTTTTTCGGTGAATACTTTTAACGATACGGATGAATGTTTCAATTTTTTAAACCGGTCGAAATTTTCGACCAGTTCATCTTTCTCCTGTTTATTGAGGTTAAATAGGTAGCCTTTTGGAAATTTTTCTGGATTATTTTTTACCGCTTCATTTATGCGCTTTGTTTCTACTCCGTATAACTCGGCGACATCGGCGTCAACAATAACTTTTTGATTGCGAATAATAATGATTTTTTCTTGAACTTGATCTTGTTTAATAACTTCCATACTAAGCTTCCTATTTCATCTATAGTTCATGAGTTTAAATTGACAGTAAATTTATATGCAAACTTCTATGTTGCCAAAATAATTTTATAGATTATTTTTAATTTTCTATTTTAATTTAGCAATAAAAAAAGCCATTAATAACCTTACAGAAATTAATGGCTTTAATTTTATATAGCTAATTGTAATATTATATTTTTCTTTGATTTTTACGCTAAATAACTTTACAGTTCTAGATTACTGAAAATTAAAAAGGGATATCGTCGTCAAAGCTATCTAATGCAGGTGCCATTTCAGGTGTTTGCGCTGCAGCAGTTGGTTTTTCAAAAGAAGCAGAATCCGATGCGCTACCTTTGCTATCTAACATTTGCATGGTGTCAGCAATGATTTCAGTTGTGTAACGATCTTGTCCGGTATTTTTGTCTTGCCATTTGCGGGTTTGTAAGCGGCCTTCCACATAAATTTTGGAACCTTTACGCAAATATTCACCAACAATTTCAGCTAAGCGTTGATAGAACACAACACGGTGCCACTCAGTGCGTTCTTGCATTTCACCGCTTTGTTTATCTTTCCAAGATTCGCTGGTTGCAATAGTGATATTTGCAACGGCCAGACCATTGGGGGTGTAACGCACTTCTGGATCGCGTCCCAAATTGCCAATTAAAATTACTTTGTTAATGCCACGTGCCATATTAATTCTCCTAAAAATTATTCCGATTGTAATCGTTCCTTCAAGCGAATGAAATCGGGATGTTGTGTTGTTGCCCGTTCCATTTTGAGATAAGCCATGCTTTCTTCCGCAATAAAAGTTACCTCAGCCATGCCTGGTATGTTACGCAAATGTTCTGCAATCGATTCCCAATCAGGATGTTTTGCAGGTAAAAAACGTAACATTTGCATGACAAGATAGCGTGGAGGTTGCATGAAATAAGCGAGAATTAGCCAAATGAAAGCGAGTGCGAGACAAAAAAGATAAACACCCGAAAAGCTGAACTTGCCGTAAATCCACCCGCCAAGAACGCCGCCTGCAAAGATACCTGAAAATTGTGCGCATGAATAGATGCCAAGCGCACTTCCTTTGCGAGTGGCCGGTGCAGTACGTGAAACAAGCGATGGCAAAAAAGCTTCGAGCAAAGAAAAACCGGTAAAGAAAAATCCCAATCCGAATATGATGAGTGCGTGATGTATGAGGCTCAAAAACAGACAAATTTCAGCAATCAAGAGCATTAAAATACCGATTAAAAAATAGGGTTTGACGCGTTGTTTTCGCTCAGCAAAACCAATCAACATGAGGCTAATGACAAACGCGATCAATAAACTCGGCAGATAAAAATGCCATTGTTGGTTAGCCGAAAGGCCAGCAAATTGCGTGAGTGTGATGGGAATGACGATGAAACTGGCAGTAAAAATCGCATGCAAAATAAAGATGCCGATGTTTAATTTGGCAAGCTCAGGCGCGATTAATAATTGCAAAAATGATTTTAATTCTGGCTCTGTATCGCGATGCCAATGAGAATTTTCTGGGGTGGGAACCGCAAAAAATAAGATAAAAATACCGATAACACCAAACAAAGTTGCTAAGAAAAATAGCTGATTAATGGCAAACCATTTGGTCAACATGGGCCCTAAAAACATGGCAACTGAGAAGGAAAAACCTATTGTCATGCCAGCAATTGCCATCGATTTGGTGCGCTGATTTTCACGCGTAAAATCTGCCATCATGGCTAAAATCGTGCTGCCGACAGCACCAATTCCTTGCAGTGCGCGACCCAAAATCATGAGATAAATTGAGGTAGAAAAAGCGCAAAGCAGGCTGCCAGATGAAAAAATAATTAATCCAATCAATATGATAGGCTTTCTTCCCCATCGATCAGATAGTGCGCCAAATGGGATTTGAAATAGCGCTTGGGAGAGCCCATAAATGCCAATTGCGATGCCAACAAGAATAGGTGTTCCGCCTTTCAATTGGGCGGCGTAAAGCGAAAAAATCGGCAATACCATGAATAATCCGATCATGCGTAAGCCCATGATGGATGAAAGACTAACCACAGCGCGGCGTTCGGAAGCGCTCATTTTTGTTGTGTGCATAAATAAAACTCTTGGAATTTTTAGGGAGTGATTATAGCGAAATAAGGCAAAAATTATAATGTATTCTTTTTCATTTTTTCCTTAATGGAATGTGAGTGACAGACCTTTTTTTCGTTGTCGTTTGCTCATGATGCGTCTTTGAAAAAAGAGAATTAGATCGTTTTTTTGTCCCAGAAAGATGATGAATAGATGCAGCTATTCGATTTTGATCAACAATAAAAATTGCTTTTTGCATAAGGCTTTGATCCTTAATTTTATATTGATTAGCCTGTATTTCTTTCTCCAATTGGTGCAACTTTTTTGGCTCAATATAAGAAAATATTTCAGTGAGACGTGCTATTTTTTTATCGGGATTTAATGGCAAATCGGGTAAAGTGGGCGGAGATGTTTCCTGGTTTGATTTTTTATCAAGCCCCGGTTCGATAGATCCCTGCGGAAGGAGTTGCCGCAAATGTTTTTGTTCTAATCGAGCTAATTCTTTACCTGACCAATTATTTGGGAAAATGTTTTTGAGACTACCTAAATAGTCACTATTAAATATGCGAGTATCTTCATCTAATTTTGATCCTGTGATGATACTGGAGATTAATATTTCTTGCAGTAAACATTGCTTAGCAAGTGATTCAGAATTATCAAGTGTCACATTGATTTTTGATTGAGACAGCGTTACTGATTTATTGTAATCACGAATTTTTTGTATTAAACGAGGAGTTTCTATTTTTAATTCAGCTTCAATATTCGCCACTCTTTTTTCAAATTGATGCAGCACACGTAATATAGAACCAAGAGTTAATTTTATTTGATGATCAACTTCAATTTGGTTGATCATTTTGCGAAAGATTTTGTCAAAAGTTGGATCAAGTTGGATGTTATATTTAGCAAGAATATTTTTAATGACCCCATAATACCAAGTTGATCGTTTTCCCACGACGGTATCATATTTGAGTAAATTAACCATGTGCTCTAATTCTTGATTTAATAGTTCGCCTGAACGTGAAACTCTAAAAATTTTCTTTTGCAAAGAAATTTTATTTATCGCAAGGGATAGCTTCACATGTGTTATATTTTTACCGACGACATAGCTTACTTCAACGCTGTTATTATCTGATCCTTTATGTATGATAAAAGAATGTTCTGGCTTGCCTTGTAATTTCTTCTCGGCTTCATTTGTATTTAAATTAAAATTTTCTGCTGTAAGTTCAAATCCTGCAAGGTCATTGACTATTTCTACTGGGAGAGTTTGTTTTACTTTTTCAAGTGTGATTGGTTTCATGTTTTATGCCTTACGATAATCGTCGTTTAGGCCCAATGGATTTTTCTTCTCGATGTTCTTTTTGTAGGTTTTGAAAGAATCGTTGCACTATATTTTGTTTTTTTGCTTTTTCTAAGCGTTCTATAAAACTTTTAAGATCGCAAGCTCTATCTGATTTCAATTGAATTTTATTATCTTTTATTTCAACGCTCGTTTTAGTTATTTCCGATTTACCCGGTGGTATGTAATGAATTGCCATACGATTGTCTTTGTCGATATTAATAACATAAGCAGTGTTTTTTTGTTTTAGTAATTTTTTAATATCTTCCGCGCTTTGATTTTGATGAACATTTGTGAATTGTCGTTTTAAAGAATCTATGAAAGCAATACCAATTTGTTTAATTTCATGCACTACTTCAGTTGCATTTTTAATTACGTTACTACTGTTTGCAGCACATCTATAATTGCATTGTTCCCCCTCGATATTTACAAAACGAATGACAAAACTATTTGGATCGCTCTGACTTAAACCAATTTTATAATTACCAGGAATAGCATCTTTAAGAGATCCTTCCATTTTGTATGTGGGGGTAACAAAATCTTGTTTCGTCAGTTGAGGGTCGACTTTGCTAGCTAATTTAAATAGTCTTTCAATGCTTACTTCTTCTTTTATTTTTTGTAAGTGTTCTAGAAGTTCTTTACCTTGTTTTAAATCTGAAATTTGCACGTTTATTATTGTATTATTTGTGTCGACATAACGTATTGTGATTTTATCTGGATTCGAAGTGCTTAAACCAATTTTATAAGTGCCAGGAGAAGCGCCTTCAAGCGCCTTATTTATTATCGCTCTCTCGAGAAGAAAATTATTTTTTTTAAGATCCGGATCAATTTGTTTGGCCAGTTGGTATAATTTTTCTTTTCTTGCTTCTTCTACAATTGGTGCAAGATCTCCTTCGACAATTTTTTTAAGATCATCTAGTGTAAAAAATATGCCAGTATGTTTCGCTGATTCATCAAAATCTTTTAAAGAAATATGGGTTGCTTCAGAGATAAGTTCATATCTTCCATCTTTTGTGCTCATTAACGATATGTAATTAACAGGAAGAGATAACATCTGTATATGTTGCTCTAATACTTTTTTCGCTTCTTCAATTATTTTCGATAGAGGAATTTTGTTTAATGTATCTTGCTGTAATTTTTCAATAAATTTGTGGAGATTAGCAATGCCAATTATTTCAAATGATCCATCTTTTTTTGGAAATCGGATAATTGCAGGATTATTTAAATCTGCTTGAAATCTAAAATGAATTACTTCTTCGGGAAAGTAACGTGATTTAATACTGACATTAATAGTATTTGGTTGCGACGATTGACGAATACACATTGATTGTTTGTGTTGAGTCAGCCATTCATTTGCTCTGGCTAATGGTGTATTCGGTGCGAAATATTTACTAAGATTAGGGTTTTTCTGTACTAAATTGTTTAACAATTCTTCTGAGTTTCTTGATGGTGGTTGTGGTTTTGATTCAGTTTGTTGCTGATTATGCAGGTTATCTATTAATTTAGTCGTATCATTTAATAAATTAAGCGCATTCTCAAGCCGGTTTATATTTTTTATAAGCCATTCAGGTGAAGGTGGTAAATTTTCTTTTGCATTTCCTGTTTGTGCTTGGTTAAGGATATTAGTTAGTTTCCCTTCCAGTTGATTTAGAAGTAAAATAACCTTACGTATCTTTGGCGTGGCAGATGACAGTTCTTTCTCTATATTTATTTTTATCTGATTCTCTATTAGATTCAGCTCAACATCCATTTGCGATTCTGATTTTTGTTTTCTCGGGTTCATTGGATGTTCTCCTTAGTGAAAAGGTTGGCTATTTTATACAAAGTATAGCAAGCGAGTGAAATCTAGCCATTTTGTACAAAGGTTAGATAAATCAATTAGCTGTGATGAATTAACCAAGGCATATCGCTAAGGAGCAGAGTTAGATACAATAGCCATTTTATTTTCAGCCGAACTACCATGAAAAAAATATCCATACGCGGTGCACGCACACATAATTTGAAAAATTTAAATGTTGATTTACCACGCGATAAATTAGTGGTGATTACAGGCTTATCAGGCTCAGGAAAATCATCATTAGCATTTGATACATTGTACGCAGAAGGTCAACGACGTTATGTTGAATCGCTTTCATCTTATGCGCGGCAATTTTTATCGATGATGGAAAAACCAGATGTGGATCATATCGAAGGATTGTCGCCAGCCATTTCAATCGAACAAAAATCAACATCACATAATCCACGTTCAACCGTTGGAACGATTACAGAAATTCACGATTATTTGCGTTTGTTATTTGCAAAAGTCGGACAGCCAAAATGTCCCGAGCATCGAACAGTGTTAGAAGCACAAACTGTTAGTCAAATGGTCGATGCAGTGTTTGCTCTTCCTGCTGATACAAAAATTTTAATTCTTGCACCAGTTGTGCGTGAACGTAAGGGTGAACATCTTGAATTGCTGCAAGAATTACGCGGACAAGGTTTTGTGCGTGCGCGTATTGATGGCGATATGTATGAATTAGATCAAGCGCCGACATTAGATTTACGTAAAAAACATACGATTGAAGTGGTGATCGATCGCATTAAAGTGCGCGAAGAAGTACGTGTGCGTTTAGCTGAATCATTTGAAACAGCTTTGCGTTTAGCAGATGGTATCGCAGCAATCGGTTGGATGGATGAGCCAAAGAAAAATCCACGTGTTTTTTCGGCGAAATTTGCTTGTTCAGAATGCGGATACAGTTTGCAAGAATTATCGCCGCGATTATTTTCATTTAATAGTCCTGTTGGTGCATGTACAGAATGCGATGGTTTAGGTGTAAAAGAAATTTTTGATTCAGAATTAGTGGTGAAAACAGATTTAAGTTTAGCAGATGGCGCGATACGCGGTTGGGATAGACGTAATATTTATTATTTTCAATTGCTGACATCACTTGCAAAACATTACAAATTTGATTTAGAAATTCCATTTAAAAAATTGCCGAAAAAAATTCAAGCAGTTTTAATGCATGGCAGCAGTGATGCAATTCAATTTGATTATAAAGATGATGATGGTTATTCATTTTCAAAGAAAAAACCATTCGAAGGAATTTTGCCGAATTTAGAGCGCCGCTATCGCGAATCAGAATCAGAATTTGTGCGCGAAGAATTACGTAAATATATTTCATCACGAACTTGTGAAGCATGCGATGGTGCACGATTAAATATTGCTGCGCGAAATGTGTTTGTCGCCAATAAAAGTTTGCCAGAAATCGCAGCGTGGGCGGTTGATAAAAGTAAACTATTTTTCGATAAATTACATTTACCTGGTTATCGCGGCGAAATTGCAGCAAAAATTGTGAAAGAGCTTACGAGTCGTTTAGGATTTTTAGTGGATGTGGGGCTAGATTATTTAAGTTTAGATCGCAGTGCCGAAACATTATCAGGTGGTGAAGCGCAGCGAATTCGATTAGCCAGTCAAATTGGCTCTGGATTAGTTGGCGTCATGTATATTTTGGATGAGCCGTCAATTGGGTTGCATCAACGTGATAATGAGCGATTATTGAAAACATTGCGTCATCTGCGTGACTTGGGTAATTCAGTGATTGTGGTTGAGCATGATGAAGAGGCGATTTTAAGTGCGGATTATGTGTTAGATTTGGGGCCAGGCGCTGGTGTGCACGGCGGTGAAATTGTTGCTGAAGGTAAACCTTCCGACATTATGCGTTCACCTAAATCACTTACCGGACAATATTTATCTGGAAAACGCAACATCATTATTCCCAAAGAGCGTCATCAACCCAATCCCGAAAAACTAATTTCTATTCGCGGCGCGCGTGGAAATAATCTTAAATCGATTAATGTGGATATTCCGATTGGGCTCATGACTTGTGTCACTGGTGTGTCGGGTTCCGGAAAATCAACATTAATTAATGACACATTAGGGCCCGTTGCAGAACGTGTGTTAAATGGAGCAGGAAGTTTTGAAGCGGCACCGCATGATAGCATTGATGGGCTTGAATATTTAGATAAGGTCGTGGTGATTGATCAAAGCCCGATAGGCCGCACACCGCGATCAAATCCCGCCACATATACCGGGCTTTTTACTGCGATTCGCGATTTATTTGCTGGTACACAAGAAGCGCGATCACGTGGCTATCAACCAGGTCGATTTAGTTTTAATGTCAAAGGTGGACGTTGCGAAGCATGTCAGGGCGAAGGATTAATCAAAGTTGAAATGCATTTTTTGGCAGATGTGTATGTGACTTGCGATATTTGTCAGGGCCGACGTTATAACCGTGAGACATTAGAAATTTTATATAAAGGCAAAAATATTCATCAAGTGTTAGAGATGACAGTCGAAGAGGCGCTTGATTTTTTTAATGCGATACCGGTGATTGCTAGAAAGCTACAGACATTGCAAGATGTTGGTTTGTCATATATTTCGGTTGGGCAAAGTGCAACAACTTTATCAGGTGGCGAGGCGCAGCGAATAAAATTAGCCAAAGAATTATCGCGCAGAGACACAGGACGCGTGCTATATATATTAGATGAGCCAACGACCGGCTTACATTTTTTCGATATAGAACAACTGCTCAAAGTACTGCACCGGCTTCGCGATCATGGAAATACCATTGTTGTTATCGAGCATAATCTGGATGTGATCAAAACAGCAGATTGGATTATTGATCTTGGCCCTGAAGGGGGTGACAAAGGCGGGCGAATTTTAGTCAAGGGGTCGCCAGAAATGGTAGCAAAATATGGTGAATCGTACACAGGCTCGTTTTTAAAAAAAGTTTTACAAATAAAGTAAAAAATTTTTAAAAAAAGTGATTTAGTTTGTTGACAGAAAACGAAGAAGTAGTAGAATGCCCGAACTCAAAGCGAAAGAAGTTCTTTAACAAGATGAAGAGTGATGTAATGTGCGCGCTTACCTAAGTCAATAGGTAAGGAACAAAAGCGCTGATGTTGAATCGAGAGAAG
>AMFJ01007999.1_pt1 | contig 10186 bp, 8 predicted proteins | sample 427208 | NCBI WGS metagenome assembly AMFJ01 (sample SAMN02954298, study PRJNA114691) | groundwater metagenome | biome: aquatic; feature: subsurface aquifer; material: sediment; isolation source: subsurface aquifer sediment | place: USA: Rifle, CO | collected 2008-08
TTCTCCCCCTTGGGAATTCCCCATGGCTTTGTTCACGCGGCAAGCCGCGTGGAATATATTTTAACTGTTTGACTTTGCCCGGGGAATAAATCCCGGGCTCGATCAAGGGGATAAGCTCGTGCTAACCCCTATGGCTTTGCCTCCGTGGCAAGTGGTAGGAATGAATTTTAATGTTAATGGTGGATTATGTTACGACTAAAAAAATTATTATTTTGTGGTGTTTTGATGTTTGTTTGTTCAGCTGCATGTGCAGACGAGTTTATTATTCATAAGATCCGTGTTAGTGGGTTGCAGCGTATTAGTTTAGGAACAGTACTTAGTTATTTGCCAGTTAAAGAAGGTGATCGTATCGATTCCTCGCAAACCGTATATATTATTCGTGATCTTTATAAGACTAATTTTTTTAGTAATGTTGATTTAAAACGTGTTAATAACGATCTTTTAATTAATGTGGTCGAACGAGCAGTGATAGGTTCAATAAAGGTTTCTGGTAATAATAAAATTACCAAAAAACAAATGTCAGATGTTTTAAAAAACGTAGGGCTTACCGAAGGACAGGCATTAGATCAGGCGCTTTTAAATGGAGTTGTTAAGGCTCTAGTTCAGCAATATTATAATTTGGGTTTGTATGACGCTAAGATTAATACCAGCATTATACCGCAAGAGCGTAACCGTGTAGCGGTTGCGATTAATATCAAAGAGGGTCCGGTTGCAAAAATCAGATCCATTAAAATTGTTGGTAATAAAATTGCTAGTGAAAAAACCTTGCTTAAAGAATTTTCTTTAACTACCCCAAAGCTTTGGAGCTTTTTTACTCATTCTGATCAATATTCCAAAGAGAAGTTAGATGCTGATTTGGAAAAGTTGCGTTCTTATTATATGGATCGTGGCTACTTACATTTTAAGATAGATTCAACCAAGGTTGCGATTACTCCCGACAAAAAGAGTATTTATATTACAATTACTGTTGTTGAGGGAGTGCCATACAAAATTAAAGGGTTTGGTTTGGATGGAAATTTAATAGGCAAGCGTGCTGAAATACTAAAGTTAATTACGCTTAAGTCCGGCGATGTTTTTTCGCGCAAAGCTATTATTGATATTCAGTCTAACATAAGTTTGTTTTTAGGCGATTATGGTTACGGTATGCCCGATATTAGGGTAGAGCCAATAATTGATGATGGTAGTAAGCAAATATTTATCAAGTTTGTGGTTGATACGGGTCCTCGTGTTTATGTTAGGAGGATTAATTTTAGTGGGAATACAAAAACTCATGATGAGGTGTTACGGCGTGAGATGCGATTGCAAGAAGGATCTATGTTTTCTTTATCCAAGATTGAAGGATCAAAACGTCGATTGGCAAATTTAAGCTATTTGAAGGATATTGATTATAAAACCACCCCAGTGCCAGGTAGTCCTGATCAGGTAGATTTGACTTACAATGTCACGGAAGTTTCAGCTATTTCCGCCGCTGTTCAAGGTGGTTATTCCGACTCTGATGGGTTCCTTTATGGTGCTAGCATAAATGATTCGAACGTTTTTGGTACCGGCAAAACAGCTTCTGTTAGGTTTGATAATAGTAAAGTCAATCAATCTTACAGTTTGGGTTATTTTGATCCATATTTTACAGTTAATGCGGTTAGTCTTTCATTGAAAGCTTATTTGCAAAAAAGCAACCTAAGTAAAGTACAAGACGTGACTACATATTCGACGAATATTTATGGGGCTTTGGCTACTTTTGGTATTCCATTGTCAGATTATGATGATATCACCTTGGGTCTTGGTGTTGAGCATATTAAAATTAAAGTGCCTTCTACAGGTGTTGGAGCGCAGGTTAGCGATTTCTTAACACAATATGGCTCAGTCTTTAATCAGTTCAAGGTGGTCGCTGGATGGAGCCATAGTAATTTTGACAGAGCAATTTTTCCTACCAAGGGATTTTCGCAAGGTATCAATATAGAAGGTTATGGGCCTCTTAATAAAGATAGTCTTAGTTTTTATAAGGCTAGTTACGAGACCTTCTGGTATCAGCCCCTGGTTAAAGGATTTATTTTTCATACAACTACCGATATAGGTTATGGTAAAGGTTTTGGTAGACCAAAAGATCTTCCATTTTTCAAAAACTTTTTTGCAGGCGGTATAGGTTCGGTGCGTGGTTTTGATGCTGGTAGTTTGGGCGTTTTTGATGAGTATAATCATGCCTTAGGGGGTAATGTTATTACCACAGCCAGCGCTAGCATTATTATACCCGCGCCAATGAAAGACACTATACGTCCTAGTATTTTTGTTGACATAGGTAATGTTTATAATAACAAATTTAAGCCAGGCGAGCTTAGAAGCTCGTGTGGTGTGCAGCTTGAATGGCATACACCGTTGGTGCCAATATTGTTTAGTTTGGCAACGCCAATTCGTAAAAAGAGTGGAGATCACATAGAAGTGTTCCAGTTTACTTTGGCATTTAGTACTTAGAAAAATATTTGATCAATATTTTTAGGGAAGTTAATGTGCAAAATGGTTTTACTTGCTAGTTATTTGATCTGTATGTTGTTTTTTTTGGGGTTTTTGCGGTTATAGTGCAAAATAATATTTATAAAAGACCACGAAAGATATAAAAGGTTTGTATGGCCAATGGTGAGTACACGTTACAAGAATTAGCAGTATTTTTATCGGCAGAGCTTAAAGGTGATCCCAATTGCCGTATTACTGGTATAGGTTCGCTAGATCAAGCCTTTTCTGGTCAAATAAGTTTTCTTAAAGATCCCCATTATTTTAAATATTTGGCTACTACAAAAGCCTCGGCTGTTATTGTTAAACCAGAACATGTTAATGATTCTGCAAATTTCATTATTGCGAACGATCCTTACCTGGCGTATGCCAAAATTTCTGTGCTTTTCAATGACGCGCCAAAGGCCGCCCCTGGTATTCACCCAACTGTTTTGTTTGGAGAAGGATGTGAAATTGGTTCGAACGTTAGTATTGGGCCGTATTGTGTTATTGGACGCAAAGTAAAAATTGGTGAAAACGCACAAATTGAAGCTGGTTGTGTTATTGGTGATGATGTTGTGATTGGTGAAAAGACAAGATTATATCCAAGAGTTGTTTTGTACCATAAAGTCAAAATCGGTAAGTGTGTTTTATTGCATAGTGGTGTGGTGATTGGTTCCGATGGCTTTGGTAATGCCAATGAAAAAGGAGTGTGGCATAAGATTTATCAGCTTGGTACGGTATTAATTGGCGACGATGTTGAGGTCGGTGCGAATACTACCATTGACCGTGGTGCCATTGGCGACACTATTATTGAAGATGGGGTTAAGTTAGATAACCAAATACAAATAGGCCATAATGTACATATTGGAGCGCATACGGCTATTGCTGGATGTGTGGGTATTGCCGGAAGCACTAAGATAGGTCGTTATTGTATGATTGGAGGGGGAGTTGGTATTACCGGTCATATTGAAATTACCGATGGCGTGATTATAAGCGGTAAATCAGCTGTGGGTAAATCAATTACTAAGCCCGGAATGTATGCATCAAGTATTCCAGTCATGCCATATCGTATTTGGGCAAGAGTTTTAGTAAGGTTGGCACAACTTGAAGATATGGTCCACCGTTTAAACGTATTGGAGAAGAAGATATGAGCCTAATGAATGTTCAGCAAATTAGGGAATCTATGCCGCACCGATATCCATTTATGTTGGTAGATAGGGTGCTTGAGTGCGAGTCTGGCAAATCAATTCATGCCATAAAAAATGTTAGCTGTAATGAAGATTTTTTTAATGGGCATTTTCCACAGAGGCCGGTTATGCCTGGAGTGTTAATGGTTGAAGCCTTGGCGCAAGCGGCTGGTTTATTGATAGTTCACACGTATCCCAGTGAAAAAGACTATTGGTATTATTTTGCTGGTCTTGACAATGTGCGTTTTAAGCGCGTAGTTGAGCCGGGAGACCAGTTGCATTTACATGTTGAAGTAAAGAAACAGCGTCGCGAGCTTTGGGTTTTCGATGCTAAGGTTATGGTTGATGGTGCATTGGTTTGTAGTGCAGAATTATTGCTTGCCAAGGGAGAACCAAAATGATTGACCAACGCGCTATTGTTGATAAAGGCGCCAAAATTGCTTCCAATGTAAAAATTGGGCCATATGCAATTATTGGCAAGTATGTTGAAATTGGTGAAGGCTCATGGGTTGGTCCGCATGCAGTGATTGATGGCCAGACTAAAATTGGAAAGAATAATCATATTTTTCAAATGGCTTCTATTGGGTCTATTCCGCAGGATAAGAAGTACCATGGTGAAGATACTACCCTAGAAATCGGTGATAATAATACTTTTCGTGAGTTTTGTACGATAAATTTAGGTACGACGCAGGGTGGTGGTGCAACCAAGATCGGTAACAATAATCTGTTTATGAATTATGTGCACATTGCGCATGATTGTATTGTTGGTAATGATACGGTTTTTTCTAATAATGCTTCACTAGCTGGGCACGTGATTGTTGGTGATTACGCTATTTTTGGCGGTTTTGTTAAAGTCGCACAGTTTGTTAGGATCGGGGCTTATAGTTTCTTTATTGGTGGTGCTGATATCGGTAAAGATATTTTACCTTATGTTATTGCTGGTGGAAACTTGGATACGGCTAAGCTTTACGGTTTGAATTTGATTGGATTAAAGCGCCATGGTTTTTCCGAGCAGACATTAGTGCATTTAAAAGACGCCTATAATATTATCTTGCGTAAGAAATTAACAGTGGCACAAGCAATTCCTGAGCTTGAATCAATGCTGCGAGTTTGTCCCGAAGCGCAGTTATTTATTGATATACTTAAACAAAGCGAGCGTGGGATTTTGCGAATCAGATAAGTATTTATTGTAGGTTTGCCATTTCAATAACTAACTGAGCAATATTTTTATGTGTGTTGGTTTTTAGAGAGCTTTTTATTGCGGTTAAATTGTCTATCATTTCTTCGCGGTAATGCGAGTCATTCAATATTTTACCTATTTCTTTAGCAATATTTTCTGGGGTCGCGTCCTGTTGTAATAATTCTTGTACAATTTTTCTGCCGGCCAAGATATTGCATAGCCCTATGCAGGGGATTTTTATTACAAGTTTTGCTACTTGGTATTCCAGCCACGAGGTTTTATAAATAAGTACTAGTGGAATTGCCATGATTGCAATTTCTAAAGTTACCGTCCCAGAAGCGGCAATGATCGCATCGCATACTTGCATTACATCATAATTTTGGTCTTTAATTACGCGCACTTCAACTGAACTAGAGTGTAAAAATGGCTGTAACTCATTGATAGTAATAGAGCTTGCTTGAGGCAATATAAATTGTAGACTGGGGTTTTGGTTTTTTAATAATTTGGTTGCCTCAAGCATGATCGGTAGAAGACGCTTGATTTCGCTTTTACGGCTACCAGGGAACAACCCGATTGTTTTGCAATTTGGGTCTAAGTTAAAAGCTTGTTGTGCTGTCGCGCGAGTTAATTTGGGTTTGACGATTTCAAGCAAGGGGTTCCCGACAAAAGTTACTGGGACTTGCCATTTTTTATAAAAATCAACTTCAAATGGGAAAATAACCGCCATCATGTCGACGTATTTTTTTATAATTGCTACACGCCCTTGATTCCACGCCCAAACCTTTGGACTGATGAAATATAAAACCTTAATCCCGGTTTTTTTGGCGACCTTTGCCAAACGCAAGTTAAACCCTGGATAATCAACGAGGATTAGGAGGTCTGGTTTGTTTTGGCGAAGAGCATTTTCCATGATCTGGAAGGCTTGGTGGATTTTTGCAAACTTAGTGACTATTTCAAGCAAACCAATAATGCTCAAATCATTTGCATCAACGATTATATCGACTCCGGCATTTCGCATTAAATTTGCTCCCATGCCATAAAATCGGACATTGGGTGCAATTCGCTTCACTTTTTGGACTAGATTAGCAGCATGCATATCACCAGATGCTTCGCCGGCAGAAATCATGATGTTTTTTTCTTGCATATTATTTTTATCCTAAATCCAGCCAGCGCCAATTTGCACAACATGCTGGTTAAGCCAGGTGATTTGTTCGCTTTGGTTGATAAGAATACCAAATGGCAACTTGTGCTCTATAACAAATTGTGTTAGTGCTGTTAATTGTTTAGGTGGTATTATAGTAGCGCATTTTATTTCAATTGGCAGTAATCCGAATGGCCCATCTAATAAAAGATCAATTTCTGCTCCACCTCTAGTGCGATAATAGTAAGCTTGCCAATTAGTTACAGTGGTTGCTTGTAGTCCCTTTATGAGCTCTTCCGTAATAAATGCTTCAAAAGACTGACCGCGAATCGGATCATTATAGAGCGCTTCTTGGTTGTCAATGCGCAAAAAATTATGTAACAACCCTGAGTCGCGCATAAAACCCCTGCTCATTTTAATTACGGCCTTTATAATGTTGTGTTCAAAGCTGGGCAAATTACGCCAAATAAAGGTATCTTCGGCAATTTTTAAATATTCTCTGACCGAACCTTCACTGATTTCTAAGGTTCGAGCCAGGTTACTGCGGTTAATTATTGTTCCTGAGAGTTTGCTTAAAATATGTAAAAAATTGCGGAAGGCTATTTTGTTTAAACGTGGAAATAACTTGGCAATATCGCGATTAACATAAGTGCTGCGGTAATTTTCCATCCAGTTGTTGTAAAAATTCTTATTATTTTGGAGCATTGGTTCTGGATATCCGCCCTGTAACCAAATATGTTGCATTTCAGCAATTGAAATGGGCGGTTTTTTGCTGAGGTTCAGTTTTTCTTTAGTTAGTTTTGTTGAGAAAATATCATAGAAAGGACTTAATGGAAGTTGATAATATTCATTGGTTTTTAAAGTTCCAACTTCCACTATAGCAATTCTACCAGCTAAAGTTTCTGATATATGATCCAGTAGATCTAGGCTACTTGACCCAGTCAAAATAAACCTACCTTTTTGTTCTCTTTGAGAGTCGATAGCGCCGCGTAGACTGCGCAATAAATCAGGATACTCTTGAACCTCATCGAAAATTACATGTTGTTTATTTTGTTGTAGAAAAAATGCAGGATCGTAACTTATTCTGTCGTAATCCCTGGGGTTTTCTAAATCAAAATATTGCCAGTTGGGAGCGGCTTTTTTGGCTAAAGTAGTTTTGCCAACTTGACGTGCGCCAACAATTGCAATTATTGGAAACTGTTTAAGCAAAAGGTGGATTTTGGTTTCAAGATTTCTATTTATTGGTCGCATATTCGTACTCTGTGTACGAATATAGCAGGTATTTTTGCGATGTCAAACTTATTGTAAAATGAAGCACCTCGAGGCAAACTTAGAGAAAGAGAAGTTGTTAAAAAATTATGGAAAAAAACACAGAAATTATTAATTGGGCAAAAGAAAGCCTGGGGGCCAAGGGTTATATTCTAAATGGTTCGCCGGAGGTGGTTCAGGCTACGCCTTGGTCTAGCGTAACTAGATTTTCAACATCGAGCGGCCATGTCTATTTGAAACAAACTCCTCCAGGACTATCTTTAGAGCCAGTTATAACAAAAATCTTGCATGCGCAGTTCCATGCAAGTGTCCCCGAAGTTATAGCAATGAATAAAGATTTAGATTGTTTTTTAATGGAAGGCTGTGGTTTTTCGTTGCGCGAACTTCTAAAAAGTAATTTTCAGCCGGATCTGCTGTGCCAGGCGATTAAAGAATACACTTACATTCAAGCTGTAGTTGGAGAGCATTTAGACATGTTTTTTGAGCTTGGAGTGCCCGATTGGAGATTGGAAAAATTGCCACTTCTGTATGACGAATTAGTTGGTAAAGAGGATTTGTTGCAGGCAGATGGTATGACAACTGACGAACTTAGGTTGTTGCAGGAGTTGAGTTCTAAGTTATTGTCGATGTGTGATATTTTGTCTGGTTTTAAAATACCACCAACACTAGATCATTGTGATTTTCACGACGGCAATATTCTTATTGAACCAGATACTAAGAATATGACCATAATCGATTGGGGAGAGACGGTAATTACGCATCCATTTTTTTCTTTGATTACTTTTTTAAATACTGCGGTTCGGCATTACTCACTTAAAGAGGTGGATCAAGTTTATGTTGATTTGCAAGATGCATGTTTTGAGAATTGGCATGAATTATTATCGCAAGTGCGGTTAGTCGAGGCTATTTCGTTATCCAAGAAATTATGGCCAGTTTATGCGGCCCTTGGATTTTGTCGTTTAATGATGAGCTCTCAAGCCGAGGAGTTTAAATCTTTGTTTGGTAGGTTGTCGGGGTGTTTAAGAGGGTTTATTAAGGCAACTGAAGAATACGATGGTGTCACGGAGTGCTGTGTGATGGAATTTTTAAGTGACAAGATGGAAGTGGTTTTATTAAATAAAAGTCTTGAAAAACAGACTGTTGAGTTTTTGAATAAGCATGAAGAAACTTCGTTGTTTTTGCTCTCGAATTTAAAGAATTATGGGGCAACACTCACCGACGATACCTATTCAGGCAATTTTAAGTGCTTGTTAAAAAATAAAGAAATTGTTGCAGTATTCGCCTTAACAAGAATTGGCAATTTGCTGGTTCAAACCGATCATAAGGCTGATTACTCGGAAGTCATTGTTAATGCCTGCTTGAAGGAAAGTGTGTCATTTAGAGGCGTTATAAGTGATTGGGAAATAGCAAAACCGATTTGGGAATGTGCAAAACTACGCATACCGTTTTTTAAGGAAAATGTCTGTAAAAAAGAAATATTATTTAAATTGAGTATGGGCAACTTGGTTAACATTGAATCAAAACACACAATTGAATATCTAAAAGAATCTAATTATGCTGAGTGGAGCGCCTTACATAGAGTCCTCATGTCGGAACTAAAACTAAATTTGGACCAAGAGGATGCAGAGGCAGAGCGGAAGCGGTTTTTGCAAGACACAAATAATAAAAATTGGTTAGGTCTTTTTGTTGATGGGAGGTTGGTTTCGATCGCGGCTTATATTGCCCGTTTCGGAAATACAGGGCAGATAGGGAGTATATTTACCGCGTCTGATATGCGAAGACGAGGATTGATGAAAGAATTGATTGTGCAGCTATTATTGGATGGAAAAAATAACAAAAAGATGGAAAAGGTGATTTTATTTACAGATGAAAATAATTATGCGGCAATAGGGCTTTACGAAGGCCTTGGTTTTAAGCGTATTGGGTATTTTGGGTTGTTGTTTGGGGAGCACCAGAATTAATTAAACTTTAATTTTTTATGGTGGTAAGTACCCATGCTTAAAATCGCTTTGTTACAAATAAGTTCCCACGGTTTCGACCAAAAAGCCAATATGGAAAAAGGTGCAGAAGCTTGTGTGAAAGCTCGCAATACGGGCGCTGACATAGCTTTGTTTCCAGAGATGTGGAATATTGGCTATGCGCATTATGACCAGATGGCGCGCGGTTCTAAAAATCTCAAAAGTACTGCAAAAATTCGTAACTGGCAGCAGCAAGCCATAACAAACAAAAGTGAATTTATTTGTTATTACCAGAGGCTTGCCAAAAAACTAAATATGGCAATTGCAATTACTTATTTAGAAAAGCATGCTCCTGCGCCTAGAAATACCGTTTCGTTGATTGATCGACACGGTAAAATCGTATTGACTTATGCCAAAGTCCATACGTGCGATTTTTCATTGGAGGCGGCTTGTACTTCGGGTAACAAGTTTTCGGTATGTGAATTAGGCACCAAGAAGGGCAAAGTTAAAATTGGAGCAATGATTTGTTTTGATCGGGAGTTTCCAGAGAGTGCCCGGATTCTTATGCTCAAAGGAGCTGAAATTATTTTGACGCCGAATGCCTGTGAATTAGAGCAAAATCGTATAGCGCAAATCAGAACCAGAGCTTTTGAAAATATGGTTGGTATTGCTGTAGCAAATTACCCGTCTCCCGCAGCAAACGGGCATTCATTGGCTTTTGATGGAATTGCCTTTAATAAGAAAGGATCTCGTGATCACTTAATTATTGATGCGCCGCAGAAAGAAGGGGTTTATATGGCAAACTTCAATCTAAAGAAAATGAGAGAATATCGATCTAGAGAGTCATGGGGTAATGCTTATCGCAAGCCGAAAAACTATGGGTTGTTAGTAGGTGAATCGATCAACGCTCCTTTTATCCGCAAAGATGCTAGAAGGTAAAATAATGCGGTAGCCGCAAGCTTTAGCT
>AMFJ01025839.1_pt1 | contig 10185 bp, 9 predicted proteins | sample 427208 | NCBI WGS metagenome assembly AMFJ01 (sample SAMN02954298, study PRJNA114691) | groundwater metagenome | biome: aquatic; feature: subsurface aquifer; material: sediment; isolation source: subsurface aquifer sediment | place: USA: Rifle, CO | collected 2008-08
CAATTATACTTTCGAACAGCTCATTCCCTCTTATCGGCAGGGAATGCCATTTGTTGCTAGTTTCACGCAGATATCGTCAACAGATCTGTTGACAGAATATTGATATTTTGAAGGAACCAAGGCAACTTTTACCTCCTTCTGACGAAATAAGCGCTGAGACCAAAATTCCGCGAGTTGGTATTTAGAAAAACGGTCAAATCGTTGAAGATTAAAAACTCGTGAGCAAGCTCCCGAGTTTAATCCTGAGCGACCCTTCGACTCGTACCACTCGCTCAGGGTTGATCCTTTTTCTATTTCGGCACCAAGGTGCCGAGTTTGAGTCGAAGGATCAATGATCGATACTCAATGATCAACAACTCAAATTTTCAATTGATTGTTGCCCATTGAAGCAGTTGAAGCAATTGCAACCATAACCCATAACTCATTACCCATTACCATTATGGAACTCAAAACCGACATCCTGATCATTGGCACCGGCATCGCGGGACTCAGCCTGGCCCTTAAGGTTGCTGATCATTTTGATGTCGTCTTGGTCACCAAGCGAGAACCTGATCAATCCAACACACGCTACGCACAAGGCGGCATTGCCTCGGTCATGGCTTCGCAGGACAATTTTGCCACTCATATTCGCGACACCCTTAACGCAGGCGCACATCTAAACGATCCAGCCATTGTCGAAAAAGTCATCTGCGCCGGTCCACGCCTCATTCACGAGTTGTCTGGTTTGGGGGTATGCTTTGCCCGCTGGAACAAAACGGAGTTCGATCTGGGCAAGGAAGGAGGCCATTCCAAGCGACGCGTTCTGCACGCCAAGGACCTGACCGGTTTTGAGATCATCACCAAACTTTTGGCAAAGGTACATAAGCATCCGCGCATCTGTCTGCTCGATCACCACGCGGCCATCGACATCATCGGCGATCGTCACCTCAAAAGAAATCAGCACGAACATCTTTGTTACGGGGCCTATGTTCTGGACACGGCAACCAACTGCATCATCACACTCAAGGCCCGTGCGACTGTGCTGGCCACTGGCGGCGCTGGCAAAACCTATTTGTACACATCGAATCCCGATGTTGCCACGGGTGACGGCATTGCCATGGGGCATCGCGCCGGGTGCGCCATTGCCAATCTGGAGTTTGTCCAATTTCACCCGACCTGTTTGTATCACCCCAAGGCCAAGTCGTTTCTCATCTCCGAGGCCCTGCGCGGTGAAGGCGGCAGACTCAAGCTGATCGATGGCAAGAGTTTTATGCGCAAGCACCACAAGCTCGCCGAGTTGGCCCCGCGCGACATTGTGGCCCGCGCCATTGACTTTGAACTCAAAAAACATGGTCATGAATACGCTCTGCTCGACATGACGCATCATCCCCGATCCTTCTTAAAAAAACGGTTTCCCACCATTTACCAGACCTGCAGGCAATTTGATTGTGACATGGCCACCACGCCCATCCCTGTGGTGCCTGCCGCCCATTATTTTTGCGGCGGAATCAAAGTGGACGCGTGTGGCAGAACATCCATTCCCAATCTGTATGCGATTGGTGAGGTGAGTTGTACCGGACTACACGGCGCCAACCGTCTGGCCTCCAACTCGTTACTCGAAGGCTTGGCCTTTGCGGATTTTGCCTGTCAGGATTTGCTGACCAGAAAAGATTTGAATCAACGACAGGATCTCTCCATAAGAAACTGGGACATCGGCAGTGCCACCAATTCCGATGAGGCAGTGGTGATCACGCAAAATTGGGACGAAATCCGACGCCTCATGTGGAATTATGTGGGCATTGTGCGCACCGACAAACGCCTGCACCGCGCACAGAACAGAATTGCGATCCTCAAGGAAGAAATCCGTCAATATTATTGGGATTTTATCCTGACCCCCGATCTCATCGAACTCAGAAACATCTGTCTGGTGGCCGAGCTCATCATCGAATCGGCCCTCAAGCGCAAGGAATCCATTGGCCTGCATTACAATCTCGACCACCCTACCCCCTCTCAGAACAGCAAGCGGTTTAATCTGGTGAAGTGAGTAATTTGGAAAAATTGCTACAACTTAAAATTAATGTTTTGTTTTTTTATCTTTTTTACTAAAGTTTTGACTCGACAAAACTTTAGTTCAAAGGAGTGACAGCCATGAGTATTACGACAACATGTTGTGGTGTTTCACCTCAGGCAATTTTAAAATCACAACCCGCGTTATCAACTGCCCAAGTTGATGCCCATCTAAGAGCGCTGACCGATCACGCCATTCGTGAGATTGTCGCGTCGGATTTTGCCCCCCTGCCCAATCGACGCGTCTCACCCACCGACCGTTTTTTGATGCTCACAGCCCTCAACGGCATCAGAGTTGATGATCCTGCTTTAGATGGTCAAACTTTGGCACTGGGTCTTACAAACAGGCATTCGGGAAATATTTATTTTCAGACAGCCCCAGTCCAGAGATTTCACACAACTCCTTTTCGGGTCACGTATCAAGATGAACAAGGCGGCACGCTACATTATGATCATGAGGATGATCCTCATGCATGGGATGTGGGCTTTGGGGGCACCTTCATCCGTCAGCGCAGTCATCATTTCAATCAATCTGATGCTGATGGAAATCTGTTGCCTGTTTCCATCATCACCAATCCCAACACCGCCTGTAGCGAGGCCTGCGACGGTTGTTCCCGTGTGGCACTGGGATTTACCCCTGTCCCCGAGGACTACATCGCACACAATGTTCAAGAGGTCATTACAGATTTCAGGAGGAGATTTCCCGATCTTGAACTTAGTGCATTGCAATACGTCAGTCTCATGACCGGCTGTCAGCCAGATGCCCAGCGCGAAGTCCAAATGTTTGTGGAATCCATGCGCATGTTCAGACAACATGGCTTCGACCCCGGTTTTATGGTTTATTCAAACCGGATCAATTCAAGAGAACATCTCGAACTATTGCGCAATGAAGGGGCGATTGGTTACGGAAGTACTGTTGAATCCATTGATGACGGCATGCGAAGAGTGCTTTGGGGAGACAGAAAAGGAGCCAAAGAATTCTCGGCACATCTGGAGGTTCTGGCCTTGGCCAGAGAGATTTTTAAAATTGCCGAAGCAACCCTGGTGCTTGGTCAAGACGGTCAGGATGCCCTGAACGAAGGCATTCTCAAATTCAGAGAAATGGGCATCACCATAGCTGGAAATGTGCTCAGGGCCTACAATGCCACACAACTGGGCACCATTCACCCCGATGTCTGGAGACTTGGCTTGGATTATTTCGCGGACACTTTCGAAATAATATATGAAACCAATAGCCGACAATTATCATCTGCCCGATACATGCGGCAGTTGGCATTGGACTACCTAAAACGACGTTTTCCAGACGCGGAAATCACTGATCGAGACGTGCCTTATAAATACCGGGGATAATGACAAGTCGACATGCTTTATTATCAGTTATCTGGATATTTGCAATTGTGATGAGTAGTTGTGTGGCAACTATAGATGGTAGGATTAGTACAGAAATGTATACTAAACCGTCCAATAAAAATACTTTTGTAGTAGTCACTCCATCCTTCCCAAGTTTAACAGAAAAACAAATTGCCACATTAATTGAAAAGAAGATGATCGAGAAAGGTTTTTCAAAGGCTAGTTCGAAAAAAACAGCAGATATTGGGGTATTCTATTCATATTCAATTGGCAATGGGAGCAATCAGATACTGAGCACACCTGATTTTGTTGTTGGGGGACACGCTATCTACTCAGAAACAGTGTATCCGCGTTTTTTCCAGATTGTTATTATTGATCTCGCGAAAACAAGATTGCCAAACAAGATTGCCATAATTTGGCAAGGAGAATTACGTAGTAAGGGATCATCAGATAACATAATTGATGTTGCTCAGTATTTCATTGGTGCCTTATTTAGTAGTTACGGCAAAACTGTTACAAATAAAGGATTTCTGCGTATAGCACCGCCTTTTTGATTCTCCAAATAATGCAAAACCTACAAAATGAACAAATATCGTTTGATTATATGTCTGCTTTCGAGATTTTACACCCTAGTCTGATAATGAAATGCAGGAAATTGTTCGAAAATGGCCATTTTTCTGAATCTGCTGAGAAAGGTTTTAAGGTTGTAAGAGATCGTCTACGGGATTTAACTGGTTTTGAGAATGGCTCGGACGCTTTTGGTAGAGGCAGACTCCAAGTCCTTGGTGCAACTGCGAAAAATGTTGAAAGCGATTTTCATGACGCTGTGCAATTTCTTACAATGTCAATAGACAAGTTCAGGAATGAAAAAGCACATACTGCAAATGCGAAAATCACAGATCCAAAGCGGGCTTACGCATATTTGCAATTAAGCAATTTGGCGATGCTATTACTTGATAACGCCACAATAACAAATGTGTCATCTTGAGTCGCTGGGCGATTTTCCAACAAGTCAATTGACTATTATAGAACTTTGAAAATACAATGAACTAGGGATCTGTTTGTATGTCTGTGCAAAAAGTAAAATATAAAAATGTCATTCTGTTTTTTTGTCAGCAACTGGGCGGGGAGTTACGTGGCAAAAAGAAACTGGCAAAGCTGTTATATTTTTTAGACTTTGATTTCTATGAATGGCATGACGTTTCCATCACAAACGATGTTTACAAGGCATTGCCGATGGGACCCTACCCTTCACATTTGTCAGACATGATTTCCGAAATGACTGATGAAAAACTACTCTTCGCGAAAACTGAAAAAGTGCACGCCGGGTACCTGGCAACAGAAATTTATACAAACAAATTTGAACCTGACCTGAAAGTGTTTTCCAAAGATGAGATCAAAATGCTTGAGCGTGTTGTCAGCCACTATGGCCATCTCAACGGCAAGCAACTCGAAGATCTTTCGCATGCCGAAGCCCCTTATGTTGGGACAGAACCTTCCAAAGAAATTGCCTACGAACTTTCCTATTACCGCGGGACTGATTTTGCCGACCTATGAACGGATTGCAATTTTATTATCATGATTCCATTCTCCGTGAAATCAAATCACTTGAACGCAAGCACAAAACTGTCAATGAGGCCCTTAAGACTTTTGAAAGACTGTGTGATAGACAATTTAATCCTCTTCAGCCTGAACAAGTAATCAGTCCCGGAAAATTGCATCGAATCCAGCATACCGATTTGTGGGCGTTGTGGAAAGTTGAATTGGTTTTGCCTCGCTCCGGCTTGCGACCAAACCAATTTCCTCGATTATGGTTTGCCGTAAAGGGCTCTCATATTGTATTTCTTTGCATTTATTCCCATATTGATAACTACAGCGACAACGAAATCAAGAATGAAGCCATTAAACGTATCAGCGATTTTTTCTAGGGATTTTCTTTACACGCTCCACGATCCACGATACACGACCTTTGTTTTTTTGGGTGATACGGGTGTACTATTATTTTGACGCGGCCTGCGAAGCAAGCTTCGCTTGCGAAGAGCGTCAAAAAATAGTACCCCGGAGCAGGACCCAAAAAAGTTCTATTCACGTTCGAGGAGGGCATCGTGTCCAAACTTTATTTTCGTTACTCCGCCATGGGCGCCGGAAAATCTTTGGATCTTTTGAAAGTCGCCTACAACTACGAAGAACGCGGCATGCGTGTGGCCCTGTATAACTCGCAACTCGACACCCGTTACGAAACAGGGAGCATTGCCTCCCGCACAGGCATTTCAAAACAGGCCATCCCCTTCTCTACCCAAACAAATTTTTATGATCATTTTTTGGAGAGTTTTTTCAACAAGGATATCAAAATCAGTTGCATCCTGATCGATGAAGCCCAGTTCCTCAAAAAAGAACAGGTGTCACAAATCAGGAGGTTGGTGAACAAATTCGATATCCCTGTCATCTGTTATGGCCTCCGCACCGATTTTCAGGCGGAGCTTTTTGAGGGCAGTCTGTGGCTCATGGCTTGGGCCGATGAAATTGAAGAACTCAAAACCATCTGCTGGTGCGGCAGAAAGGCCACCATGAACGCCCGGGTGGTGAATGGCAAAGTGGTCAAGGTGGGCGAACAGATCATGATCGGCGGCAACGAATCCTACATCGCCCTGTGTCAAATACACTATCACAAAGGCGATATTGGGAAATAATGAGATTGTCATCGCGAGCGGTGCCTCGGGGTGACCTTTCGACCAGATTGATTCAACATTTTGGGTGCACTGCAATGACCAGTTCCATGAATTCCATAAAGTCAAAAAAAATCCTCCCCATTACATTGCTTCTACTCTCCCTGCTCGGTATTTTTATCGCCGCCTATCTGACCTACATCCACTACATGGTTACCGGCGGTGATGCCAATTTTGCCAGCTTTTGCAACGTCAATGCCAAGGTGAACTGTGACGCCGTGGCCGCCAGTGCCTGGTCCACACTCTTTGGCGTGCCCGTCTCGATTTGGGGCATGCTGTTCTATGTGTTTTTTTGGGGACTCAATGCCGATAGACTCGCCAAGAACATTATCCGCAACAATACTGTTTATCAGCTTTTGCTGGCCACTGCGGGGATTGGTTTTACCGCGTTTTTGATTGCCATCTCAAAGATCATTTTAGACACGTGGTGTCTTCTGTGCGCCGCGCTTTGGATCATCAATCTGTTCATTTTCATTTTGGCCTTCAAATCCAACACACACCCCTTCAAGTCCTACCCCAAGATTCTCTGGCAGGATTTGTTGTGGTTTTTCAAAAAATGGTACCGTCTGGTTTTGATCTTGCTGGTCCTATCAACTTTTGTTGCCACACTGTTTTACACCGCGCATCACGAACGCCAGATCAAACAAACACAACTGGACCAACCGCCCATTTTCAATGAGCTCATTTCGCCGATCTCCTTGACTGGACCTGCTCACGGCGCTGATTCCCCCCGCCTGACGATCGTGGAATTTTCGGATTTTCAATGTCCCCACTGCAAAAAACTGCATGATGTCTTGTCCAAGATCACACGGGAAAACAAAAAAATCAGGGTCATTCACAAGGACTTCCCGCTCGATCATCATTGTCACCCGCTGATTACCAAACCCTTTCACCAAAATGCCTGCCAAGCCTCAGTCTTTGTGCGTTGTGCCGGTCAACAAGGAAAGTATTGGGAGGCCTTTGATCAGACCTTTGAACTGTCGCGCGAACTCGAAGACGCCACCACTTTCGATACTCTCACTTCGCTTTTGGAGCTTAACAAGGATCAACTGACTGCTTGTATGAGTGACCCCAAAATCACGGAAGGGATCAAACAGGATTTGCAAGAAGGGATCGACAACGGCATTGATGCCACGCCTGTCGTGATCTTTAACGGTACCGACCAACTCCTCTCCGGCTGGAGTGAAGGCAAGTTGGAAAAGGCGATACAATTTTGGATGAAAAAAAAATGATGGGAATATCGAATATCGAGCAAGGAATATCGAATGTCGATGTACAGATTTCGACATTCCTTGTTCTTTGTTCGCTATTCAGTATTCAAACGATTTTTTAGAATCAGGAACTTGATATGCACAAACAAACCCTAGCCATCATCTGTGGCGGCGTGTCGGGCGAACATCAGGTTTCGCTCCTCTCCGCACAATCAGTCTTAAAGGCCCTCGACCGCAACCGTTTTAATCCCGTCATCATTGGCGTCGATAAGTGTGGCGTGTGGCGTCGTTACGACGAGGGCAACTGGCTCAACTTTGCCAATGACCCAAAACGAATCGCCCTTGCCAATAACGGCAGTGAATTTCCCCTCAACCCCTTCCCCGGCAGTTTTCAGAAAATGGGGATTGATGCGGTTTTTCCACTCATCCACGGATCATTTGGTGAAGACGGCACCTTGCAGGGACTTCTGGAGCTCGTGGCCGTGCCCTATGTGGGTCCCGATGTGGCGGGTTCATCCATGGCCATCGACAAAGACCTCACCAAGAGAATTCTGAGTCATGCGGGTGTGAACGTGGTCCCCTTTGAAACCTTTGAACCGCAAGACATCAAAGAGCTCGACGTGAACACTCTGTGGTCCCGTTTTTCTGAGGGCTGTTTTGTCAAACCCGCCCGTTGTGGCTCTTCTCTGGGCATCAGGCAGGTCAAGACAAAAGAGACACTCAAACCCGCTATTGAATTTGCACTGCGTTACGATGACAAAGTGCTGGTGGAACAAAAAATTGTGGGGCGCGAGCTGGAATGTGCCGTATTAGGTGGAACACCGCCGTTGGCTTCAGTCATTGGCGAGATCGTGCCCAAAGATGGTTTTTATTCTTACGAGGCAAAATACATCGACGATGATGGCGCCCAACTCATTGCCCCTGCCGAAGTGACCTCGGCCGTTCGCGACGCCCTGCAAAAGACCGCCATCAAAACCTTTCAGATGTTGTGTTTGGAGGGAATGGCCCGTGTGGATTTTTTTCTGGCCAACGACGGTGTGCTTTACGTGAACGAGGTCAACACGATTCCTGGGTTTACAAAAATCTCAATGTACCCGCGTTTGTTGGGACTCTCCGGCGTACCTTACACAGAACTGATCACAAAACTCGTCGACCTGGGGATTGGTCGTTTTGAACGAAGAAAACAGCTCGTGAGAGAATAGAACTATCTAGCGGTTGTGACTCATCGTGGATCGTGGATTGCTTCGTTCCCGTTGGTCACTCGCAATGACGTCCCTCGTCCTTTCGTCCCTCGTCCTTTCGTCCCTCGTCCTTTCGTCTCCCTATGCGCCTGCCCTGAGCACCGGAAACAGTATCACATCGCGAATGGAAGGTTGATTGGTCAGGATCATGACCAAGCGGTCGATCCCAATCCCTTCACCCGCAGTCGGGGGCATGCCATATTCCAAAGCCGTCACATAATCTTCGTCCAGAAACATGGCCTCATCATCGCCCGTGGCCCTTTGCGCCACCTGTTTGACAAAGCGCTCCTTTTGATCCACCGGATCATTGAGCTCCGAAAAGGCATTGGCAATCTCTTTGCCGTTGATAAAAATTTCGAACCGATCCGTCACCGATGGGTCCGCGTCGTTGCGACGGCTTAGTGGCGAAACGCTGGTCGGGTAATGTGTGATGAACGTGGGTGAGATGAGTTTGTTCTCCACCAATTCCTCAAACAAGATCACCTGCACAATGCCCAAATCCGCGTTCTGCTTGTCTTTGACCTCAAAGTGACGTTTGTCACATTCGGCGATCAGAAAATCGCGATCACGTACCTGGGCATTGGTATAGCCCAAGTGTTTTTCAATAGCCTCTGCCATCGTGTAGCGAGCGAACGGACGGGCGAATGAAATCTCTTTTTCCTGATAAGTGATGTTCTCTGATCCGCACACCGTGGTGGCCAACTGATTGAACAAATCCTCTGTCAGCACAATGAGGTCCTCATAAGTCGCATAGGCCTGATAAAACTCAAGCATCGTGAACTCAGGATTGTGCTGGGTATCGATCCCCTCATTACGGAAATTGCGGTTGATCTCGAACACACGCTCCAAACCACCCACAACGAGTCTTTTGAGATACAACTCTGGCGCGATGCGCAGGTACAAGTCCATGTCGAGCGTGTTGTGATGCGTCACGAACGGCCTGGCCTTGGCCCCGCCAGGAATAACCTGCATCATCGGAGTTTCGACCTCCAAAAAATCTTTTTGTTCAAAATAGTGCCGTATGAACGAAACAATCTGCGAGCGTTTTTTAAATACCTCTTTGACGTCAGCATTGGCGATCATGTCGACATAACGTTGACGATAGCGTGTTTCGACATCGGTGAGACCGTGCCATTTCTCGGGCAGTTGTTCCACAGATTTTGTGACCAGACGCAAATCTTCCACCCTCAGCGTGAGCTCGTTTGTTTTGGTCCTGAACAAAACGCCGCGCGCCCAAACAAAATCACCCACCTCAGCAAATTTAAGCACCAGATCGCCCTGCTCACCCATTTTGGTTTTTTGCGTAAAAATCTGAAACTCGCCAGTACGGTCCCTGAGTTTCATAAAACCGGCCTTGCCAAAGGAGCGAATGGCCAACACGCGACCCGCGATACTGCAGGATTCATGGAGACCTTCAAGCTCTTCGGTTGTTTTGGGTTCGAACTTGTCGCGCAAGTCAGCTGCCAAATGAGTAGGCTTCAGTGAATTGGTGTAGGGGTTAATTCCTGCCTCACGCAGACTCTGCGCCTTTTCCAATCGTTGCTGTCTGTAAATGTTCTCTTGTGTCATAGTTCCTTCCTGATAATGTGACCATGTTTTTTTTGCGGGTCC
>AMFJ01036218.1_pt1 | contig 10184 bp, 10 predicted proteins | sample 427208 | NCBI WGS metagenome assembly AMFJ01 (sample SAMN02954298, study PRJNA114691) | groundwater metagenome | biome: aquatic; feature: subsurface aquifer; material: sediment; isolation source: subsurface aquifer sediment | place: USA: Rifle, CO | collected 2008-08
AAAAATGCAGTTCCTGGATTGTAATTTATTTAGATATACAGCATGAGAATAGACAAATATCTTGCCAGTCTCTGATTGCTTTCAAGAAGACAAGCAAAAGAAATATTTAAAAGCTGAAAGATACTAGTAAATAATGAAAGCATAAAAGACCAATGATATCTGCTTCATGAGTGAGATAGCATTCAGTGTTCTGCAGAAAAATTTGCTTATAAGCCCGTAGTGGTCATTATACTTCATAAGCCTGTAGGATATGTGTGTAGCGATATTCCCGAAGGAAGACATAAAAGTTATCGTGACTTGCTCGATGATTGTGTATACAAAGAAACACTTCATGTCGCAGGAAGATTAGACGCTGATACTACGTGACTTGTATTGATCACCAATGACGGTGATCTCAACCATCGTATTATTTCTCCAAAAAAGAAAATGATAAAAATATATGAAGTGGAAAGTGAAAAAAATATTTCAGATGATGATATCAAAAATTTAGAGGCTGGAGTTGTCTTAGAAGATGGGTATCATACATTGCCAGCACAAGTACAAAAAATTTCTGACAAAAAAATCATATTGTCGATATATGAGTGAAAATACCATCAAATCAAAAGGATGCTGGAAGCAATAGATAATAAGGTAACAAAGCTTCACAGATCGCAAATAGGAAATTCTATGCTATGAGATTTGCCAGAGGGTAAACGAAAAGAAATCACAGAAAATGATCTTTTTGCTTAAAATAAATAAACCAAAAATAAAATATATCACTATGGAAGAAAACACAATCACCTATACAGCAAAACCCCTAAGAGGAGGCTGGTATGCAATCTACAAAAATTGGATTCCCACAGAACCCAACAAACCAGGAGTTGGCTATAGTCACCCCAAAAGAAAACAAAAGCAACGGGTCCTAAAGACAAAAAATCCCAAGAAAGTTATTTTTTCCTTGGAAAAACAGATCCCTATCCCAAAAAGACAGGAATAAAAAACCACTCTTATACATTACCCACTCATCACCGTTTTCGGTGATGTTTTTTTTTAATGCAAATAAAAAAAATGATAAATGCCTATTTTTAAAAAATGAAAGGGAATCGTAAATGAAGAAACAGTCAATGCTCTTTGGTTCTTTATAAGATGTCTGAGCCGGATACATTCTAAAAAAGCAAACTGAATGGTGTAGCGAGTTTTATAAAGAACTAGACCTTTTGCATACTTTTGGGTCAATGCCAAAAGTATGTCTCCGAAGGAAAAAGTATGTCTGCGAAGCGTTTTAAAAAAATAAAATTAGATTGCTTCTCCGCCACGGCGGATCGCAATGACAAAAAAGAAAGGATTAGATTACCTGTTTATCTAAGCAATTTAACCGACAAAAATAAAAGTGAAAAATAGACTTGACATAAGATAGGAAATATGTATAAGTTTATCACACAGTAAAAATAAGAGGAAAATCCTCAACTGTTAAACTAAAAAAAAAGGAGGTAGTTATGCTCGAATAGCAAGGAACCAAGGATTCCAATGACCAATTCATAATCCTTATTCAAATTTACGTAAAGTAAAATCTCCCCGCAACTCAATCAAACGCAAGGGGCGTGGTTTATCACTATTTCCGTGTATGTCACCGGAAAATGCGAGCCAAGAGGAAGCAGAGCCTCCAAGACATAGACCGTCAAAGAAACAATTAAAAAAGATTCCGTTTCACGAATCCAACAGAAAAATCCTTTGAAAAAAGGTCCTGAAAGATTCGCAAGAAATCGCATGCTCCATGAGCAATTCTAACCCCGCAGCATTAATATATTGCAGCTATCGACCAATATTATGGCGTAAAAAGTGGGTTCCTGTAGGTTTATACACCAGCAACAATATTTGTTGCAATCGGGTATACCGTTTCGCAAGCACAGATGTGCATCAACCGTTATTGTTAAAAATAAAAAAAAATTATGAATTTACTCACCGTAAAGATACGGGGACCAGATTATCAATAATGACCCCCCAGAAATTATTAACTTAAAAAAAAGGTTCGGAATCTCCGAACCTTTTTGCCTATCGTCAAAAAACTTGATAGCAACTCGCAAATACCTATAAAGCTTTTAAAAATTATTCATCATTCATTTTTAATCATTCATTATGTTTTGTCATGGATATCCTTCTCATCATCCTCTGAGCAATCATCTGTATCATCGCAGTCATAGGCTCTCTGTTACCAGCCCTACCAGGCCCTTTGCTTGCATACATCGCATTCATCCTTTTACAACTGACTTCAGCACATCCTTTTGGCTGGACATTTTTCATCATCTGGGCGTTGATCATCATCTTCCTTACTCTCTTAGATTATTTCATCCCTTCACGAGGGACAAAAAAATTCGGAGGTACCAAACGAGGAGTGCGTGGAAGCAATATCGGACTTATCATCGCAGTGATTATACTTCCTATCTTTGGCATCGTACTTGGCCCATTTGGACTGTTGGGACTGATAGGATTGCCATTCTTATGATCCTACCTCGGAGAGAAATATGCAGGAAAACATCACACGCATGCACTGAGATCCGCACGAGGATCATTCATCGGATTTGTGACAGGAACGGTTCTTAAACTTGTAATTTCCATCGTTATGTGTATCTACTTTGTCTCCGCTGCATATCATATAATAACAAAATAAATTCTAATTTATAAATTCCTATACATATGAAATTAAAACTTTTAATCAGCACACTATTCGTCATTGCGATACTCTCTCTTGGTTCGAAATCAGAAGCTTATGTTTTTGGTATGAAGTCACGAGACAACAGCATTGAAAATATCCAGCGTATAGAAAAACAATACAAACTAGATCTGCCTATCGTATCCTTTATTTTTGACCCCCGAGGACCGCACGTAGAGAAAACACTGAATGCACTCAATACAAAACTTGGCGAAGATAGGATCTATCATATCTCAATTTCACCCGACAGTTTATCTGCTCAGCAAGTCGCCGATGGAAAGTTTGATAAACAATACACACAGTTTTTTCAAGACGTCAAAAAAAATAATCTGAGAGTGATTTTCCGCACGATGCATGAGATGAACGGAGGACGATATCCACGAAGCTCCAATCCTACGACTTTCAAAAAAGCATGGATCCATGTACGAGAGCTCGCAAGAGCCGAAGGACTCAGCCAGACAAATATCCTGTTTGATATGTCTGTAAATGCTCGAGACTTGCCCGCAAAAGGCGGTAAGCCAGCCCAAACTGCAACCTTCATTCAGTGTCAGCAAAAAGTGAAAGCAAAACTCAAATGTCCTACGTTTGAAGACTACTATCCGGGCGACAAATATGTTGATCTCATGGGAGTGACATTTTACAATCGAGGAAAATGAAATAGCAATAGACGATGGGGGACACCTGATCAGATAGTCAATGCTGCAGGACGAAAAACCCTTGATAGACTCAAGACATTCAACAAGCCCATCTTCGTAGACGAGGTAGGGACGACAGCAGTCAACTATGAATGAGCCTATAGTTTCAAGAAATCATTGGAAGTATACGCCAACAATTCAGACCTAAAAAATGAATGGCTTCTCCAACTCAAAGATTTCCTTCTGAGAGAGACGAGGATCGTGGGAGCGATATATTTCAACGTAGATTTGAGTAATGGATTGAAAACCCGAACTCTAGGAGAATTGGATCGGTCCGTGATAGATTATCAGTCAAATAAATTTTATGATAAGATCCTGGATATCTATGCAGCAGGCAAGCCCAATGATAGCAATGCATTATACTATCTCTTCAATATCAAACGTGTAACACTCAATGACAAAACATATTTTATACCCTCCGATTACGCAAAACCCGTAAAGGATCTCTACGCTTTTACGACGAAGTATGTTACAGGACTTTCAGGACAATTGGATTTTCTTGATAAAACAAAAACCTCTTGAAGTTTAAGGAACCAGTACAAGAGGTTTACTAAGGTTAATTTGGATGCTATCGTAGACGCTACCAAGAAATTTTTCTAACTCATCCGATTATTTTTATTCAAAGATTGTATCCGACCACGCAAAGATCGTTTTTTCTTTTCTGTCTCAGGAGGCATAGGAACGTCTTTTTCTTCTGTTGAAGTATTTTTTTCTTCTTCTTTGCTAGAATTTGGAATATTCTTATCTGTTGCTTCTGCTGTGGATTTCTTGATTTTTTTTTCTTGCTCTTCTTGTTCATGAGCAGCAACTCTACGTAATTTTTCTATTAGATCATCATGCTCTGCTTTTAGATTTTTGAGTGTTTCGAAAGGAGCATCTTCAATTTTTCCACACATGTCAGATGTTTTTGAAATTGATATTCATAACTCAGATTTTAATGCATCATTTATTCCGCACAAATCTAAAATATCATTTTTAACTGTTTGTATGATTTTTTCTTTTTTTATGTCTAGTTCTTTTTTAGCCACATCAATCGCTTCTTTAGCTGAATCTATTACGTTAATTTCTCATTTATAGTCTCTATTTGAATATCTTGTGGTCGTTTTTGTTCAAAGATGTTTGTGATCTCCACACATGGTATAATATATAAGAGTATAAAAAATTATTTTTTATAGTTTAGCTTTTTTTGGTAGGTATTCAATAGGTTCTTTAACTCAAATACAATAAGTCAATCTTTGTCATCTGTTTTCAAAAATGATTCTCGATTGTCCTTCTGTAGATCAGTGATTGTTTTTATAAGCTCATAATGCTGTTCAGAAGAGGCAGGAGTATTTTTTGAGGTATCGTCATATATTCGCTCTTCGCTGAGTATCCATTCGAGATTATGCTTTTTGAGGAGCTGGAGGTATTCATTCATAAACGCTTTCCCTATTTTAGCATATTTTCATCCATAAAAAGTTTGGGAAATGATGCTTCAGAGGAAGTGGTAGCTATACGTAGTATTGAGATCTACAATCCCCAGCATATCCGTACGTCATCTCAGATCTGAAGAATTAGATGTAAAATTATTATTCAAGACTCAACCGTCATACACCATTATTTTCGCTCAAGTACAATGATTATGTGTAGTAGAAAAAGCTTCTGGAACATATTCTGTATGGGTATCTCAGGACAATAAAATCGCACTTCACAAGATGCCTGCAGCTCGATTGGGTAAACGTCCGGGAATGCTCAGTTGGAAATCAGGTTCTCCCTCTAGCAATCAAGAATTCTTCAATGCAAGGATGTAGAATAACAATATATTAGGACTGCAGCTTGGCGGTAAAAGCAATGAGGTATTCGCATGGATAAGCTTGAATGACGTAGATTGGAATCAGAATTTTCTTCTGAATTCCTCTATTTTTTCTTCAGGGATGCTTTCTTCAAAATGGATTTTTCATCACACGGAATAATATCATGCGAATTTTTGAGATTCGTTTTTTATGATTTTTTCTCGTGCAGATTTCAGATCATTCAGGTCTGTTTTGTCTTGTGAGAGCTGGTCTATTCATGGCAATAATTTTTCATGTCACTGCTGTATGAGCACCTTGCTTATCTCTTCCAGGGTGAGTATATGTTCATCATTATATTTTGCTGTATTGAAAATTTTTGGAATATCCGTTCCCAAAGAAAATCTTATTTTTCATCGATCTTTTGTAGAATACCTATTCCTTTCTATATTTTCAGTCAATCCATCTGCAAGCGATTTTATATCGGTACCTGGATTTTTTGATGTCACTATTTTCTGTATATCATCAAGATCTTGACGGGATATATATCTTCAGGTAGAAGAAAGATACATAGACAGATCATTTGCGATGATAAACATATTCATGAGCATATCATTTGGCGAAGATCATATTTCAAGTGCTGCTAATTTTTGTTTGCAGGCCTGTATGATTTCATCATGATTGTACGATGTTAATTTTTTATTGAACTTCATTCAGAGGATTTTTCTCTCTCACAATCCTAGCGTGTCTTTTACTTGTGCTTCGCAGGTTTTGTGGAGGTCCAAAAGAAGGCTTGGTTTTGTTCTTCCCAATTGAGATAATGCTTTGAATAACTCTTTTCTCTTGCTGGAAATTATTTTTTTTCTAAAATTACTAATAGCTTTATCTATATTGTCGGGCAAGGTATGATCTATAGGCTGGAGGGAATCGTTCATAGTAAAAAAACATTGGTCTAAATAAGACATTTACTATAGATATTTACAGTAAGAAGTCAAGGAAAATAAAAAAAAGGACCTCGTATACGAGGCCTTTAAGAGATACATGTTTTTATTCTTTTTTTTGAGGTCGTAAGCCAGCAAAATACCAGCGTTCAGCACATTGAGTGCCAAAACCACCGCTACTAAGTATTTTGTTCTCGCCATGATAGTTGATAGCGAGCATACGTTTTTTTATTCTTGTATCGGGAAGTACTTCATAAGGGAACATAACACAGCATCTTTTTACATTATTTAATAATGTGCCCATATTATGATACCTTGCACCGAAACGTAATGCATCGAGATTTTCAGGGAACAAAAGTCCACGTTTTTTAAACTCATTTTGAACATCATTTTCATTGGGATGATCTTTAAATTCAATAAGTTCGATATCCATGATTTGCTCTTTTTCAGGTTCTTCATTTCTCAATGAATTTACAATTTCACTGGCATCTTTAGTTATATCAGTATAATTGCCAGCAGTAGTAAGTTTTTCCAGTATTTCATTTTTTCCGATAGTGATGGAAAATGTAATAGAACATCCATTCCATGTTTTTATTTTATCTGTTTCCATAATATATTTTATTTTAGGTTATTTTTTTATTTATCAAAAAATATAATATATATTTAATATATAAAGTCAAGATTAGTTTAAATAAGCGGCACCGTAGCAAACAATTCCAGCAACACCTGGTCTTCTGTCAACCCAGCCAACCTTGCCTGATAGTTCAAAATCACTCTATGTCTCAACACCGGCAATGCGACTCTCTGCACGTCTTCATGCGTCACATACGTTCTGCCCGTTGCTAAGGCAACAGCCTTACTTGCTTGCATAAGCCCTATTGATCCTCTTGGTGATGTTCCGTAGAGGATGTATTCATGCTCTTTTCTGGTGATGCTTGTGAGGTGCGTGATATAATGTTTGATCTCATCAGAAGTGATGATCTCATCAATCTCTTTTTTGAGCGCGACCAATTGGCTATGAGAAACGACGCTCTTGATATGTGAAGTATCTTCTTTTTCTAAAGTATCAAGGATCTTTTTTTCTTGTGCGAGACTTGGATACGTCACCAATACTTTAAACAAAAATCTATCAATCTGCGCTTCGGGAAGGGGATAGGTTCCTTCTTGCTCTATCGGATTCTGCGTCGCTAGGACGAAGAACGGAGAAGGTAATTTATGGGTGACTCATCAGATAGTCACTTGATGCTCTTGCATCGCTTCCAGCAATGCGGACTGGACTTTTGGAGTCGCTCTATTGATTTCATCTGCCAATATTATATTTGCCATGATAGGTCACATTTTGATATCAAACTCTTGTGATTTACTGTTGTAGATTTCTCCACCCAAGATATCAGAAGGCAAAAGGTCAGGGGTAAACTGTATTCTCTTAAAATCCAATCCGAGCAATTGTGAAAAGATATGGATAGTTTTTGTCTTTGCCAATCCAGGAAATCCTTCCACCAAGACATGTCATCCGCAGAGGATATTGATCATGATAGCGTTGATAAGAGTATCCATACCTATGATATGAGTGTGAAGTGTATCTTTCAAATGTTTCAGATCCTTGTTATGGAATTCTAACATTTCGAGTCATTCCTCAAAATATTTGGTATCTATCCTATGATGAAGGTCAGAAGATTTTTTCTCCTTTTTGAAAAGATTGAATATGTTCCTAAAGTTTTGTGTGTCGTCTTTGAAGAAGACCAAAAGGACTACGACAACGATAGCGATAACAAGCGTCAATAAGATGATAAGGGTTCGCATATATCTTTGCTAATAAATAAACAAGATGTATATTATGTATATGAGATACGATATCAATAAAAATCAGAAATTTGCTTTTTTTACAAATCTGGGTATAATTATACGGTATCTTTATCTTATCGATGACTAGATATATGAATACCTTAGGATCAACGGTATCAAATGCAAAAGAAACGTTTTTGGATACCTTGGTGAGATTATATCAAAATCCATTTGTCTCAAAAATCATTTCTATTATTTTAGCGATCATGATTGTGTTCGTACTTTTGGCATTTTCAAAAATGATGGCGAGCTATATCAAAAATAAGATTACAAAAGGGTTTGTCCTCAAAGGAAATAAATCAGTAGAAAATGTCTCTTCATTGATCGGTGATATCATATTCTACGCGTTAGCGATGTTCTCATTTTATGTGAGTTTCAGTATCGTAGGTATCGATATCGGGCTTATTCTCTGAGGAATCTCTATCGGAGTAGGATTCGCATTTAGGACGACGCTTACCAACCTCATCTCCGGTATCATGATTTTTTCTACCAAGGAATATGAGCCAGGAAGCATCGTATATATCAAATTAGGTAAACAGGAAATCCTCGGAAAGATTGAAGAGGTGAACATGAAAGACACTATTATCAGAGCATTTGATTTTAGGAGGATAGTGATCCCAAATTCCAAATTCGTGAACTCGCTCATCAAAACATATAGCTTGGAATCAGTCTTAAAACTTGAGATAGACCTCAATATCGACATCAATCTCGACATAGAGAAGGTGATAGATGTCAGTCTTGCAAAAGCGAATTCTTATGAATTCGTAATATACAAAGAATATACACAAGTGCTCATAGATTCGTTCGACCAGAAGGTATGTAAGATGAAAGTGAGTTTCTGTTTCAATCCCAATGCAGGTATCCCTACGGATATCATGAAGTCTAAAGTGCAGGCAGGATTGATTGAAGAATATAAAAAAATGGCAAAAATATAAAATAAAAAAAATCCCGCAATACGCGGGACGAGATCTTTTACATTAAAGATTGAAGAACTGCTATCACTTTTGGCCCAAATCTTTGTACGCAAAGTACAATAAATATACCCCACGAAATTATGCTTGCTCCGAAGAGAGTAAGAAAACTGTTTATTACAGTTGCTTCATTTTTGATGAAGTAATTTTGTTGTCCTAGAGAGAACATACCGGTGTTTAATGCAGCCAAAATGATTGCAGCACCAACACATATCACGAAAATAAGTAATGAATAATACATAGGCGTTTTTTTTTGTTTAGACCAAAATGCTAATCATTTTATATGTGTTTTCAATAGCTTGCATTTTTGCTGTTTTTTGACTATATATACAGCATTTATTTGTAATTGCATAGTCATGATAGCTTTTTCAATAGGTTCAATGGATATCTACCGATACGGGATATTTTACTTCATAGCTTTTTTGGCTTGATATGTTTTTCTCCATCGGATCGCAAAAAAAAATATATTCTGAAAGACATTTCCCCGCTTACAGACTTTTCTCGAAGCCCATATTGATGATCTTATGATTTGCATATTCTTCGGAGTATTGGTAGGAGGAAGACTGGGGCATGTGATTATCTACGATTTTTTCTATTATCTCAAACATCCCCTAGAAATATTTCAGGTACGAAGATGATGAATGTCTTTTATCTGATGAATGTTGTGAGTCACCATCGCCTTCGCTGCGCTTGCACGGAAGAATAGATTTAAGTTCAAAGAGATAGTACTGCTCTTTGATATTCTCCTCGCAATCATGCCTTTTGGTATCATGCTCGGAAGGATAGGAAATTTTCTCAACCAGGAGCTGTATGGTGTCGTAGTTTCAGATCGGCTTCCCCGTTTATGATATCCCTTATTTTCAATTCTCAATGATCTCAAAATCTTCCACGTATACCCACAAGTAGATACGTTTCTGAGAGTGAATACCAACCTTCTCTCAAGCTTTTTTGAAGGATTTGTACTGCTTATCATCACTATGAGCATCATCCGCACACGAGTCAAAACAAAAACCCCGCAGCCCGGCAAGATAGTCGCCGTGTTTCTCATACGATATAGTTTTGTCAGATTTATGCTTGAATATCTCAGAGCCGACTCTCAGCTAGAATTCCACGGTCTATTCACTGTTTCACAACGATTTTTTCTCTGATTTTTTGTACTGGGGATTGTATCTTTTGTATGGCAGAGAAAGCAATTAAAAAATTAATTTTTTTGTTTTTTTGAGGGCACCATTACCCAATCAGCGTGAAGTGTAGGTCGAGCCGAAAACCACCAG
>AMFJ01026562.1_pt1 | contig 10183 bp, 9 predicted proteins | sample 427208 | NCBI WGS metagenome assembly AMFJ01 (sample SAMN02954298, study PRJNA114691) | groundwater metagenome | biome: aquatic; feature: subsurface aquifer; material: sediment; isolation source: subsurface aquifer sediment | place: USA: Rifle, CO | collected 2008-08
TTGCCGAGATATCCGAGCGTGTCTCCCCTGTGAACTTTTTTTCCTTCGGAAACCCGCACGCCTTTCCTACGCAAATGCCCATAAAGCGAAACTACTTTCTCCCCATTTGGCAATTCATGCTCGACCAAGACGACCGTGCCAAAGTTCGTATGCTCACCGACGTGCTTTACAAAGCCATCTGCGGTAGCGTAAACTGCCGTTCCCGCGACTTTTCCGATATCGTTTCCAAGATGAAAAACGCCGTTTTCTCGATCCTCTCCAAAATTTCCCAAACTTTCTTTCTCATAATCATCGATCGGATATGAAAAGCCGTACGCCACATACGCCGCGTTTGCCTTTTTAAAAAATTGCGGAAAAATTCCAGAAAAAGATAAATTCAAAACCAAGCCCGCAATTAGGGCGAACAGCAACGGTCTTACAAATTTGTTTCTTATATACTTCAAATTTTATTAAATAAAGGTTACTAATATCTCTTCCGCCGATGCCATGCCCAAATAGAAAATTTCTCAACGTCTTAAATCATCCAATCCCTTTTGAATCCTCATCAAAGATTCCTCTTTCCCCAAAACTCCCATAATCTCAAAGGGGCTCGGGCTTTTCTCTTTTCCAGACATGGCATAGCGCATTGACCAAAAAATCGTGCCGTTGCCAATTCCATTCTTCTTCGCAAAATTCAACATGATTTCTTCCAGTTTTTCTTTTGTAAAATCTTTCTCGTTAATACTTTCCAGCTTTTCAATCCCTTTCTGCAAGGCGGAAACAGTCTCTTCTTTATCCGCTTTTTTCCATATTAATTTTTTCACATCATAATCCAAATTCTTCTTAAAAAAGAAATCAAGCATTTCCGGTAGATCGCTAAGCTTTTTGACGCGAGTTTTTTCAAGCTCAATCGCCTTTGCGATATAATCTTTTGAAAAATCTTTTGCAAAATTTTTCAAATATGGAGAAGCTTTTTCAATCAAATCTTCAATCGACATTTCTCTGATATATTTCCCATTTATCCAATCGAGTCTATCCATATCAAAAACCGCGGCTGATTTGTTGACATTTTTCAGATCAAACTCTTTTACCAGTTCATCAATAGGGAAAATCTCCCTCTCATCTTTTGGATTCCATCCGAGAAATGCGATGAAATTCAATAATGCCTCTCTCAAATATCCTTTTTTTATAAAAGATTCCACAGAGACATCGCCGTAGCGCTTGGATAGCTTCTTCCCGCTTTTGTCTATAATAAGCGGCAAATGGGCAACTTCGGGCATTCTCCAGCCGAAAGCATCATACAACACAACATGTTTGGGCGTGGACGATAACCATTCTTCGCCTCGAATTATGTGAGAAACTTTCATGAGATGATCATCAACAACGACCGCGAGATGATATGTCGGAAAACCATCTGATTTCAACAAGACCTGATCATCGATATTCTTGTTCTCAAAACTTATTCGACCGCGAACAATATCTTTGAACACGGTAACGCCTTCCCTTGGCATCCTAAGCCGCACAACGTGGGGAATTTTCTTTGCCAGATTTTCTTTGATTCTCTCACGCGTCAGTTTCAGGCATCTTCGGTCATACATCGGCGCCGCTCCCCTATTCTCTTGCTCCTTTCTCATTTTATCCAAATCTTCCTTTGTGCAAAAGCAATAATACGCGTGGCCGGACTTGACCAATTTTTCCGCATGTTCCCTGTAAATCTCCGTTCTCTCGGACTGAATATATGGACCATTTTCGCCTTTGTGGTTAATTTTTCCATCGGCAAAAATTGGACCTTCGTCATACTCCAAACCGGCCCAATGCAGGGTTTTTAGAAAATTCTCAAGCGCGCCGAATTTTGACCGTTCTTTGTCCGTATCTTCAACACGCAAGACAAACTTGCCGCCATTATGTCTTGCCAAAAGATAACTATAAAGCGCGGTCCGAAGGCTCCCAATGTGCATCATGCCTGTCGGAGACGGAGCGAAACGAGTTGTAACGTTCTTGGACATTATCTTCTTAGAAAGCTAGTAGCTTAAATTTGATAAAAAATCCGACTCCAAAAAATCTTTGTATTTTTCATAAAGATTGTTCACTTCCTCCTCATTAGCCGAGCCAGTCAAGCATTTATTAATCAAAACCCTCATACCTTTTACATTTTTCTTATTATTATTTAATGATCTATGGATAAATTTTACAAAAAGACCTTTATCCTCCTCGCTTAGTAAAGAAAGCAAAGACTTCAACTTTTTTACAACATCTTGATCATTTTGACTCTCCAAAGAACTCTTTTCAACTTGAGGACTTAGCTTCCCAAGCTTTTTAAACGCAGTTTTCAGCTTTTTAACGTGACCATCTACATATTTCACCTCAGGTGAAGCTTCTCTTAATGCGTCAACGAGTATCCTCGATTCTCTACCCATATTTTTTAACCTTTATTAAAAGTAAAAATAAAAACCAGAGGGAAGACTATTACCGCTTTAAATACTTTTTTAATTCTTCCCCGAAAATGATAATTTCCAGACAATGGTTTTGAAAATAAACGATGCAGCCATTCAAGACCAAGAGCTCTAAAAAATTTTGGAGCTCTCCTGCGCTTATTGGTCAGAAAATCCACGCTTCCGCCAACGCCCATCGCAAGCCGAACGCTTGGAAGATTTTTCAAATATCTCGCGATCCATTTATCCTGATGAGGAGATCCAAACGCGACAAATAGAATGTTCGGTTTCACATCCGCAACTTTTTTGAAAAGCTTTTTACCGAAGATCTTTTTCCGAGGAACGGAAATAGAGCGAACATCGAGCTCGGGATATTTTTTCTTGGAAGCCTCTACAATTTCATCCACGCTCGATAAACCTTCTTCAATGTTTAAAAACAAAATACGTAAATTCTTTTGTTCAGCTTTGAACAAAATATCGAACACCAGATCGCTTCCGCAAATCGCATTTTTAATCCTTATTTTCGTGAACCGCGAAGCGACAACTAAACCAAAACCATCCGGAATCGCCATATCCGCTTTGTTTATTATATCACGAAATTCCCTGTCAGATCTAGCCTCGAGCACAAATTCCGGATTCGGCGTTACAACGTGATGTCTCCCCGACGCCAAAAAAACATCAATCTTTTTCAACGCCTGCTCGTAAGTTACAACGTCAATTTTGACTCCAAGAATTTTTGTTTTCAATCTCATATTTAAATCTGTAAATCTATTTGTATTTTACGCTTATCATTGCTAAAATTCAAGTATGACACATAGAATATTCTTAGCATTAAATCTTCCAACTGGCGTAAAAAGCGGACTGTTTAAGCTTCAGTATAAGCTAAACCGCAAAGAATTGCCAATAAGATGGACTGTAAAGCAAAATCTGCACATGACCGTTTTATTTTTGGGAAATCTAAATAATTGGGAATTGGACAAGGCTTGCGGAATTGCCGACAACATAACAAGCAAGTTTACAAAATTTGAAATCGAATTCATAAAGATAAGTATCTTCAAAAATTTTAGGAATCCGAGGATAATAAATGTACGCTCAAAAGACTCAAGCAAAATGTATAAAATATACAGCTTGCTAAAAAATAATTTTTTAAAAGAAAAAATGGGAAAGATCGAACAACAAAAATTCAAGCCGCACGTAACAATCGGAAGATTCATCCATTCGGATTTTGATAAAAAACTACTCAAGCCATGGAAGCGTGCAAAGCTTTCGATAAAAGTTCCTGTTGAATCAATAGATATTCTGGAAAGCGATATGAGCCAGAAACCTGTAGAATATACATTGATACATCGAGCCTTTTTGGAAGAATTATGAAAAAAACAATACTCTCCCGAAAATTAAACAACGCTGTCCAATGCAACGTCTGTTCCCACAGATGCAAAGTGTCTCTTGGCATGCGAGGGATTTGCGGCGTTCGGGAAAACATCGATGGAGTTTTGTATTCTTTGAATTATGGAAAGCTCATTTCGGAAGCGCTTGATCCAATCGAAAAAAAGCCTTTCTACCATTTTTTGCCCGGAACACAATCTCTATCAATCGCATGCGCCGGCTGTAACTTCGCCTGTGGACATTGCCAGAATTGGGATATCTCGCAAATCAAAGATCATATCAAAGAAGACGGCGAGAATTACAGAAAGGCAATGCCGGGAAGAGAATCCAAGCCGGAAGATATTGTGAAGCACGCAAAGGAATTGAACATCCCAAGCATTTCATACACCTACACGGAACCAACGGTATTCGCTGAATTTGCACTTGACGTGATGAAGCTCGCGAAAAAAGAAAATCTCAAAAACGCTTGGGTTACAAACGGATTCATGACAAAAGAGCTATCTGATCTCATAATTCCCCATCTTGATGCGGCGAACATAGATCTCAAATCTTTCTCGGAAAGTTTTTATAAAAAAATATGCAAAGCGTCACTTGAGCCCATTTTGGAAAATATCGTTTATTTGAAAAAGAAAAATATTTGGATTGAGCTTACAACTTTGATTATTCCAGGTCATAATGATTCGGAAGAAGAACTTCGAAAAATCGCAAAATTCATAAAAGAAAAAGTTGGAAAAGATACTCCATGGCATGTTTCAAGATTCTCTCCTGAAATTTCATACAAAATGAAAGAAATTCCCCCAACTCCGGTTGAGATTGTTAAAAAAGCTGTGGAAATTGGGAAAGATGCTGGACTTAAGAATGTTTATGCTGGAAACCTATAATGATTAAACGGATTGTCACGGATAGTCACGGGTTTTTATTGAGAATTTTTCCTAAGTCATCCGTGACAATCCGCGATCCGTGAGCATCTGTAGTTCCATCCGTGCCCATCCGTCTAAATAATCATATGCAAAATATCATCATAATCGGCGCAGGTCCTGCTGGACTTATGGCGGCAGAAACTCTTGCCAAAGCCGGCAAAAAAGTTTTGGTGCTCGAAAAAAACAAAGAGTACGGCAAAAAAATCTGCGCCGAGGGAACGGTCGCGCTTGCCATTTCAGAATTTCCTTTTTTAAAAAATTCCATTGAAAGATCTTTTGACCTTTTCAAAGTGAACAGTAAAAATAACTTTGCGTATATCAAGCACAAAGAGCCTTTCTTTTTTACAATAAACAGAAAAAGATTGTCAGAAATTCAAGAAAATAACGCGAAAAAAGCCAGCGCAGAGATTTTGACGGGAACTAAAGTAATAGAAATCAGCGAAAATTTTGTAAAAACTTCCGAAGGAGATCAAATCCAATTCGAACAACTTATTGGTGCAGATGGGAACAAATCTATTGTTCGGAAATATCTGAAAATTCCCTCGAAGAAGTTCGGGATTGCGGTTCATTTCAAAGTTCCAAAAATAGTCGAGGAACCAGAGATCTTCCTCGATACCCAAAAATGGCACTGTTTTTACGCGTGGATATTCCCGCATCAAAAATACACTTCAATCGGAACTGGAATAGCTTTCGGAAATCACGATGCTAAAAAAACAAAATCGCATCTTCAAATGCTTTGCAAAGAAAAAAGAGTTGACTTAAAAAATATCAATTTAGAAGCGGACATAATAAACACGGATTTCCAAGGATTTAAATTTAAAAATATTTTTCTCGCGGGAGAATCCTCTGGGCTCATATCCATGTTAACGGGCGAAGGAATATATAATGCCTTGGTCATGGGCAGAGAAATTGCTAAAATGATAATACATGGAAACACACAATCCATAGAGATAAAAGAGCTTGAAAGATCCAAAACCCGCCAAGAACAGATTGTCAGTCTATATTTTAAGCAACCAAAAACCTGCAATTTTTTATATAATCGAGTTCCGTGGTTTTTGAAGCACAGCAAGAAATTCCATGACAGGGTATTAAAAGCGTTCTTTTATTGAAAAGTTAGGAGTTAAAAGTACAAATTGAAAATTAAAAGTTGACAAACATCGCTACTTTTGCCTTTTTAATATGCTAACATTCTCCGCAATATCTCCACATCCACCAATCATAATTCCCTCTATCGGCAAGGGCGAGATTTCGAATTGTCAGCAAACCGTTAACGCGATGAAAGAGCTTGCAAAAAGATTCAAGAAAGCAAAAATTGATACCGTTATTGTAATTTCTCCTCATGCACCAACCTCCTATGAGCATTTCAATATCAACGCTTCCGAAAAAATGGAGAGCGGACTTCAGCAAATTGGAGATTTTGAAACAAAACTGGAATTTGAAACCGATAAAGATTTTGTTAAAAAACTCGCCGAAGCCGTCAAAAATGCCGGAAGGTTCAAACTAGAGCAAATCCAATCCCCCATTTTGGATTATGGCACTGTCGTTCCGCTCTATTATCTATCAAAAAATTCTCCAAAGATAAAGACTGTCTCTTTGAGCTTTTCCATGATAGGATTGAAAGAACATTTTGAGTATGGGAAAATAATCGGAAATGTCTGCGAAAAGCTTAATAAGAAAATCGCGCTAATCGCAAGTGGGGACCTATCGCATAGACTGACGCCTGAAGCTCCCGCAGGATTTTCTAAAAGAGGAAAAGAATTTGACAAAAAGCTCGCCGAGCTTTTAAACAACAAAGATACGCAAGGCATTTTAAATCTTGATGAAAACCTGATTGAGGAAGCCGGAGAATGCGGGCTACGATCGATCACTATACTTCTCGGGGCACTGGATGGCAAGAACTACAAAATAGATATCATTTCATACGAAGGACCATTCGGTGTTGGATATTTGGTGGCAGAACTGAATCTCATGAATTTTTAACGAATTTTGGCAAAAGCGGCTGGATTGTGAATTCCTGAATCGGTAACTCAACAAAATTCAGCAGAATTCGATCAAAATTCGCAAAATTCGCAATTCAGACAATCTTTTTAGAATCCGATCAAAATTCTTAATCCTATGAAATCTAAAAATATAAATCCATGTGTTTTCCTAGCAAGATCCGCCGTAGAATTTTTTATAAAAGAAGGAAAACGAATTGATCCTCCGGCAAGCTTGCCAAAAGATTTTTTTGAAAAAAAATCCGGAGTTTTTGTGACACTTGAGACACAAGATAAAAAGCTTCGCGGATGCATCGGAACTTACCTGCCAACGGAGAAAAATATTGCGGAGGAAATTATATCGAACGCAATATCCGCCGCGACAAAAGACTACAGATTTGGCGAAGTCAAAGAAAGTGAGCTGGAAAAGCTGTGCTACACCGTCTCAATCCTAATGGAGCCAATACAGGCAAAATCTCTGGACGAACTCGATGTGAAAAAACTTGGAGTTATCGTAAAAACCAAAGACGGCAGAAGCGGACTCCTGCTCCCCGACATTGAATCCGTCGACACTGCTGAAAAACAGGTGTCAATCGCAGCGCAAAAAGGCGGAATAGATCTGACAACCGACGAAATATTTTTGTACAAATTCAGAGTGAAAAAACATGGAGAAAAAGACTGAAGAAATATTAAATATAATCCCCGCGACGAAAATCGCACTTGGAAGAAACCAAGTGTTTTCGTATAAATTCAAAAGCCAATGCCGACGTGGAGGGACAAAAATCAAAAGCGCCGCGGGACAATTATTCGCAATTTCTTTAGGAAATAGAAAAATTAATGGGGTTGTCCTGAATACATCCAAAAAATCTAAATTCAGAAATCTGAAAACTGTTTTAAACATCTTGGATGCAAAACCTGTTCTAACCAAAGCACAGCTAAAGCTCGCTAAATGGATCGCAGATTATTACATGACATCACTTGGTTTGGTAATCAAAATGATGTTGCCAAAACAAATAAAACAGAGATCGACATCTAGAAATAGAAAAATTTTCATAAAAAAAAGAAAACCGCCGAAGCTTTTGCCAATCCAAGAAAAGGCGGTGAAGACCATTCTAACCTCAAAAAAGCCGACGACTTTGCTTTTTGGCGTTACTGGATCTGGAAAAACAGAAGTTTATATGCGAGTGATCGACAAAATGATAAAAAACAAAAAACAAAGCATTGTTCTAGTGCCAGAAATTTCCCTGACACCACAAATAATCAAACGCTTTCAAGAAAGGTTTGGCACCGGCAAGATCGCGGTGCTTCACAGCAAAATGTCTTATGGCTCGAAATATGCCGAATGGCAAAAGATCCGCGACAAAAAAGCTATGGTCGTAATTGGTCCGCGCTCTGCAATCTTTGCCCCAGTGCGCAATTTAGGGCTCATCGCCATTGATGAAGAGCACGAAACGAGCTATAAGCAATGGGATCAACATCCGTTATATCACACGAGAGACGTCGCCGTAAAATACATAGAATTAACTAAAGCGAAGCTGATTTTGGGGAGTGCGACGCCATCTATCGAATCGTACCACAACGCAAAAAATGGAAAATACAACCTTGCGGAATTACCTAATAGAATCCAACTTGAACAAAAAAAGTATTCAAATAAGAACATAAATATTGTACAAAATGATAAAATGCCAGAAGTCGATATCGTAGATATGCGAGACGAGCTCGCATCGGGAAACAAATCAATATTCAGCGAACGCCTGCAGGAAGAGCTTGCGAACGTACTGCGAAGAAAAGAACAGGCTATATTATTTATCAACAGACGCGGAACATCAACATTTGTAATGTGCCGAGATTGCGGCCATGTCATGCGGTGCCAAGACTGTGAAGTCCCACTTACATATCATAGGCAGAATTTTACAAACCGTCTGATCTGCCATCACTGCAATTTCAAAACAGAAGTTCCTATCAATTGCCCAAAGTGTAAAAGCGCATGGATTAAATTTTTTGGAGCGGGAACTCAAAGGGTTGAGCAAGAGCTAAAAAAGCTTTTTCCCAGAGCGAGAAGGCTCCGCATGGATACTGATACAACATCAAAAATAAATGCGCATGAAAATATCTTCAACACATTTGCAAATCATGAGGCAGATATTTTAATAGGAACCCAAATGATCGCAAAAGGCTGGGATTTGCAAAAAGTAGCAACAGTTGGTATTATTTCTGCAGACACACTCTTGAATATTCCCGATTTTCGATCCAATGAAAGGACTTTTGAGCTTCTGACACAGGTCGCCGGCAGAACAGGAAGAGGCAAAAAAAAAGGCAGTGTGATTTTACAAACATACAATCCTGAAAATTTTATAATAAGAACCGCCGCCAAGCACGACTATAAATCTTTTTATAAAAAAGAAATTAGAGAGCGCAAAGAGCTAAACTATCCACCATTTTCAAAAGTGATAAAACTAGCCTATTCGTCAAAAGATCCCAAAAAAGCAAGTGCAGAAGCCGAAAAGTTATCGAAGTCTTTGTTAAAAAGCAAAACAAAAGGTTGTACTATACTCGGTCCAGCACCAGCGTTTATTCCAAAAATCCGCGGTAAATATATATGGAACATCATTTTGAAAAATTGGACCAACAAAGATTTCTTAAAAAAAATTCAGAGCTGGTCAATCGATATTGATCCCATAAACACACTATAAAAAAGTCAAAAACTTTTTCAAAAATTTTCACAAACTCTTAACTTCAAACTTCTTATGTCTAAATCGGATTTCAATCCGAAATTTAAGACAAAAAACCACGAGAAAATAATTCTCATAGGTTTAATATTGGTAATTATTGTTGCTTTAGTTTTGTATTTTGTCATTCCCAAAAAAGAAGAAGCGAAAAAGGAGTCTCAAAAGATATCAACTCAAGAAGATATAATACCCATCGTAACCGCAGAAGAGATCAAAGCCAAATTGGACAACAACGCGAGGTTCATTATCTTAGATGTAAGGAAAGAAGTTGAATACATTCAAGGACACATCACGGGGGCAACGAACTTTGAAATGACCGATTTGGAAATCAAATCAAAATACTTGCTAAAAGACATAGAAATAATTACGATGTGCGACGGGAGCGACTGCCAAAGAAGCACGGCGGCGGCGAAAGACCTAAAAGAAATGGGCTTTGGCCATGTATCAAATTTTAAAGGCGGCATGAAAGAATGGAAACAAAAAGCTTATCCGACCACGCTTGGGAACGTTTCGGAAGTAAAATATCTGGAAATTCCTAAAATTTCAGCCGAGGAGTTGAACTCACAGATAGAAACGGGAACTGGAATCCAAATAATTGACATCAGAATGCCTCAAGATTTCGAAAAGGGACACATCCCAACGGCAAAAAATATCAATTTCAGCGACGTGGAGGCAGAGGCAAAAAGCAACAACATAAACGTCGAAATACCGATCGTGATATACGGGAAAGAGAAAGACTTAAAAAGCGAAACGGCGGCAAA
>AMFJ01021645.1_pt1 | contig 10178 bp, 12 predicted proteins | sample 427208 | NCBI WGS metagenome assembly AMFJ01 (sample SAMN02954298, study PRJNA114691) | groundwater metagenome | biome: aquatic; feature: subsurface aquifer; material: sediment; isolation source: subsurface aquifer sediment | place: USA: Rifle, CO | collected 2008-08
TTTTTATTTATCTATATTTTATATTTGTTTTTATATAGAGATTTTTATTTTTATTTGAAAAAATTTTTTTTGTAGCGGGTTTCTAATTGAGTTACGATTAGTCCCTATTCATGGAGCGTATGTTAATGAACTTTGTTTGTTTGATTGTCGTTCCAAAATCTTTTTGATTTGAAAGCGACATATCTAACTTACACAAATATAATAACATATAAATTGAAAATACGGTAAACTCTAGATATTGAATAAATATAAATTTATGTTATAAATTAATTTAATTTCTGATTAATGACATCTATAAGCCAAAATTATGAAGCAAAAAAAGTATGCCTTTTTTAAGCCAAAAAAATTAAGAAATCGCTTAATAAAGCATTGTTGTATAAAAAAATTACTCAATTTTAACTTGATTAATTAAAGAAAATTCATACTATGTGCAAAGTAGTTTTTAACACTTTTTTAACTTTATATGTGAGAAATTAACAAAAAGATACTAGATATAGTGGTAACTCTCTACAAAATCAATGTAGACAACATAGACAATTGGCTTACTTATCCGCCAAAACCAGAATTTTGAGACTATGCTTTTAATATTTTTGAGATTGCGAAGGTTTTAAAGAGAAATCCAGCCGAAATATCATCGGAATTGAAACTCGAATTCTCCAAATTTCCAGAATATTTCGAAAATGTATCCAACTTGTGAGGTTATGTTAATTTCTTCATAAACCCAAAAATCCTCCTAAATGAATTCCAGAAATTCAATATAAATCCAAAAAAAGATAAAAACGAGACAATAATAGTTGACTATATCTGAGCAAATGTCTGAAAACCTCTCCACATCGGTCATCTCTGCACCCCATCTTTATGACAAAGTATTATAAATATCCACGAATATCTTGGTTATAATGTAATTTCCGATTCTCACTTCTGAGACTGGGGAGGAATTTTCGGGAAAATAATTTGGGCTTGGAAAAATTTTGAATATTTAATCAAAATTTGATCTATACCATCTTCTTATAATTTTGAAAAAGAAACTATCCTAAATAAGGATGGAATTAATTTTATTATGTCATTATATGTTTGATTTGGTTGTATAAGATTTAATCCAAAAGAAGATAATTTAAAAAGTGATTTGCAAGTAAAAGAAGAATTAAATAAAAGAGAAGAATGAGCTAGAAATGAATTTAAAAAATTATCTTTATGAGATAAGGAAAATGTAGAATTATGGAAAAAATTTACAAGTATTTCAATTGATGAAGTATCTAAACAATTAGATGAAGAATTATGAGTGAAGCCAAAATACAATATTTGAGAGAGTTTTTATGAGTGATTGAATTTGCCTAGGCCAAATAATGAAGATTATCCGGAATTGAAATATAATATGAAAGATATTGTAAAAATTTTACTTGATAAAAAAATTGCTAGTCAGAATGATGATTGAAGTGTTTGAGTTGTATTTCCAGAAGAAACAAAACTATCATCTTGTGTTTTACAGAAAAAAGATGGAACAGGACTTTATTTAACTTCGGATTTAGCAGCTATTAAATATAGATTAGATAATTGGAAACCTGCTAAAATTATTTATTTTGTGGATGTTCGTCAGCAATTACATTTAAAACAAGCTTTTTACATTGCTCACAAGGCTTGGCCAGAATTAGAAAAAACAGAATTAACACATGCTTATAATTGATTTATAAAATTAAAAGAAGGCGCAATGTCGACGCGTAAATGAACTGTAATATTTTTGAAAGATTTAATAGATGAGGGATATAAAAGAACCGAAGAAATTTTGAAATGAAAAGGAAGAGAATTATCCCCAGAAAATATTAAGGCTGTTACTATTGCAGCCATAAAATACTCATATTTATCGCAAGACCGCGAGAAAGATATAGTTTTTGACCGGGACAAAGCGCTTAGTTTTGAGTGAAATAGTGGACCTTATATTCAATATGCATATGTGAGAGCTAGTAAAATATTAAAAACTCCCTCTCCCTCTGGGTGAGGGCTGGGGTGAGGGCAAAAATGAGAGAGGGAGAAAGAAGTGGAATTATCTCAATATGACAAATCTCTAATTAAAAAACTTCTTGAATTTGAAGGAAAAGTGGGGGAGACTGCGACTAAATACAAACCTCATATTCTGGCTCAATATTGTTATGAGTTGGCTTCAGAATTTAATAGTTTTTATGTTCATACTCCAAAAATCCTTGAGGAAAGCAATGAAGACTTGAAAAACTTGAGATTAAATATGATAGAAAGGTTCACTAAAACTCTCAAAAAATGATTCGAACTTCTCGCAATAAATATGCCGGATGAGATGTAGAGTAAAATAAAAAATAAAAAAATTTGAAATAAAACCCTTTTTTTATATACTCAAACCCATATTAATTTTTTTAACATTTAATTTTAATTATATGAAATGACTTTGAATGAGGATTGCTGGGATAATTATCTTGCTTGCAGTTACTTTTTATATTGTATTTCCTTGGTCTAATTTTGGTATTACTATGCCATTTACTGGAGATGAATACAAATTATGACTTGATTTACATGGTTGAGTGGAATTAGATTATAAAATAGACTTAGAAGCTGCGAAGCAAAAATGAGGAACATTTGATGAAAAAACAGTTACAGAATGACTTAAATCAATTGTAGAAAAAAGAGTAAATTCCCTAGGAACTGCTGAGCCTACAATACTAGGGGCTTCATATTGAAATGAATCTCATATTATTGTACAAATTCCAACGAGTAATTTTGCGGGAGAAAATTTGACAGAAGCTCAGATAACAGAGAGAAATAATGAATATATCGCAAAAGCAAAAGATACAATTGGGAAAGTAGTAAGACTTGAATTTAAAGAGAAAAAAACTAAAACAACAGATCAAGACAAGACTGACAGAAAAAAAATCGCAACTGATGCTATGTCTGAAATAAAAAAAGGAGATGTGGCTTTTGCTACTATTGGTAAAAAATATAAAGATTCATACGAAAATGTAGAATTTTTAGCTGGAACCGGAACTAAAGATAGTCTTCCAGAAGAAATTACATTTACTGGTATGGAAAATGTTACAACACCATTTATATCTGAAATCCTGAATACTAAAAAAGCTTCGTCATTTTCACTTTGAAAAGACCAAAAATTAGAACAAACTCCAGGAGATTCTGGATTTTCTATTGTTAAAATAAATAAAATTACAAAAGTTGAAAAAGAAAAAGATGTAACAACTTGAAGCGGAGCATCGGCTAAAACTACAAAACAAAAGTATACTGAGGTTACTTTTGATTATGAAGCAATTTTTATAAATGAAAAACCAAGTGAATGGACTCAGGCAAAAACTGAAGCTTGAGATGTACTTGATGAAAGATATTTAACTAGGGCTTCAGTAAGTATCTCTCAATGAAATTTTCAACCTCAAATTGAGTTACTTTTCAATGACAAATGAGCAAAAATTTTCGGAGAATTAACAAAAAGATTAATCGGACAAGAACTTGCGATATTCGTAGGATGAGAGCTTCTTACTGCTCCAACAGTACAAAGCGTTATACCAGATTGAAAGGCGGTAATAACTGGTAATTATACACCAACTTCAGCTAAAAAACTAGCAAATGATATTAATACTTGAATTGTTCCAGCTCCAATCTATCTAACAAGTGAGAGAGCTATAGACGCAAAAATCGGATGAGATTCACTAAAAGTAATAATTAATGCTTGAATTATAGGATTTATTTTAATTTTATTATTCTTGATTTCAATTTACAGAGTTGCTGGACTATTGGCTTGAGTTGCGCTTTTTGGATATACACTACTTGTACTTACAATAATAAAATTGTCAGGAATTGTTTTAACACTATCTTCAATTGCCTGATTAATACTTTCAGTCGGACTTGCAATTGACGCGAATATCCTTATATTTGAGAGATCTAAAGAAGAATTACTTAAAGATAATGACATCTTAAAATCGCTTAATATCTGATTTGAAAAATCTTGGTCAGCAATTTGGGATTCACACGTTACATCTTTTGTGAGCGCGGTAATACTATTTATTTTCTGAATTAATCTTATAAAATGATTTTGAGTAATGCTTGGAATTTGAATAGTTGTATCACTTTTCTCTGCAATGTGGGTATCAAGAGTATTAGTATTCGCTCTAGCACCTAAGTTTAGCAAGAAATTAAATATATTTATCTGATTAAAAAAATAATAATATGGGAAAAAGATTAGAACGCGTTTGTGATCATTTATTTTGAGATGTTGATGAGAGTATTGTATTAAAAGATTTAACTTCAGAAATGCAAAATGAATTGGGTAGAATTATGAATTTATGAGATAATATTCCCTTAAAACCTAAATGTCATATCATAAATATATGAGATAGTTTACGCAACTATGCAAAAGAAGTTGAGAGAAGAGAATTAGGAATTGTACATGGCAAAACTAATTTAGATATTTGAGGATAAACAAAAAAAATCTGCCTTTGGCAGATTTTTTTCTAAATTCTTGTGTTTAAATATTTTTTCCGTATATCTTCAAAATCACTGTCATATAAATCAATATATTCAATGTTATTTCCTGCATAAAATTCTCTATATTCCTGAGTACATACATCTCTAGAAATAAAACAATTACAATTATTTCCGCAAGCAGTAGCCTTCATTAAAAATGAAGGCTTTTTCTTATTTTGAGGTGTTAGAAGATGATATAATATTCACTTTTCTGGAAGTTCTGACCTAAGTCAAAATTCGTGTATTATGAGCTTAATATCCTCAAAAGTTAAATATCCAAAAAGCCTTGAAATAACTGATAACATTTTTTTTGTATCATATATTTCGTGTTTATTATATCAGGATTCATTATTATTTCATGTGCGTACAAATTGAAATTCAGCAGGAGTTGAGGTATCACCCTTAAAATGTCAAGCCAGAGAAGCGTTTATAAAATCATCAGAAGTTCAAGATTTTTCTTCTTTTTTCTTCTTTTTCTCTATTTGACAATTTTCCATGAAATCTTTTTTAAAAAATCATTTATTATCAAGTAGTGCATTTTCTCAAAATAATTCTCTATTAAATAAAAGTAGTGCATTTTCTCAATCAATTCTTGAGTCTACTTCTACTCTAAATTGGAGTAAATCTTTGAAAAAATCAAGTTTAGAATAACCTCTGTTATAAATTAGCTTTAAAAGTATTTTTATATTTTCTTTAGTTTTATAAGTAATTCTTCATTTGGTAAAAGAGGGTTCGCTTCAATCAAGTGAATTATATGTAAATTCTATATCACCATCTTCCTCTTTAATTACATTCAATCAAGGTATTTTTTTAATCTTTTTTACAATTAATTCTAATTTCTTATTTAATTCCATCACAAGAGGATTATCAAAAATTTCATCATAAGAACTCATTGTCTTGAGTATCGCGCAATCCACGAGCCTTAGATATCATTTTCTCTCAAGATTTGAAGTACTGAGCATAAAATCTAGAAATTCATCTAGACTTTTCCATTTATAATCAAAATATTCTTCTGGGACTTTTAACCCAAAATTATATCTCATCTTTTCTATACTTTTAACATATACCTTATTTATTCTTTTTAGAAGCTCCTCATTTGTCAAAATTCCTCTTTCAGTTGCAGTTTCTTTTTGGATTATTTCTAATAATTCTTCTTTGCTTATTCATTTTACACACATAAGATCTAATCTTGTAAGATTTCACAAAACTCACTCTTTTAATAATGTCAGATAATCTTTTGCTTCTGCTTTATTTAACCTTTCAAAATTATGATAATTTTTAGATATTTTAACCATTTTTTATTGTTTTAATTTTTATTTTTTAAAGTTTATCATAATTTTACTTTTTTGTAAAATAATGCGTTTATTTAACTTTTATAATCTTTTTTCTTGGAAATTCAAGCTTTTTGTGTAAATAAGAATTCCAGATAAATCATTTTCTCTAATTTTTTCAAATAAAATTTTGACTAATTTGGATTTCTTCATATAATTCCAGCGATTTTTAATTTACCTATTTATTGTATTACCCAAAATTTATGATTAATTTCTTAAAAGAATCTATTAAAGAATTTGAACATGTAGTATGGCCTACACAAAATGAGACAAAAAAATATTTTTTGATTGTTACTGGAGTTATTGTATGATTAACAATTTTTTTATTTATAGTTTCTAGTTTACTTTCTGCTGGTTTATTTTTTGCTAAGGATAATATTAATCCAGCAACTTTGCCACAATCTACACAACAAACTGCACCAAATACTGATTTGAATTTAGAAGATATTAAATTTGATACTTGAGCCACTAAATAACTTATATTTTAATAAAAATAAATTATGTTTTCAAGCTTAACATGAAGTAACGCTGAATGGTATGTTATAAGAGTAATTTCTTGAACAGAAGAGAATGTTAGACAATCACTTTTACAAAGAAGAGAGACTTTTTCATTAGAAGATTATATTTTAGAGATATTTGTACCTACTCACGATAGCATATCTATTAAGGCTTCATGAGAAAAGGTAAAAAAGAAAAAAAATATTTTCCCAGGATATATCTTAGTAAAAATGATAGTAACAAATGAAAGTTGGTATATTGTTAGAAATACTCCAAATGTAACTGGATTCCTTGGAGCAGGTACTGTTCCGGTTCCAGTTAGATGAGAAGAATTAGATAAATTAAAATGAATTTTATCTGAAAAAAGTGAAGAATATAAAATCAATATTAAACTTGGTGATTTTGTTATTATTTCAACTTGACCTTTTGAGGGAAGTGAGGGAAAAGTAATAGAGGTAAATGAAGAAAAATGATTACTTAAAGTAAATGTTAATCTTCTAGGTCGCGATACTCCTGTTGAGCTTGATTTTGCCAATGTTAAAGTTAAAAAATAATTTTAAAATAAATGCGTCTAATTTCCTATTCTCTTTCTTTTTTAGCTATATTTTTAATTTTGAATATAGTTTTATCATTTTCTTTTGTTTGATACAGAGATTTTCTTAAAAATGTAAAAAATCAAATAAATGGAGTTGAAACTTCTACAAAAGAAGGAAATTTAAGAAATAAAAATGACGAAGTAAATGAAAGATTATTAAATACAATAGAAGAATTAAGCCAAAATATTGAAAAAATTTCTACTAAAAATGAAAATTCTACTTGAAGTAACGTCTCAAATGAGACAAATTCTGGTAAAACTGTAGAAAATTTATGATTACCAAATTCTTTAACTTTTAAAATATTACCACAATTTAATCCATTAAAAGTTGAAAATAATTGATTTTATGATATAAAAAGCACTGACGTAGTGAATTTAAAATATAGCTCATATTTTGATGAAAAGAAAAATATGAAAATATATGTTTTTGAAAAAGGTTATGGTGATATAATGACGATTATAAGAAAATATAGCAAGTACAAAATTAATGAAAAAAACAATTTTTTCGGATATAGTTTTTACTTGAATCCTATATTTAAAGATGATAAAGTAAGATTTATAGTACAATTAGAAGCAAAAAGTGTTTGATTTGAAATAAATAATTCAAATTACAATGATTTGAAAATTTTACTACTAAAATAATAGAGCTACTACTCTTGTCATTTCGAGCTTGTCGAGAAATCTATTTACTTATAAAACCTTTTTAAAAAATAGGAAAATTAAATTAATAGATTTCTCCATAAAGTCGAAATGACAAACATATATTTTTTAACCTAATGATTTATGTCTAAAAAAATTTTACTTACAAAGGATTGATTATCAGAGATTCAAGAGGAACTAAAAATTCTTAAGGATGAAAAAAGATTTGAGATAGCAGAGAAGCTTAAAGAAGCTATCTCTTATTGAGATTTATCAGAAAATTCTGAGTATGAAGATGCTCGTAATGAACAAGCTCAAGTAGAACTTAGAATAATTGAGCTTGAAGAAATTCTAAAAAATTACGAATTAGTAAGCTCAAAAACTAGTGATAAAGACTGACAAAAAGTTAATATCTGAAGTCTTGTTACAATTGTGAACAATTCAGAACAACACAAATGAGAAAAAGAAACTTTCAAAATTGTTTGAACTACAGAATCTGATATTTATGAAAATAAAATATCTAATGAATCACCAATTTGAAAAGTTCTTTTATGAAAAACAATTTGAGACATAGCTAAATGAAAATCACCAAGCTGAGAATTTAGTTTTAAAATTTTAGAAATTAAATAATTTTTTATTTTTTGCCTTCTTCTGTCATTTCGAGCTTGTCGAGAAATCTATTTACTTATAAAAAATACCTTATTATGCATTTTTTCTCAGAAAATATTATTTTCATTCCAGTTTTTGCTTGGATTGGTTCTGTTGTGATTAAATGAATTTATCTAAAATCTATTAATAAATTTACTATAAATTGAGCACTTGGTTCAGGTGGAATGCCAAGCGTGCACTCGGCACTTGTAACCAGTCTTACTACAGCTATTTGAATAAAAAATTGAATTAATGACTCTTTATTTGTGGCTTGTTTGGTTTTTTCTATGATCATAATCTATGATGCTATAAATGTAAGATTTGAAGCTGGACTTCATGCAAAGGCACTGAATGAGATAACTTCAAAAAAATATAATTTCAGTGAATCTATAGGTCATCTTCCAAAAGAAGCATTGGCTTGAAGTATTATTTGAATAATTGTAGCTTTTATTTTAATGCAAATTTAATTTTAATATTTTCTCTTGTTTTTAAAAAATAATTCCTTATAATTTTAAGGAATTATTTTTTAATTTTTTTAAATTATGACAATAAATGATGATATTCTTCTAGATGAAGAAGATGAATTAGAAGAGGGCATAAATCTTAGCTATATTACCTGAAAAGAGACTTTAGAAGAATTAGAAAAAGAAGAGGAGGAAAAATTTTCTGGTCATAAACTTGATACTTTTTCTCAGGCTATAGATCATGACTGAATTTATTTAGAAGATGAAAGATATTTTGAAAGTTAGTTTTTATTAACATCTTTTAAATCTTTTTCGGGGTCCTTATTAATTTCTTTAATTTCCTTGAATTTTTCATTTGCTGTTGCCGGTACGGTATCTTGAGAAGTTTCAGATTTTATTTCAGATTTAATTTTTTCTTTAATATCTTGTATACTAAATTGCCTTATTTTAAGCTGACTATCAACGATTCATTTTAGAGTTTCAGAATCTTTAATAAAATGATAAGTAAACCAAGAAATTAAAAACAATCAAATCACAGTTCCAACAGCAAATAATATTCACATTGATATATTATACAGAGCCATTTTTAACTTACTTCTGTGAATATTTAGGAATTCATGTTTTTCAATATTTTTCAGAGTTTTATTGTTTTCTTCAATATTTTTATTTAGATTTTCTAGCGTTTTGAGTAGTTTTTCTTGTATTTCATCCGAAGAAATATTTGTTTTTCCTGACATTTTTTAAAAAAAATTATTGTAATAAAGATTTTTACATATAATCAAATTATATTAATTTATATTTAATAATCAATATTTTATCTTAAAATTTATGAATATATCTAATTTTTTTCAAAAATATTCTGTTTCTATAAATTCTTTACAAATTGAATTATTTGAGAAATTTTTAGTTTTGTTTCTTGAAAAAAATAAATTAGTTAACTTATCTGCAATTAGAGACGAAACTTCTGTAATAGAAAAACATTTTATTGATTCAATTATTTTAAATAATTTTATTAAGTTATCTTGAAAAATATTGGATATTGGCACCGGATGAGGTTTTCCAGGAATTCCGCTTGCTATTTCAAATCCAGACTGTAAATTAATATTAATTGATTCAACTCGTAAAAAAATTGAATCTGTAAATGAATTTTCACAAAAACTAGATTTAAAAAATTGCACTTGAGTTTGGTGAAGAGCAGAGGAGTTATCCTTAAATCCAGAATATAGACAACAATTTGATTTTGTAGTTTCGCGCGCTACAGCTTATCTTCCTCAGATTATTGAGCGGAGTTTACCTTTTCTAAAAAAATGATGAAAGTTAATTTTTTATAAATTATTTAATGAGAAAGAAATAAAAGATTGAGAAATAATTTTAAAGAAGAATTGAATGAAAATTGAAAATATTTTCAAATATGAAATATGAGACCAAGAGAGAGTTTTGATTATAACTTGATTAATTAAATAATTTTAATCCAAAAGTATTAAAAAACTCTCAATCAAAATTTGATTG
>AMFJ01005122.1_pt1 | contig 10175 bp, 4 predicted proteins | sample 427208 | NCBI WGS metagenome assembly AMFJ01 (sample SAMN02954298, study PRJNA114691) | groundwater metagenome | biome: aquatic; feature: subsurface aquifer; material: sediment; isolation source: subsurface aquifer sediment | place: USA: Rifle, CO | collected 2008-08
TGGGCAAGGATTGCATAAACCAATTTTTGAATAGAAACAGGCTTTTTTACTTATATTCTTTTGCATACAAAAAGGAATAATCCGACGAATATCATAAATAATTTTTTCAACCATTCTCATTGATGAAAATGGCCCAAAGTATAGGGACTTATCAGAAGGCTTGCGTGTTACAAAAACTTTAGGAAACTCCTCTTTGGTAGTTATTTTTATATATAGAGGGCTTTTATCATCTTTCCAAATTGAATTATATTTTGGTTGGTATTCTCTTATTAATTTTGCCTCTAATATTAAAGCCTTAAATTCCGACTCCGTAACTATAGTTTGGACAACATTAGAATTTTCGATTATTAATTTCTCTTTATTATCCAACTTAGCATTTTCTAAATGAGACAATACCCTTGCTTTAATATTGACCGACTTACCGATATAATTAACTGTATTGTCCTTCTTAAAAAAATAGAGTCCGATTGTATTTGGGAGATTTTTAATAATATTACTAGTGATCATGACGTTTTATTTTAGTAATTAACCGAATGACTAAGAATAATGTAGAAAGACCGAAAAGTACCGCAAAAATTTTGATTATCAAAGTATATATTGAAGGAATAACAGTAATTTTGTGATTCAAAAGCTGTTTTCCAAGAACACTAATTATTAATTCTCCTTGAATCTTTTTATTTTTATCTTTAGTCAAAAAATTAAAAATAATCTGTCTTTTTTCATATGGGGCCAAAATCGGAATAACAAATTTATCCTTCTTAATTACAATATTTTTTGCCTCCAAATTAACTGGAATTTGCCAAAGGTAACTGCCACCATCATTTTTTACTGTAAATTTTCCTTGAAAAGATTTATCATCAGAAATTGTGCTTGGAAAATCAATTTCTTCAATTACAATTTTTTTTTCTTCTTTTGGTTGGTCGGCAACCGGTTTTATCAAAATATCACGGGTGTTTTCTAACTTATACATACCGGCAGCCAATGGATAATCAGGGGTTTTTCCATGTATGACAAAAACGATATGATTTAAATCAAATGAAGAAAAATAATTAATGCCCGAGGTGTTTTCCCAAGTTGGATCAATCGAAATCCAATTTTCTGTTTTTGTGTCAAAATATTCCGGCCAAGCATGCAAAATATCGGAAGACAATGAAATCGGCTGCAGTTTCGGATCGAGAGAAAAACCATAACCTTCCACTTCTCGACTGTAGATTCCTTTTTCCCGAGCAATCCCAATAAAAAGATCAGTAAACTCCAGGCAGACTGCCTGGTCAGGATTTGATAAAACAACGTCGGCACCTAAACGCTTATTTAACGAATTAAGTTTATTGTAATTATATTTAAGAGTGCCTGTCACAAAATCATAAATTGCTTTTGGATCATTAATATTTTTTATTGAATCAATTTTATTGACCTGCCAATATTTTTTTGCCGTAAGAAGATAATTTTTTTGTTGATTAATTTTTGCTCGAAAAAATAAAGCTGCGTCATCCCTTGATTTAGAATAAATTTCAATCAAACTTTTGTAAATAATTGTTTTTGTTTCAAGTGGTTTGAGAAAATATTTTCCTAAATAATTACCATCCTCGTCCAAGCGGACAGACTCGGGAGGAGGATTAATTAATTGTAAAAATATTTTTTGATTTGTTGTCTCCGGAGGAAAAGCTATTTCTGTATAAACTGGGTATATTTGATCATTTTTTAAATGATATGTTAATTCTGTTTGATAGGTTTGACTATCACCAAAAACAGCGTAAATAGTTTTTGTTTTTGGATTATTCCAAATTATTTTATTTCCGGAAACCGAATCTGGATTTGGCTTAGCGATGGAAATTTTCTTATTAGTTGTTTCAGGTAAGTTTACACTAACCGTATAAGATTCATTCTGGGTGTTTTCTATCACCGGCAAAACTACTTCCCATACTCTTCCATTAACTTTAAATAAATTTGCTTGATCAAAGTTTAAAAAAAAAGTGTTAACAGAATCCTTACCTATTGACGGATTTGAAAATTCTAATTCGATCTTTGTTTTTTCTCCATCGGTTATTACTTTTGGTGTAATAAATCCATTGTCATCTGAAGCTTTTAGATTATTAATTGAAAAAGATTGCGGAAAACTTATCGCAAATTTACTAACGTAAACTTCTGTTTTTAAATTAACAATTTTTATTTTAAAATTTACCTGGGAATTTAAATTATTTTGTGACTGAGAAAGATTATATTCAACTTGATAGTCGGTCTTGAAGTCGGTGGCATTCGTTATGGAACTTGAAACAAGAAACATGAGACATACTAAGAAGAAGGAAAATAAATGTTTTACAAATTTTGTAACAACCCGTGTCATCCCCTCGTAGGAGGGGATCCAGTCTATTAATTTCATTTTTTAATAAGGTAATTTTCGTCTGGATTCCCGCCTTCGCGGGAATGACAGATCTAATTATTAAGATTTATCTAATTTCTTTTAAATATTGTCCCGTATAAGAAGATTTTACCTTATAAATACCATCAAGTTCACCCTGATAAATAACCTTACCTCCTTTATCTCCTCCATCAGGTCCAAGATCAATTATATATTGACAACTTTTAATAACGTCAAGATTATGCTCAATAACAATCACGGTATTTCCACGATCAACCAATTCAGTAATTGTATGTAATAATTTCTCAATATCATAAAAATGCAAACCTGTTGTTGGTTCATCAAGGATATAAATCGTTCTACCTGTATCCCTCCTTGATAGCTCATTGGCCAATTTTAATCTTTGAGCTTCACCTCCGGATAAAGTTGGCGCTGGCTGCCCAAGTTCCAAATAACCTAGTCCAGTCTTTTGTAAAAAGCTTAGTTTGGAATATACTTTAAAATAATTATTAAAAAAAATTAAAGCTTCATCAACTGTCATTTTTAAAATTTCGTAAATATTTTTGTCTTTATACCTAACTTCAAGAGTCTCTCTGTTATATCGATTACCTTGACAGACATCACAAACAACGTAAACGTCGGCTAAAAATTGCATCTCAATTTTTAATACTCCAGCCCCTTGACATTTTTCACAACGACCGCCCTTAATATTAAATGAGAATCTTCCTTTTTCATACCCTCGTTCGCGAGCATCGACAGTCGACGCAAAAATTTCTCTAATCTCATCAAAAAAACCAATGTAAGTAGCCGGGTTGCTCCTAGGCGTCCGACCGATTGGTGACTGGTCAACCAAATGAACTCGGTCTAAGTATTGATAACCCTCAATTTTTTTAAACTCACCGATTTTATCGTGAAAATAACCGTCTAAATAATATTTTAAAGCCGGGTATAAAGTTTCTGTTACCAGCGAAGACTTACCGGATCCAGAAACTCCAGTTACCCCGATTAAATTACCCAAAGGAATTTTAATATTAATATTTTTTAAATTGTTATGGGTAATTCCGGATAGTATCAATTCCCCGTGATTCGTCTGTAGGGGCGGGGTTTTCCCGCCCTTAATTTGGATTGTTTTTTCCCCAATAAGATATTGCCCCGTCAATGATGATTTTGATTTTTTCATCTCAGTTAGATTACCGTTAAAAATTATTTTTCCCCCGTTTTTACCAGCTTTTTCTCCCAGTTCAATTAAATAATCGGCCTCTTCCATCGTTTCTCTATCATGTTCTACAACAATAAGGCTGTTCCCTAAATTCCTTAGATGTTTTAAGGTTGTGATTAATGAAGCAACGTCTTTTGGATGGAGACCGATAGAAGGCTCATCCAATACATAAAGAACTCCGGTTAATCCGCTCCCGATCTGAGAAGCTAAACGAATTCTTTGCAGTTCTCCTCCGGACAAAGTCCCGGCTCTTCTACTGATTGTCAGATAAGATAGACCAACGCTCTCCAAAAAATTTAATCTGGTTAATATTTCTTTAATAATAGATTTAGCAATTTGATTTTCATAAACTGACAAAACTGTCTCTATTTTTGAGTTAAAATAACTTGTTAAATGATCGATTGGAAGGTCCGAAATATTAGTAATGTTTTTTTTGTCAATTGTAATTGCGAGAATTTCTGGTTTTAGTCTAAGGCCCAGACATTTTGGACAGGTTTCCTCTCTCATATATTTTTGAATTTCCATAGCAGAATAATCACCTTGAGTTTCAACATATCTACGTTCTAATTCGCTAACAATACCTGTAAATTTTTCGCGTATAGTTGTTGCTCGACCAAAACGGTTGACACCTTCAACTCTATAAATTTTATTGGTGCCTTTTAGGAGAGTATCTATTTGTTTATTTGTTAATTTGTTTATTTGTTTATTCATGTCTATCTCCTCTTCCTGACATACCTGTTTAATCAAACGGACATACCAAGTTTCATGAAAAAATAATTTATTAAAAGGTAGGATTCCTCCTTCAAGTAGAGAAAGGTTTTTGTTTAAAATTAAATCCCTATCAACTGCAAAGATTGTTCCTAATCCGCGGCAGTTTTCACAAGCGCCAAGCGGTGAATTAAAAGAAAACATTCTCGGTTCTATTTCGGGAAGTGATAAATTACAAAAAGGACAGGAAAATTTTTCTGAATAAAGATGTTCCTTATTATCTGTTTTAACAGTAACCAAACCACTAGAAAGTTTTAATGATTGTTCGATAACATTGACTAGTCTCGACCTTAAACTGTTTTTAAAAATATTGTTTTTCATTTCTTTATGACCAAAAGAGATTGTATCCATCAAGGCTTCTATTTTATGTTTGTTGGTTTTTATCAAATCTATTTCCTCATCCAAACTAAAATTTTTACCATCAACAACAATTTGATTGATTCCTTTTGAACGAAGATTATCAAAAAGATCTTTGAATTCACCTTTTTTATTTCTGACAATTGGCGATAAAATTAAAAACTTGTGTGGTTTTGTTTTGTCAGTAATAATTTTGTCTTCAATTTCTTTTATAACCATGGAAACAATTTCATCAACTGACATTTTACTTATTTCCCGTCCACAATTTGGACAATGAGGATGGCCAACCTTGGCAAAAAGTAAACGGAGATAATCATAAATTTCCGTAATTGTCCCAACTGTTGACCGAGGGTTATGTGAGGTCGTTTTTTGATCTATCGATATTGCCGGAGAAAGACCTTCAATCAAATCAACGTCAGGCTTATCCATAATCCCTAAAAACTGACGGGCATAGGCAGATAATGATTCAACGTATCTCCGTTGTCCCTCGGCATAGATTGTGTCGAATGCTAGTGAGGATTTACCTGAACCGGAAATTCCGGTAATGACAACAAACTTATTTTTGGGAATATCAACGTTGATATTTTTTAGATTATGTTGGCGAGCACCACGTATTTTGATGAAATCATTCATATTTGGATTGTTGTCATTCCCGCGTAGGCGGGAATCCAGACAAAAAGCACTGGATCCCCTCCTCCGAGGGGATGACATTTTTTTAATTATTAATCTCCTTGACTTTTTCTCTGATTTTGATGGCCAACTCAAAGTTCAAGTTCTCTGCCTGGTTCTTCATCTCTCTTTCCATCTTTTTAACTAACTTTTTTTTATCAAACGGTGTTAAGCTATCTATATTCATTTCATCTAAGTACCTTGAGTCAAAATCACGATCGTAAAAAAGACTTTTTTCATCTTGATCAACAATCTTTTCTCTGATTGGTTTGTAAATAGTCTTGGGGGTAATTTTGTGTTTAGTGTTATATTCTACCTGGTACTTTCTTCGTCTAGCGATCTCCCCGACTGCTGACGTTATCGACTTTGTCATTACATCCGCATAAATAATTACTTGACCGGTGATATTTCTGGACGCCCGGCCCATTGTTTGGATGAGCGAAGTTCTTGATCTTAAAAATCCTTCTTTGTCAGCGTCAAGAATCGCCACTAAGGTTACTTCCGGTAAATCTAATCCTTCTCTAAGCAAATTAACTCCAATTAAAACATCAAAGTTGCCTTTTCTTAAATTATCCAAAATATTAGATCTTTCCAAAGTTTTGACGTCACTATGAAGATAGGCAGCGTTTATCTTTTTTTCTTTTAAGTAAGCGGATAAATCTTCGGCCATTTTTTTAGTCAATGTGGTTACTAGTACTTTTTCCTTTGACTTAACTCTTTTCTCAATTTCAATAATTAAATCCTGAACTTCGTTTGTTGCCGGCTTAATAATTATTTCCGGGTCAATAATCCCCGTCGGCCTTATCAATTGTTCGACTATTCCATTAGTTTTTGATTTTTCCATTTCCCATTCATTTGGTGTCGCTGAAACATATACTATCTTTGACGCCATTGGATAAAATTCTTCAAATTTAAGAGGTCTATTATCAAGCGCTGATTTTAAACGAAAGCCATAATCGATCAATGTGTTTTTTCTTGAATAATCACCGTTGAACATCCCACGAATCTGGGGAACCGTCATATGAGATTCATCGATAAAAAGTAACCAATTTTTTCCGTACTGCTGATTAAAATAATTTATCAAGGAATAGGGAGCGCCGCCTGGTGCCCTCCCATCAAAATAGCGGGAATAATTTTCGATACCATTGACGTAGCCTACTTCCTTAATCATTTCCAAATCGTAATTAACTTTACGGACAAGCCTTTGCATTTCGACCAGTTTATTTTTCTTTTTTAATTCGTTAGCTTCTTTTTTTAGATCATCTCTAATTTGCTGTTCTGCACTTTTGAAAACCGCCGGATCCATTAGGTAGTGCTTGGCAGGATATATTATTAATTTAGGTTGTAGGTTGTAGTTAGTAGTGAGTAGTTTACCAGATATAGGTTCGAACTTTTCAATTTTCCTAACAACACTACTGTCTAATATTACACGGTAGCCGATGTCTTCATAAGCCGGATAAATATCAATCCTATCTCCCCTAATTCTGAATGTTCCTCTCTTAAAATCAAACTCACTTCGGGAATATTGTAGTTCAATTAAACGTCTGGCGATGCTTTTAATTTCAATTTTTTGTCCCACTTTCACTTCTAAAATAAATCGTCCATACTCAACCGGTGAACCAATGTTATAAATGCAGGAAACCGAAGCAACGACGACTACGTCTTTGTGGGTTAAAATATTTGTTGTAGCTTTTAGTCTGAGCTTATCAATTAACTCATTAATTTGAGCTTCTTTTTCAATATAGGTATCGGACGCGGGCATATAAGCTTCCGGTTGATAGTAATCGTAGTAAGAAACGAAATAAGAAACGGCATTTTCCGGAAAAAAATCCCGAAACTCTTGATAAAGCTGACCGGCCAATGTTTTGTTGTGGGAAATGATGAGGGCCGGCATCTGTAATTTTTCAATTACATTGGCTAAAGTGAAAGTCTTTCCTGATCCGGTTACACCAAGTAAAACCTGATCTTTTTGACCCATCTTAATCCCGGTAACTAATTTTTCAATCGCCTGCGGCTGATCTCCGGTTGGGGAAAATGAGGATTTGAGTTTAAACATATATGCAACTGTTAATTTTAGCAGAAATTTGGAAGAATTATTAGTCTACCTTTAATAATAAAAAATTACAGAAGGTTAATTAGATAGAGGTTTTTTAACATATTCATAATTATTTCCTTTCATTCTCTCAATAAATTCTTCTACTTCTAGAAGCGGTTTACCTTCATTTGTTTCTTTCATTTTTTCGTATAGGGTTTCTACTACTTTCCGTTTTTCTTTTTGCCCCATCTTGGAAAAAATCACCTCTAGTAAAACATCTTTTAATATTCCTATATGTAACTTTTGTTCACTAGCAGAAGTATAGTTTTGGCGCATACTGAAATTGACTGAAGAATTCAAATATTTTTCTCCCACAATATCGGCAGGGTTTGGCCGACAATCGCTTCCTGGAACTGAAACTAACTTTATTTCTTCTCCCGCTTCAAAATATTCAACTGAGTCTATTTCTCCCGTATGCCGATAGCCAAACATGAATTTACTTTTAGCAATCGTGACTTCATTTTCAATTTTATAGCTTGTTCCAAAAGCTATTTCTAATGCTTCTTTATAAAATTTTTCATACAGTTGTCTTTGCCCTTCATAATATTCTTGAGTCCGTTTGATATGTTTTGCAAAAACACCAATTCCATCTTTAGCTTCTGTCTCTGCATCTAATTCTAAAATATTCGCAACCGTTCGACTCAAAGGGCCAGCATAACCAAGCGAAGCATTATAATGCTTTCCAAGCATATCTTCTTTAACCCTTGCAAAATCTTCTGATGACATGTTTGAATAAACAACGCCAACTCTAAAAGGGGCGGCTTGTTTGGAAAAAGTCTTAAAAGCCACGACACGACCAGGTAGGATATCAATCAGGCTTCCCTCTTCCGTTGCGCCTAAACGATCGTAAGCATGATCGTCAAAAAACCATTTTTTCAAATATTTTTCTTCTTTACCAACTTTTGCTACTTCTTCTAAATTCTGAATTTGTGTTGGAATAGGGTTACCTTCAGCCAAATAAAACCCCATACATCTTTCATCATCAAATGCGGTTCTTAATGCATCTGTATCAATATTTCCTGATTTTTCATCTAAGGGAACAAGTCTAAATTTTATAAGACCTAGCTTCACATATTCTTTAGCAGCCATTAAAAGACCTGGATAAGTCGGATCGGTCACCGCTAATATTACGGGGTTCGTTTTCGTTGCTCTTCCCTGAGCAATTAACATTCTGATCATTAAAGAAAGTCCTTCCTGTGATCCGTAAGTCATGAAAAGACCATCAGATCTTTTCTCCTTTGTAAAATTGTCAACAAGCATTTGCCTTTCACTTGGAAGTAAAAAATGGTCAATTATTAACTCTCTATGGTAAGCTGGACCACCGGCTGGTGGATAATTAATATAACGTGTTATTTCTATTTGTTCATCTTTTGACATTTGTTTGAATTTTTCCGAATACCTGTCCATTGCTGGATCCAGCACGTTAACATAAAATTCCCAAACCAATAAATCTGGAGGTAAACCTCCTCCAAGATTGCTTGTTTTTGAATCTGAAGTCTCTATTGCCTTTTGAAGACGCGATTTTTCTGTAGAAATCCAATCTTCAAACATAGGATTAGATTTTTTGCCGTCCAATTTTAATTCATAATCAGCATTATCACCCTTTGTTATTTTTCTATCGCCAGCTGTCATTGGTTGAACTGTTTCACCTACATATATAGATTGAGCCGGGTTGACAACGGTTGTCTTTGTTTTCTTCTTAAGAATTATATCTATTCCCGTCAACCCTTTGAAAACCCAAACTTTTATTTCAGGAGTAAAACCATTGCCAGACATGAGCTCATCGCAAAATCTTTTTTTCATCTGGTAATCGTGTTGCATTCTTTCTGCTGCATGATCTACATGTCCTGGAATACCTTCGGTAGCCTGAAGAAAAAATGGAGCTGATAAATCCTTAGAATCCATTAATAAACCAAAAAAAGCAGGAGAAAGACCGGGATAGGCGTGTCGGCCTTGTGGATTTGATACTCTTCCCTCAAGAGGTTTTTGTGCCATTTTTCAAATCTTACAACATATTTGGACTTTGTCAAGTTGAAAAAATTTGATAATTCATAAAATGATATTTTAGTCTAGATTCCCGCCTTCGCGGGAATGACAGAAAAATAATTAATGGCACTTTTTAAGAATTTAATAGATATAATGATAGTCATGGATATTATTAAGTTCATAATTGATTTCATTATTCACATTGACGTGCACTTGGGGACGATTATTTCAACCTACGGACTTGCCACTTATGTAATTTTATTTTTAATAATATTTATGGAAACGGGTTTGGTTTTTACCCCATTTTTACCAGGTGACTCTCTCCTATTTGCTGCAGGAGCTTTTGCCGCTTTAGGTTCTTTAAATATTTGGCCACTGTTTTTACTTATGGCAGTTGCCGCGATTATTGGCGATACAGCCAACTATTGGATTGGCTATTTTTTTGGAAAAAAAATTGTTGCCCACCCGAAAATTCCTATTGATGAAAGCCATATAGAAGAAACTCAAAAATTCTTTCATAAGCATGGGGGTAAAACTATAATTATGGCCCGCTTTATGCCTTTTATCCGTACTTTTGCTCCATTTGTAGCAGGAGTCGGAAGAATGAAATATCAACAATTTTTTTCTTATAACGTAATTGGTGGATTATTGTGGGTCGCCATTGCCACATTTGCTGGATACTTTTTTGGTAACATCGAATTTGTTAAAAAAAACTTTTCATT
>AMFJ01008139.1_pt1 | contig 10168 bp, 11 predicted proteins | sample 427208 | NCBI WGS metagenome assembly AMFJ01 (sample SAMN02954298, study PRJNA114691) | groundwater metagenome | biome: aquatic; feature: subsurface aquifer; material: sediment; isolation source: subsurface aquifer sediment | place: USA: Rifle, CO | collected 2008-08
CTTCTTCTTCCTTATCTCAACCAGCCTACCTTCTATCTGATCTGGCGACATTTTACGGCGCTCTAGATCCGTATTTATCTTAACTAGCTGCTTTATGATATTAGCCCGCTTTTTCCCCTCTGGCATTTGCAATGCTTTTCCTACTAACTCCTCCTTTTTTTTTGCAATCTCAATATCTTCTTGTAAAGTTATACGTCTTGTATTCAACTCAGCTCGTTGTTTCTTTATACCCTCAGATGACCCTTTCAAAGAAGCCTGGTTGCGCAGAACATCCTTTAAGTCAGACATAACAACACAAAGCAAGTTTCCTACGTCTATGCTTTGTTTAAAGAGAACTAGCCGCTTGTTTATAGTCGTTAACTGCCCCGCGATTGCTTTAGTCCTCGGCATCTCCGGATATTTTTCCATTAGAGACTTCTTCTCACCTATTAGTTGCCCTAGATCCATCCGTGATAATTCCTTATTACGTCTCTTTGCCTCGTATTTCTCTACAATATGACCAATGAACTGATCAAGCTTATTAATATGCTCTTGTAAATTAGAAAATATCGCATCTGCCTTTTCATTCTTTTTAACCTCAACCTTCAATGCCGATAATGTTTCGAGCGCCTTTTTTTTAGCCTTTTGAAAACTTTCTCTTCTTTGCTCAACATTAAAGCTATGGCGTTGGGTCCATGTTGGTCGTGGCTGCCGTTGAGTTGGTACTGGAGGGGGCCGTCGAGTTGGCACTGGAGGAGGTGGTTTTCTTACAGATGCAGTAACTTGCTCACTCGGCCCTTTCGCGGACGGTGGTTCTTCCTCTGCAGGTTTCTCTCCCGAAGCATCAACTTGCACTACAGAAGATTCATTAGGCTTAGGTGGTATTGGAGAAGATTCTCTTACAGATTCAGTAAGTTGATCACTCGCAAGCACTGGCGGCTCTTCAAAAATATCAGCTTCCTTAATTACATCAGCAATACTTTTTTGTGATTGAGCCAGTTCTGACTCGATGGCATATAGCTTATCTTTCGGCAAATCCTCCACCGATGCCGTTTCCATTAATTCGGCATGTGCCCCATCCTGCAAAAACTCGGCAATTAATTCATCTTCCTCTTTCTCTGTTAACTTTGCTTGCGTTTCTGGTTTAGTCAATAATACTTCTACATCTTTCGCGCTTAATATTCCTTGCTCTTTCAGTTCGTCCAATGTTTTTTTAAATCTTAATTCTTCTTCCAGCAAAAACTCGGTAATTAATTCACCTGCCTCTTCATCGCTTATCGGTTGTTTAGCAAGTTCCTGTGCGGCAAGATCTTGTTCGGCAAAAAATGCTTCTAGCTCTTCCGTGCTCATTTCCGCTATCTCTTCCGAGGTGATTTCATCAATACCTTTACCTGGACCTGCTGGCATAAAATATCTCCATGTTAGTTTGCATAATTTTCGGTTTATTTTAAACAGTTGTCATTTTACTCTTCTTCATTCAAAAATAAAATATAAATGAATTTTAGAAGGCATTGCCGGATGCGCGCATAACAAAAAAGATGTGTTTTGTTGGTATCGTGGTAAATTAATCAAGGGGAGAGCTTATGAAAAATTATAATTTAATAGTTTTTGATTGGGATGGTACTTTGGTTAATTCTGCCGGCTTGATTGTTGAGTCGGTGCAAAAAGTAGCATCGGATTTAGGTTTTGCGGCTCCTGAAGCTTCTGAGGTTAGTAAATATATTGGTTTAAGCTTAGCAGTTATCCACCAACAACTACTTCCTGACACAAACTACAAGACTTTTGCCGATGCGTTTCATGCGCATTACAACGAGGAAAAACTAGCAACTTATTTTTTCTCCGGTGCAATTGAAACCCTGACCTATCTCAAAAATCAAGGTTTTACTTTGGCAGTCGCCACCAACAAGCCACGAGCACAACTAGAAATGGCGTTGAACATAGCCAAAATAAAAGGGCTGTTTGCGGCCACACGCACTCCTGATGATGGATTTCCCAAACCACACCCCGACATGTTAACCACGTTACTGGATGAGTTGGGGAATGAACCACAAGACGCGCTCATGATCGGTGACACAATCTTTGACATGGAATTTGCTAAAAATGCCGGGGTCGACGCCTTGGCCGCCTGCTATGGGCATCATAAAAAAGAGCAATTGGCGGCATTTAATCCTGTGGGGTTTGTTGAAGACATAAACGATTTAAAGGAGATTTTAAAATAGGTCTTTTTATTTCGCTCCTTCGGAGCCTAGGATTGGTGGTGGTGCCTAGTTTCCCAGCCCTGCGCCGCAAAAAACGCGGCTTAGGCTGGGCTGGTGAAGCCTTTAGCTCCTTCGAAGCAGAATTGTTGTTTTATTTTTAATATGGACTGGTGAAGCATTTTACTCCTTCGGAGCTGAATTGATTTTTTTTGATTATACTAAATTTAGTGTAGAAGCAGCGCGGCGTGCGCATCCGAGATGATATTGTTTTGGGGCGCTATGAGGCAGGATGCCGAATGCGAGCCCACAGGGAAGTGCATTCACGGCGTCCCTAAAACAATATCAGCGAGAGATGCGCAAAGCTCGCGCGATTTGCGTGGCTCTGTTTATAATTTCATAAATTCAATTAACGAAGGCTATAACATGGCAACCTACTGCATCGGCGACATTCAAGGCTGTTTTGATGAGCTAGAAGCTTTGCTGCGCATTATTAATTACGACTGCAAAAACGACCATTTGTGGTTTGTCGGCGATTTAGTTAACCGCGGACCAAAATCCCTCGAGGTTTTGCGTTTTATTAAACAATTACCAAACGCCAAAGTGGTCCTGGGAAATCATGACCTACACTTATTAAATTTTTATAATAAGATTGTCGACTTTGAAGTTGAACATCTCGAACAAATCTTAACCGCCCCCGATAGTTTGGAATTAATAGAATGGTTGCGGCACCAACCCCTGCTTTATCATGATGTTAAACGCAATTTTGTTATGACGCATGCGGGAATTTATCCCGGCTGGGACTTGCATGAGGCAGTCGCTTATGCACGCGAAGTTGAAGCGACGCTGCAAGGAAATAACCACATTGAATTTTTAAAAAATTTATATGGTAACGAACCAAGCAAGTGGAGCAATGATTTAAAAGGCTGGGACCGACTACGTTTTATTATCAATGCTTTTACCAGAATGCGTTTTTGTGATTTGCATGGAAATTTAGAGCTTGTTACTTCTAGCAAAGCTGACACCGCACCGCCAGGCTTCTTACCATGGTTCAAAGTTCCTTGGCGTAAAACCAAAAATGTGCAAATTCTTTTTGGCCACTGGGCCGCTTTAAACGGTGAGGCAGATGAGCCAAATGTTTTTGCATTGGATACTGGGTGCGTCTGGGGCGGCAGCTTGACTGCACTGCGCTTAGATGATGGTGCTAAATTTAGCTGTTCGACTTTGCATCCCAAAAAATAATATGCTCTGGCTTCAAAATAGAATTTAAATGCTCGATGATGGGCACAGTTTTATCCTTCTCATCAAAAAACTCTATAACCAATGGCAAATCTAGCGACAAATCAACAAGTGACGCGGTATGTGTTTTTTTATTATCCCCATAACCGCTAATGGCACGAAATACCGTAACCCCGCGAACTTTAGCCTCATCTTTTAAATAACTGAATACCTTTTCCAGCAACTTTGAAGTTTCAGTTATATAAACTCGAACCACAGTAACATTAGTAACATTAATATTTTTCATATTTGTCTCCCTAAAATAACGCCTCCCCATGCAGCGATAATACACAGCACCACACCCGCTCCTGTATTTAATAAAGCTTTTATTACTTCTCCCTGCTCAAACAGATTAAAGGTTTCAATCGAAAATGAAGAAAACGTAGTGTAGCCGCCTAAGAAACCTATTAACAAGAATGCCCGCAATTGCGGCGCCATGCTGTTAAAGCGCTCTAAGATAATTATGGACAGCAGCCCCATTAAAAATGAACCAGTGATATTTACCACTAAGGTTCCATATGGAAATTTTTGTCCCATCAATGCGTATGCGTTATAAGAAACCCAATAACGCATCATGCAACCAATGCCACCCCCTAAAAAAATTAGAAAATAATTATTCACACTGAACTTCCTATTGTTATTTTGGCATCACACGCTGCCATATCTAAAAAACACAAATACAATCAAATTGTTGCAAAATAAAAAATCAATTTTTTGACTTCCCCCATGGCTTTGTTCCCGCAGCAAGCCGGGGAATAAATTTAAATCTTGGGAGTATTATACAACAAAAATCATATGATTAAACAATAATCCTAAATCCGGCAGTTGAAACCGTAACGAGAGCGTTTAAGACATTGGAGATAGCTATTTTCTTTTGGAAATTTTCGCAAGACAGCGGTTACCCCCACGATAAGCGAAAATTCCCCAAAAAAAACAGTTAGATTCATTATATTAAGCGTTCGTGTTAGGTTTTAACTTCTGGATTTTAGGATAATTAAATTGCAGCTTCTTTTCACATTGTGTATAATTTTGACAATATTTTTAATAGAATCTTAAGGGAATGCACCATGCCCGATCTTAATATTGAAGGAATTCATAAATTTTGGCATGAATATCATGATCCTCTAGCCTATAAAGCAATCTGCTTTATGGAGAATGTTGAAGCTTGGACATTTGATGGCAATCCAGAATTAGAACAAGCCGTAACCAAATTCGCAACCGCACTAGACGACATCGGTTATATCGACCTACAAGAAGAAGACAAAATTATTCAAATCGCAACTTCTATAAAAATGGGCAGGATGCTTAGATTACTACAGTATCTAGATATTGCCCACCCTGGAGCCGCATCTAAACTACTCATGTTTGCAAAAGAAAATTCGGACTCACCTGATGATGAGCCTGGAGTATTTTTACGACGCAATATGGTCTTTGAACGCTTGCGCATTCTCGGCCGTGTATTTGCAGAAGATCGTTTAAACACAGTTTTAAAAATTCTGGGAGACAAAGGAAATGCCTAATATAATAAAAGTTGCAACCTGCTTAATAGCACTATTTTTATCAACATTTTCTCTGGCCGCAACCTGTGCCCCTGGTGATACAGATTGCGCACTTGCTCAGAAAAAATTGAAGGTAATGGATCAAATGGGTATAAAACCAATAGCAACCGAAGATGTGACAATACCAAACGAAAATGACGCAAAACCATCGAAAACAACCCAAGCCTTTCAAATACCAAAACCAGGCAATTATGAAGCAACAGATCAAGCACCACAAATCCAACGCAACCCTGGATTAAAATTACCACCTCCAACAAACCAAGAATCCCAACAACCAGAATTTAAGTTTCAGCAACCTCAACGGCCAAAATCGACATTTAACACTCAAGTCCCAGCAACCCAATCAACAACTCAACCAAGAACCAGCATATATCGTTAACTTACAAATAGAGAAAATTTATGAGAAATATTAAACTACAAACTGTCGCCTTGTTCTGTATGGTCTTGCTACAAACACCAGCATTTTCTGATCAAGCAACAAGTTCCAATGGACCAACCATCTCACTATCTGATGCAAAAACAGGTACTAGCGATGCTCCGGCAACAATAGGTTGGCAGGTGGCTATTGTTAATGCATTAACAGGCACTGCAAAACCAGCAGCAGATACCGTCTTAAGCGCACTTAATAAAATTTTTATAATTAACCGAACATCTGACGGCATCGCTCAAAGCACTCTTGACGCTAAAATAGATGCTTATGTCAATAATTTTTATTCTTGGTACGCTTCAAATATCGGGTTTATTTCTACAATTGATTATACGGATAAAGATAAAAAAACAGGAGCTTTTTCTACAGCCAAAAAATATAATATAAAGACCATACAAGAAGCCGTTGATACCGAACTTAGCAAGTTATTAACAAAAGAGCTTGCTTATTACAACCAGGCAACTAATAGCATCAAACAAACTGATCAAGATACGTTAATTACTGGACTTGGACAAAAAATCACAATAAGACAAGTGGATGGCAAAGATGTGGCTACTCCGACGGTAGCTGTTTTAGGTTTCGACTCAACGGCTACGATACCTGATAATGATATTAGCACTCTAAGTATAAATGTTCTGCTTGGGCCGGACGGCTATGAGGATGAAATAGCTAAACAAAAAGCACAATGGTTTATGGCATATCTTTTTCAATTAACTCCGCCTCCAGTAGAGTTTTTTACTGCAGAACAAGCAGCAGCAACGAATAAAGACATGGCTATTTCTGTTCCAGATAAAACAGATCCAATAACTGTTCCTGCCGAACAACATACGGACATGATAGCTGCCTTAAACTCCAACTCTCTATACAAGAAATACAAAAATAAATATAACGTATTGCTTGCGCTACAAACTCTTTATCACAACAATATTATTAATATGTACCAGACAAGGATTAAATCTGAAGACCCAACCTCAAAGAAAAAGCTATTAAGCTTGGTTGAGAAAGAGAAACAGATGGCCACAGAGGGTCTGGAAATGACATATGATGATCTAAAGAAAAAATCAGTAGCCGATATTAATTTAGAAACATTATATACGCTAAATAAAGTGGTTTATTTCTTACACAAACTACATCAAGACAATGAGCGCGCTCAGCTGGTATCAACAATAATAGCAATGCAAGCACAAAATCAAGATGCAGAAAAATTCAAAACTGATTATATCCAACCGATAGGAAAATTTTTTGAAAATAAATGCTGGGTAACCACTAAACAAGAAGATGAAACCGATACCAACCTTGCCTCTCGTTTAGCAAATTGTCCGCAATAAATGGTTTTAATGGGATGCTCTTGTAAAGAGCATCCCATTATAAAAAAGTAATAACAATTTTTTATAATGCACTTAAATAATCTCTCACGCCACCGGTAACATCGCGAAAACAAACATCACAACCACTTGCACGCAATGCTGTAAAATCTGCTTGAGTGAAGCTTTGGTAACGGCCGCGCAACTTTTCTGGAAAGGGAATATATTCAATTTCACCCCTGTCGTGAAAAGCTAATACCGCACAAGCCATGGTATTAAAGCTTTCAGCTTTGCCAGTACCAACATTGTAAACTCCACTACGACCTTGTTTTTGCCAAAACCACAAATTTACATTAACTGCATCTTCAACAAAAACGAAATCGCGTAATTGCTCGCCATCATTATAGCCATCATACCCAGCAAACAACTTGATTTTACCATCACGTAACATTTGCTGATTGGCGTGCCAAATGGTGCTGGCCATTTCGCCCTTATGTTGTTCCCGCGGGCCATAAACATTGAAATAACGCAACCCCACTACTTGGCTTTTTGTATCAGGCAAAAATCGACGCACATACTGATCAAACAATAATTTCGAATATCCATAAACATTCAACGGGTTTTCATTTTCTGTTTTTTCCTTGGAGTTTTTATTGACACCATAAACCGCCGCGCTAGAAGCGTAAATAAACGGGACGTGTTCACTCTGACAATAATGAAACAGAGTTTTGCTATATTCGTAATTATTGCGCATCATGTATGCGCCGTCCCATTCTGTAGTGGTACTACACGCCCCTTGGTGAAATATAACTTCAATTTTTTCACCAAAATCTTTTCCATTTTTGATATGCGCAAGAAAATCCTCTTTATCCTGATAATCCAAAATCTTGCAATCAACTAGATTTTTAAACTTGGTGCCGTCGGTTAAATCATCAACCACTAAAATATCGTTGCGGCCAATCTTATTCAAACCCTGCACCAGGTTGCTACCTATAAAACCAGCTCCTCCGGTTACTATTATCATATTGAACCCTTAACAATTATTTTTAATTTTTTCTAGCGTAGAGCTGGTTGAAAATCCATCTTCAAACGGGATAATCACCACTTCTCCGCCATTGCTAAGCACATGATCTGAACCAGCAATTTCTTGCACTTGATAATCCCCACCCTTAGCCAAAACATCGGGAGAAACCAGCTTGATTAGCCGCTCAGGCGTATCTTGAGAAAATGGCACCACCCAATCCACAGAATCTAATGCCGCCAAAACCAACATGCGTTCTTGTACTTTATTAATAGGCCGCTTAGACCCTTTTAAACGACGCACCGATTCATCGTCATTTACTGCGATAATTAATCTTTGACCAAGCTCTTTAGCTTTCTCCAAATAAATTACGTGCCCCGAATGTAAAATGTCAAAACAACCATTGGTCATGACAATCTTTTCACCATGAGCACGTGCCTCAGCAACTTGTTGCAATAAGTGCTCTTCATCTAATATAGAGGTGCGTATGCCTTGCTGAGACCTCATTGCACGCCTCAACTCAAAAATAGAAACGGCTGCAGCACCCAATTTTTGCACTGCCACGCCAGCGGCAGCATTAGCAAGCACTATTGCCTGGGATAAATCTTCACCGGCTGCCATAGCAGCTCCTAAAGTGGCAATTACTGAATCACCAGCACCAGTCACATCATAAACCTCTTGTGCTTTGGTAGGTGAATGTATGGTGGGGGAACTTGCAGATATTAAACTCATCCCCTGAGCACCTCGAGTAACTAAAATTGCTTGAAAATCATATTGTTGTATTAACTTTAAGGCCTTGGTCTCAATTTCTGCCTCGTTATTGCAATGACCAACCACCGCTTCAAACTCAGTTAAGTTGGGCGTTATAATCGTAGCACCACGATAAATACTAAAATCCTTACTCTTTGGATCAACTAAAATTGGCTTTTGCATTTTACGTGCAAGCTCAATCATTGATGTGACCTTACGCAAAGTCCCTTTACCATAATCAGAAAAAATGACCAAGTCGCTGTCAGCTAAGCGACTTGCATATGCCGCAAAAAAATCTTCTTCATTCCACTGTTTAAAGCTTTCTTCTAAATCTAGACGAACTAGTTGTTGATTGCGACCAACAACGCGTAATTTACTGATTGTTGTACCGCCAGGTACGCGCAATAAACAACTTTCTACCCGCGCTTGTTCTAAAATATTTTCTACAGTGTTTGCTACTTCATCTTCTCCGACCAAACCTAAAAGGCTTGCATGACATCCCAAAGCGCAAATATTGATGGCAACATTACCAGCACCACCAATACGCTCTTCAACTTGACGTATATGCACCACGGGCACTGGTGCTTCGGGGGAAATTCTAGCAACATCGCCATGCCAATAACGATCCAGCATAACGTCACCAACCACAAGCACCTTGCCCCTCTCAAATTCCGGCATTCTAATTTTCATTTAAATAACCCTCATGCCATAGCAGCCATTTTTTGATTTCCAGAAGTTCTTTATTAACTTTTCCACAATACCCACCGAGTCCTGTTGCCGCAACCACACGATGACAAGGAATCACGATTGGAACAGGATTGCGCCGACAAGCATTACCAATAACACGGGGACTAGTACCGATTTTTTGCGCTAGTTCTCCGTAAGTTACGACCTTACCACAAGGAATTTTTTGCAAAGCATTCCAGATTTTTTGCTGTAATACTGTGCCTTTCACCTGCGTAAACAGTTTAAGCTGTAACTTTGGATTACGAAAGTATTTATTGATTTTGATAACAATTTGACGTGCCGCAGAATTTTGTGCAGCAAGCAAGGGGGTTTTCGCTGGCAAAAATTGAATTGCTGCTAATTTATTATTGACAACTATTAGACCCAGTTTTCCTATAGGGCTAGCAATAATGCAATCACTATGTTGCACTTTCCGTCGTGGTTTCATTTTTTTGCACTATCTTCTCACGAATACGCGCTTTACGACCTGAAAGCTCGCGCAGATGATAAAGCTTGGCTTTGCGCACATCACCAGAACGCTTGAATGTAATGCTCTCGATCTGTGGGCTATAAGTTTGAAACACACGCTCTACCCCTTCATCATGGGAAATCTTACGTACTGTAAATGAAGAATTAAGGCCCCGATTTTTCTTGGCAATAACGATTCCTTCATACGCCTGTAAACGCTCGCGTTCGCCTTCTTTAATTTTCACCTTAACGATGATCGTATCGCCCGCAGAAAATTTTGGGATTTTTTTGCCATTTATTTGTTCTTTTTCAAGCTGTTGTATTATGTGATGCATAAATTACCTCTCTTCAATGAATTCATTTAATAACATATTATCAGCCGCTGTCAACTCGATTTTTGCTAATAGCTCCGGTCGTCTAATCCAAGTACGACCCAGCGCCTGTTTTCGCCGCCAACGAGC
>AMFJ01033551.1_pt1 | contig 10165 bp, 10 predicted proteins | sample 427208 | NCBI WGS metagenome assembly AMFJ01 (sample SAMN02954298, study PRJNA114691) | groundwater metagenome | biome: aquatic; feature: subsurface aquifer; material: sediment; isolation source: subsurface aquifer sediment | place: USA: Rifle, CO | collected 2008-08
TGTGCGCGTTTCTCCTCTTTCGTAGGGCCTTTTGGTATTTGAGCCATTTTTAAAATTATTAAGTGATTACTCTGCCGATGTAGCCAGAATTATCCTGTACTGATTTCTTTTAGCAATATTCATCATGTTTACAACTTGTTCCATTGGCACAGTTTTATCTACATGAAGTGAAATGGTTGGATCTTCCTCATTCATAAGCTCCTTCTGAACCAGACTTTCGATATCCGTAAGTGCTACCGGAGTGTTTCTGCCATTGATGTGATATGAGAATGAATTTGTAGGGAGATAATGTTTGATGGAGATACTGACAGTTGGTTTTGCGGCAACCTGATTTGTACTTTTAGGCAGCAGCAGCTTTAAGGCATTCGGATTTACCAGAGTAGATGTCACCAGAAAAAAGATGAGCAGAAGGAAAACTATATCTGTCATCGAAGCCATATTAAACGAAGAATCTACCTTTGAGTGACGTTTGATTGCCATTTTTCAGTCCTTTAAATTATCGAGGTTATTTTCCCGCAGGTTCATGGAGAAGGTCCATAAATTCTATGGTATTGCTTTCCATCTTGTACACAATGTTATCAATTCTTGCAACAAGATAGTTGTATCCGAAATAGGCCATGATTCCAACAATGAGTCCGGCAACAGTAGTTACCATTGCTGTGTAGATACCTCCGGACAAAAGAGTAATATCTACGTTGCTTCCAGCCTGAGACATGTTGTAAAATGCCTGTATCATACCTATTACTGTTCCAAGGAAACCAATCATTGGAGCTCCTCCGGCGATAGTTGCCAACCAGGGAAGCCCTTTTTCAAGCCTTGCAACCTCTACATTACCCATGTTTTCAACTGCCGTTTGAATATCTGTAAGCGGCCTGCCAATTCTTTCTATTCCTTTTTCAATAAGTCTGGCAATCGGGGTCTCTTGAGTATGACAAAGATTTATAGCGGCCTTGATTTTACCTTCGTGAATGTAGTCATGTATATTTCGCATGAAGTTATCATCAATTTGTGTAGCCTTTTTTATTGCCCACCACCTTTCGCCAAAGATGTAAATTGAAAGAATGGAAAGTAAGAGCAAAGGAATCATGAGCCATCCTCCCTTTAATGCCATGCCTATCAATGAAAATGAAAGTTCCTCTTTTACAGGGGCAACAATTTGAGCCGTAGCTTCTACAGCCTCCTGTCCCATTAATGCCAGTATGTTAAAAATCATAACGGTAGATAAATATTAGTTTCACTTAGTTAATCCTGCGAAATTACAACAATCAGGCCACTTTTCAATGTTTTTCGGCAACAAATTTCAGATAAATGAGTATCGACTTCATATGTTCCTTATCAACAGGGGAGGAATGGGAATTGAATTCCATTGCCTCCGGATTTACAAATGAACCATTCAATGGAATCCTCAAATATTTTTTACCCGGACCACTATCCGTGGATTCAGATATAAACGGAATATCAGTTGCTTTAAACATTTCGGACTGAGTGGCCATTGTTTCAAATAATTTTTCACCTGGACGTGGGCCCAAAACCTCAATTTCTGATCTTCTTCCGGAACCATAAAGATCCACAAGAGCTTTAGTTAGAGTTTCAAGCGTTGCCGACGGAGCCTCCTGAATTATCAGATCTCCGTTTCTCCCTTCAAGAATCGCACAGAAAGTGAGATCGACTGCATCATCCGGAGTCATCATAAAGCGAGTCATTTCAGGATTGGTTACAGTGAGATGTTTCCCCTCTTTTATTTGCGTTACAAATATTGGAACAACAGTTCCGGCAGATCCCAAAAGGTTGCCGAAACGTACAATACAAACTGAAGTTATAGATTCTTTATCGGGACTTCTAGTCACTCCAGTTTTTTCTGCTGCCGAAAATGCGACTTTCTCCATCATTGCTTTGGAGATTCCCATTGCTCCAACAGGATAGCAGGCTTTATCTGTGCTGATTATAATTATTTTGCCAACATTATTGCTTACCGCACAATCAATTACATTTCCCGTACCGAATATGTTAATTCTTGCAGCTTCAAGAGGATTTGCCTCACAATAGGGAACTTCTTTTACTGCCGCAGCGTGAACAAGTAAATCCACGCCTTTCATGGCTTTGTCTAAACTTTTGCTGTCTGTAATATCTCCGTTGAAAAAATGCAAGACAGATGAATCCCTGTGTTTTTGAAAATGAAAAGCCATTTTTGACTGTTTAACTCCATCTCTTGAGAAGATACGAATCTCTTTTAAATCTTGTTCAAGAAGCCTTTTAACTGCTGCATACCCAAAAGAACCGGTTCCTCCGGTTATGAGAATAATTTTATTTTTAAGAACTGAATTTTTCATTTATTTAAATTTGTACAAATTTTGTTTCCCAATAAAGTTAATACATAATTCTTATTACTTTCGTAGCAACAAAGAAAAAATGAAAAGCACAAATTTTAATTGAAATGTGCGACCAGGCGGATATTGTTTACTTTTCCGCACGAAAAGTCAGCTCTTCCAGGGGAGGCGCTATTTGTACCAACAAAAAAGAGTTGTACGATAAAATGAGAGACCTGGTCCCGCTTTTCGAAGATTTTCTCACTTACGGGGGTATTTCAATAAGAGAAATTGAAACACTGGCTGTTTACAAACAGAGACCTTGTAGGCGGATTCAGGTTCACAGAGGAGCCTCCGGTGCTTAGATTTTTTACAGGACGATTTGAACCAATAGGTGATTGGCCACAAAGATTGATTGAAAAATTCAAAAAGGATATGGAGTAAGGTTCTGATTTAATCTTCTTCTATAGGTTCGGGCAGGGGCAGTGCAGGAATTTTCATGCTTTCGCGCATTCTCCTTGCCTCTCCTGCCAAATGGACTTCCGGCCTGATTGACATCTCTTCGGTTTCTGTAATCAGCCCCTTAACCCTCAGACGTTGTGCAATGAGCCTGTAGTATCCTTCAAGTTCGGGTTTAAGTTTTAATTCGTTTGTAAACGAATGTAGAGCTCGTTTTGGTGAAGGAATGATACTTGCAAGAAAAATAGATTCATTTGCTGTAAGATCCCGTGGATCTTTGTCAAAATAGAATCGTGAAGCTTCATTTATTCCATATCTACCCGGACCCCACTCGATTATATTGAGATATACTTCAAACATTCGTTCTTTACCTACAAGTCGATTATTCTCAATTAACCATACAATCAGGATTTCCTCAAATTTCCTGGCAAGTGTTTTATGCCTGTTCAAAAAGACATTTTTAACAAGTTGCATGCTTATTGTACTGCCGCCTCTTACAAACTTTCTCTTCTTGATATCTTCGGCCAGTGCCTCCCTGATACTTTCCGGAAGAAAGCCATTGTGATAAAAAAATCCCCCGTCTTCGGACTGTAAAACAGAGATTTGTAAATATTGAGAGATTTTTGAAAGAGAGCGGAAATTTGAGTTTTCAGGACCAACGATGAAACGCCTTACTGGTACTCCTTTTTCGTATACAGTATGTTCAAAGCTACCGCTTATGTATCTGAAATCGGTATTGCCAAAGTCTTTAATCTTAAAATCTTTGGGCTTAAGAAGTGATACTATCTCTAAACTGTCTACCTGTGAAAAATCGATGTTAAGATAAAACTTATAGCTGAGTGTTCCCTCTGTTTTTATCCCGTCCAAATTGTAAAACAAACCCTTGGGAAACGATGTGAAAAGATTGTCAGAAGGAAACCCGGGCTTGTAAATGGATGCAATTAAATGCCAGTGAGCAAGCTTATCTGCTCTTAAGTAAGGCGAAAAGGAAAAGCTGTTTACATTTACGACAGATGCAGAATCGAGCTCGAAATAATTTTTCCCGATATTGAATTTATATTCAAATGTACCCTTATCAAGTAAAACATTTTCCGGCGAGAGTCTTTCATGAAATACTGATACTCCCTTTGCTAAAGCTTTTCCGATTATGTGTATTTCATCGTTTACCCGTTTGGAACCTGCCATTTCAAAAGCAAGAGTGTCGAACTGAACCTTTGCCCCCCATTTGTAATCTAAAAAAGGAACAGAAAACTTTGCACTGTCCCGGGAATAAATTCGGGTAGAAATTTTTCTATCGGAATCGTCCAGTACTCCGTCTACTTTTAGTATTTCGGATGTCCCATTTTCTGTGGCGGTTATCTCTGTTTCAAACCTGTTTTTCTCTACTTTAAGTGATGGCAAATTTATATCAAGGCTGTATCCTTTATTACTATAAGAAATATTCAAATTATCAATATTTGCTCTGGCAGGTAAAATTCCCAATACAAAAGTGAGAAGGTAATCTGTGTTTTTTGCATAATTTAAACGGCTCCCGGAAGATTCTACATTCAAAGAATCTGCATTTACTTTTTTGGACTCCTTATATAAAAACTCAAAATTTGAAGTTGAATCACTTTTAATAAAACTTATGCTCATTTTTTTAACATCGAGCCTTTTTATGTCGGGAGTAAGGAAAAGCAGTTTAAAGAAGTTCATTTTAATGGCGACATAGTCTGCAGAAAACAGAGTATCTCCTCCTTTGGGATTAATTGTAAGATCTTCAAGTTTTACGCCTGCAATTCCATAAGTTTTAAGTTTACTATAGTTGATTTCCAGAGAGTAGCGATTTTCAATCTGTTCTGTTTTGCCGGAAACATATATTCTCAGGAGAGGGCCCCTCAAGAAAACCAGCAAAATCAAAAACCCGATTGAGCTTAAAAGTATAATAATCTTTCTTTTTCTCATTGTTTAGATGAAGCTACATATGACGAAGGTATAATAAAAAATTATAACTTTGCTTTGAAATCCGGGACATATTTATGAATTATAAACAACTTCTTTTTTTATCATTAATATCGTTAATTTCTCTAAGATCTTTCTCACAGCACAGCAGCCCGGATACTCTGAACGCAAAATTCATCTCTCAGAATATTGTCCTGAATGGTACGCTAAGCGAAGAAGAGTGGAGTTCGGCTCATAAAATTTCAAACTTTAAGCAAAGAGAGCTAACGGAGGGTGCAGAGCCTACAGAAAAGACGGAAGTATCTGTTTTGTATACTCAGGATGCTCTATATATTGGAATTCAGTGTTTTGATTCAAACCCCGATAAATTATTTGCACGATTTCTCCAACGAGATTTCGACTGGAGCCAGGAGGACAACTTTGAGGTTATTATATCTCCATTTAATGATAAAAGAAATGGATATCTCTTTGTTGTAAATCCAAACGGGGCAAGGGCAGATGCTCAAATTACCAATGAAGGAGAGTATTTCAATATAAACTGGAACGGTGTTTGGGATGCAGCTGCAATAATCAATGAAAAGGGGTGGTGTGCAGAAATTTATATACCATTTTCTACACTTCAGTACCCGGCAAAACAAGAACAGGAGTGGGGGATAAATTTTGAAAGAAATATCCGGAGAAAAAATGAACAGGTTCTATGGCAAGGCTGGGGCAGAAACTACGAACTTGAAACAATTTCACAAGCAGGTATTCTTGCCGGTTTAAAGGACATAAAAGGAAAACTGCGCTGGGAAATTAAGCCATATGCACTGGGAGGCGTTAACTTCTCTACTGAACAAAAAACAGGCTTCCTGGGCAAAGTCGGGCTGGATATAAACAAAAATCTGCTGAGTACTCTTAAGCTTAATTTGACGGTAAACACAGATTTTGCTCAGGTAGAATCGGATAGAATTCAGGTAAATCTCTCAAGGTTTTCTATCAATTACCCGGAAAAAAGAGACTTCTTTCTCGAAGGTGCCGGAAACTACGATTTTTCGATGGCAAACGGAAATACTTTATTTTATTCAAGGAAAATTGGAATAAGCAATTTTGAACTCTTACCTGTACTTGGCGGCGCAAGAGTATATGGAAAAGTGAGCAAGACCAATATCGGATTCTTATCTTTACAAACGGGATCAAACGATTCAACGCCATCAACAAATTATTCAGTGATTCGGGTTCGCCAGGATATTGGGGCCAGATCCAGCATTGGTTTCATTACAACCTCTACTATTAACGGAAAATCCAGCAATCAGGTATTTGGTATAGATGGTAAATATGTCACCTCAAAATTCCTGAAAAATAAAGATCTTGTCTTTGGAGCTTCTTTTGGAGGTAGCATTACAAAAGACGCAGACAACAGCAAGAATTTGACATACCTTTTATATGCCGAATATCCGAATGATTTGCTGAATATTACACTGGCAACTGCTTCCGTGCAGAAAAACTTTAATCCGGAACTTGGCTTTTTAAGAAGGACAAATTACCGGGAGTACTATGGTTCATTTGAGTTTACTCCGCGTTGGTTTACAAAATATGGAATAAGGCAACTTAGATTTAAACCTTTCGAAATAGATCTGTACTTGAATGACATTACCGGTAAACTTGAAAGCTACGATATGTCATTCAGCCCTTTATCGATTAATTTTAAAAGCGGAGAATGGCTTGAATTCGAGGTTGAGCGAAGTTTTGACAGCCCTCCGGAATCATTTGAGATTAGCGATGATATCACAATTCCGGTAGGAGATTACAAGATGAACAATTTTGAAATTTCGGCAGGAACATTCGATGCAAGAAAAGTTTATATAAGAGCCGGTTATGGTTGGGGCGATTTTTATACAGGTAAAGGCAAATCATTTGGTGTTGAGTGGGGATGGAATATTAACAAGCATATTAATTTAGAAGCAGAATATGGCTTCAACGACCTTGATTTGCCGCAAGGATCTCTTTTTACAAATGAATTAAGTGCAAGAGTTAGGTATGCTTTCAGTACAAAACTAAACATATCCTTGTTTACTCAGTGGAATAGCGAGGAAGATCTGCTCGGTTTTAATTTACGTCTACACTGGATTCCAAAAATTGGGAGTGACTTTTATTTCGTGATAAACCAAAACTATGGTGAAAGACTTCCTTTACGAAGAGTTCAGCAAACGAATGCTGCTGCGAAGCTTGTGTGGCGGTTTGCTTTTTAACGACAAACCTTTACCTGAGTAGCGGTGTATCCCTTAGGACCCCTTTCTACTTCATAATTAACTACATTACCCTCTTTAATCTCTTCCAGCAGATTGTTTGCATGCACGAAGATACTTTCCTGGGTTTCTGAATCTTTAATAAATCCGTAGCCTTTTGAATCGTTGAAAAATGAGACAATACCCTTTCTCACCGGATCCGGATTAAATGTTGAGTCCTGTTTAGGTGTGCTGATTTCAATAGACTCAGATAAAATGATATTTTTCTTTTTGTCCGGATCGGGAGGTGTTGAGCTGATTCCTCCGAATTCATCGACATAAGCAATCATGTCCTCGAAGCTGTTCTTTTTATCGTTCTCCCTGCGGCCAATTTTTTTCTGCTCTTTCTCTTTCCTCTTTTTGTCTTTTTTGTTTTTTACATCTTTCTTTTTCAATGTTTCCTGCGATCTTGCCATAAATACTTTTTAAATTTTAGTTGTTAATGTTTACGTAATAAAAAAGCCTTACTATTTCTGTAAGGCTTTAAAAAATCATATGCTTGTGTATAAAATTGACTATGCTCGTTTTACATTTACTGCATTTAATCCTTTTCTGCCTTCTTCAAGGTCGAAAGTAACTTCGTCGTTCTCTTTGATTTTGTCTTTTAAACCGTTTGAGTGTACAAAATACTCTTTCTGTGAATTTGAGTCTTTAATGAAGCCAAATCCTTTTGTCTCATTAAAAAATTTTACTGTTCCGTTGTTCATTGTATGATATTAATTTAACGACGCAATGTAAGTTAAATTTTTAATATTTCACTATTTTATTATTTTTTTTTATTATTACTAAAAATTTATTGAGATGGAAATGACAGGATACAAGAAAATTGACCCGAAATTTATTGATGAAAATCTTATAAAACTTATTTCTGACGACTGGATGCTTGTTACAGCCGGAAACGAAGAGAAATTTAACACGATGACTGCCAACTGGGCAGGTGTTGGATATCTGTGGAACAGACCAGTGGCGTTTGTTTTTATAAGGCCGGAAAGGTACACATATGAGTTTGTGGAAAAACAGGAGTATTTTTCACTCACTTTTTTTAATGAAAAATATCGGAATGCATTAAATATTTGTGGAACAAAATCCGGAAGAGATTGTAACAAGGTTGCAGAGGCTTCACTAACACCTTGTTTTACAAAAAAAGGAACTCCTTCATTTGAAGAAGCCAGGCTTGTTATTGAATGCAAAAAGCTATATGCAGGAATGTTATCGGAAGCGTCATTCCTAAACAGGCATATTTTTGATACAGTATATGGGCAAAAGGGTAACATTCATAAACTCTACATTGTTGAAATGACTGATGTCTGGTTAAAACTTCAATAAATCGGAGGAGTGATCAATCATTGCACGGGCAACCTGTTTTGCCGGAATTCCTCTATATTTTCTTAATGGTCCAACGAATGTCCATCCAAAAAGCTTCATGAAAATTATTGCGACGTTCTCTCCGAAGCGATACTCTTTTCTGTTTCCCACAAGTAGGGAAGGCCTTACAATTTTTAGATTTCCCCTGTAAATATCCTGCACGCTTCGTTCCATTTCCCCTTTTGTATGCAGATAAAAACTGGAGGATTTTATATTGGCTCCAATTGAAGAGACAACTGCCATATACGGGACGGCCAGTTTTTGGGCAAGAAGAGCAATTTGTTCAGGGATATTAAGATCTACATGCCTGAAATTCTCTTTTGAGCCGGCAGCCTTTATTGTAGTACCAATGCAACAAAAATACTCATCTGCCAAAAGGTTCAGTGCTGTTTCTGAAAGTTTGGAAAAATCGGATATTATGAAAAATTCAAGAGACGGATGTGAGAGAGGAAAAGGCTTTCTTACAACCGCTATCACTTTAGCGTACTCCGGGCGATTTAATAACTCTTTGACAACTTCGCTACCAACGAGACCAGTTGCTCCAAAAACTACAGCAGTTTTAACATCATTTGTTTTCATAACTACAAGATAGCCTTTTTCCTTTTTGCAGTTACATATTTATAGATTTCAAACCATACAATACTTAAAAGTCCGGCGAAGGTACAAATGACAAGTTCCAGAAAACCAATTTTTTCAAATTGAAAGAGATTGATAAGGAAAGGAACATTTAAAATGAGAATTAAAAAGAAAATAGCACCTCCTACAACCCATTTTACAGCTCTGTTTGGTGTAACCAAGATTTTGAAAATGCTGTTTGTCCATGAGCGGTTGGATAAAATAACAGCAATATTTGCAACAATTAGCGTTACGAAAGAGAGTGTTCTTACTGCTTTTTCGGAATATCCGGATTCTAATCCGATGAAATAAACGAGCATACTGATAATTAAGATACCCACACCCTGTGTGCAGCTTAACAAAATCTTTTTCGCTCCGAAGAAGGGCTCTTTTATGTCCTTTGGGGGCCTGGACATCACATTCTTTTCCTCTTTCTCCATTTCGAATATTATTGAACAAGCGGGGTCAATTATTAATTCAAGAAAGACAATATGTACCGGCCAAAGAATAAGAGGCATATCTGCAAACAGAACAGGAATAAGCGAAAGTCCGGCAATTGGAACGTGGATTGCAAAGATATATCCCAGAGCTTTCTGAAGATTGTCAAATATTCTTCTTCCCATTTTTACTGCACCTACTATTGATGCAAAGTTATCGTCCATGAGTACCAGGGAAGAAGCCTCCCTTGCTACATCGGTTCCTTTATCTCCCATTGCAATCCCAATGTTGGAGGCTTTTAGTGCAGGAGCATCATTTACTCCGTCTCCAGTCATAGCAACGATTTCCCCGTTTCTTTTAAGTGCATTTACTATTTTGAGCTTCTGCTCCGGTATAACACGGGCGAAAATATTGACATCTTTAATTTTTTGTGAGAGTTCTTCTTCGGACATGGATATTAATTCAGGGCCGGAAATACAAAGATCCGGATTTTTCAATCCGATCGCTTTTCCGATATTAATTGCTGTTACAGGATAGTCGCCCGTAATCATTATAACCCGGATTCCTGCCCGGTAGCACTCTTTAACGGCCATTGGTACTGTATCTCTTATTGGATCGGAAAGGCCGATTAATCCTACAAATTCAAAATCAAAATCGTGCTGTTCCATGGGAAGATTTTCCTGTTCATGAGTTAGCCTTGCTTTTGCCACGCCTAATACTCTCAAACCGGAATTTGCCATCTCTTCCACGCCGCGCTTATAATGATTTAATTTC
>AMFJ01036128.1_pt1 | contig 10162 bp, 9 predicted proteins | sample 427208 | NCBI WGS metagenome assembly AMFJ01 (sample SAMN02954298, study PRJNA114691) | groundwater metagenome | biome: aquatic; feature: subsurface aquifer; material: sediment; isolation source: subsurface aquifer sediment | place: USA: Rifle, CO | collected 2008-08
GACTCGCCACGGAGTACTCCGTGGTCCAACCCAGGACCGCTAATTATATTTTTTGAATGTTGGATGATTTAATCGATGTTGTATATGTCAATCTCTCTTAATCATTTTTTCTAATTTTTGTGCATCTTCTTTTGTATTCTTTTCAAAGTATCATAATAGAACAAACTCTTTCATTATTTTAGTAGTCATGCTTCATCATCTTTTATGTTCAGATAATCTTCTTTGAATGTCATTAGTATATCCAATATAATGTTTATTTTTTCATTTTAGAATATAAACATAATACATTTATTATTGGGAATAAAATAAAAAAAACATCCATTACTAGATATTTTTCTATTTGTTTTATTTATCCTAGATGGCTGGGGACTCGCCACGGAGTACTCCGTGGTCCAACCCAGGACCAACAATTATTTGATAATTGATAGTAACTTTTTTTTAGACTGAGGGGTCGTTGAATCAAACTTCTACCAATCAATCTTCGGAGAATATAAACAGTTCATACTGAAAAACAAGGACATCATAAGAGCCATATATGCCTATATGGATTTTTTCCATAAATGAAGGATAGCCGAGCTTTCGCCAATAGGGTTGATGAAAGACGGGGATTACAATCTATAAATAAGGAATAAAACGCTCACACTGTTTATTTGCTAATCCTACTCCCAATGAATTTTGACCTTCCTGAAATACAAGACTTTGAATTACCTCCTATCCCTGATTTGGACTTAGAGCCAATATCTTTGGAACTATTAGAGCTTCCAGAAATAGACCTCTCTTTGCCTGAATTAGAACCTATAGTATTCCCTGACTTTGAATTAGAATTGCCTGAATTAGAACCTCTTGTAATGCCAGACCTCAGCATAGAACGACCCGAATTAGAGCCTCTTATCTTCCCTGATTTTGACTTAGAAAAAGAACTAGCTGAATTGGAACTATCGCTATCCAACTCCACCTCCAACAATAGCTGAATAAGTTTGTAAAGAGCCTCCCCTTCTTCATTACTCATTTTTACTTTGTTACTATATAAAAGAATGCCTATATCCCAAGACATCATCCAAAGGACTATTGATAAGATGGTCAGAAGCCAAGAGAAAAAGAAAGAGATTACAAGCTACCTAGAGGCTAATAAGCCCCACCTATTGGGGAACATCCGAAAAAAAGGCAGGATAAGGGACTGTTGTAATGTCCTAATCTTCCGTGATTATGCCAGTTGAGAGCAGAAGCTCTATAAGTCCAATTTCTGCAAGTATGACAAGTTCTGCCTAGCCTGTGCCACCAGGAGGTCTATAAAGATGATACAAAAGTTTGAAGCCTGAATAGTCCAATATGGACTGGATACCAAGAACTGGTATCATATCTCATTGACGGTCAAACACAACAACCGTCAATCATTAGATTTTCTTATGGATAAGCTATGGAGGGCAAAGGAGAAACTAGCTCAAAGGTTCAGAAACTCCAAAAGGGCTAATCATAAGACCAAGAGCTTTATGAATAATTTTGATGGCATAGTCAGTTCCGTAGAAATAACTTATAGTCAAAAAAGCTGATGGCATCCACATATCCATATGCTCGTATGTACTGATAAGAATATCCACATAGAGTATTCACAAAAGCTGACCACATATTCCAATAGAGAACTTCAAAAGGAATGGTATCAGATTACGGGAGATAGTTATTCAGTAGCTATGAGGAAGGTAGAGGTCAATAAGGATAATTATAGCAGAAAGGGTATAGGGGAGGTATTCAAATATGCGGTCAAATTCTCAAAATTAGATATACCTCAGCTGTCGGAAGTAATAGAGATTCAACTAATCAAAAAATACCGTTTCTTTGCTACATACGGTATCTTTAGAGGTTGGAAGATAGAGAAATCTGATATTATGAATAATGATAAGTTTATAGAAAAGACCTTTGAGTATTACAAAGACGGTTTTGAAGAGAAATAATTCTTTGAATTTAAGTATCTATCTAATGGCAAGCATCACAACAATCATCTGTTTTTATATTTTTCAAATTTTTAACTTTATCTTTCACTCAAAACAATCTTAAACTATTGATAACTACAAAGATAGTCACTCCTACATCACTAACAATCGCTAGACTTAAATTACTGATACCGAAGATTGCAAGTCATAATACACATCATTTAACTCCTATCGCTAAGACCGTGTTGAATGTGATTATATTATGACAATTTCTACTAAGGCGAATAAGATAAGGTATCAATCAAATCTTGTCATTCATAAGAGCTATGTCTGCATTTTCTATTGCCATATCTGCTCATACAGCACCCATTGCAATACCCACCGAAGACATTGCTAATGCAGGTGCATCATTGATTCCATCTCAAAGCATAGCTACACTACCATATTTTTTTACTAATTTTTCTATTTCTTCAGCCTTTTGGTCTGGCAACAATGAACCCTTAATTTCTGTTATTCCTACTTCTTTAGCAATAATTTCTCCAGCTTTTTGGTGGTCTCCAGTTAGCATCACCACCTCAATATCCATCTTTTGTAATTCGTCTACGGTGACTTTACTCTCCTGTCTTATGGCGTCAGTTATTCCTATAATTCAAATAACTTCTTTATGACTACTCACAAAAATAACAGTTTTACCTTCATCTTCCAAGGTATATATTTTTTTCTTTATATCTTCTGGAATAGTATGTTCTTCAGCAACAAATCTAATACTACCAAGACAACGATGAGTATCCTTACAAACCAAGCATTCAGATTTTATTCCTTTGCCTCAGACCGATACAAAGTCTTTATGCTCATGTAATTGTATTCATCTTTTTTGTGCTTCCTGTACAACACAACGGGCAATAGGATGCTCAGAATACTGTTCCATACCTGCTATACATGCAAGAAATGTATTTTCATCAGTTCCATTCAACGATATAATATCTGATATTTGAGGTTCTCCTTTTGTGAGGGTTCTTGTTTTATCCATGGCAATTGCTTTTATTTTTCCAATTTCTTCTAGGTATTTAGCTCCTTTTATGACAATGCCATGAGATGTCGCATTTCCTATTGCAGAGAAAACTGCGACAGGAGTAGAAAGGACAAGAGCACAAGGACAAGCAATAATCAAAAGTGTAATAGCTTGTCAAAACCAATGATTAAAATCTCATCAAAGAAAAATTACTGGAATAACAATCAATAATAGAGCCAAAAACATTACTGAGGGCGTATAATAGCGTGCAAATTTTTGTATAAATCTTTCATAGTTAGCCTTCTTTTGTGAAGAATTATAGGTGATGTCTATTATCTTTGCTAGTGTACTATCTTTTCATTTCTTTGTAGTTTCTATCTCTATATATCAATTCAGATTCATTGTTCATGAAAATACAACTTCCTTTAGTGTTTTTGATTTGGGGAGTGGCTCTCAAGTTATTGTCGCTTCATCTATCAAAGCATCACCAAAAACAATATGTCCGTCAACGGGTATCTGTTCTCATGATTTTACAATAATTATACTTCCGATAGTGATTTTATCTATGGCAACCTCTCAGATATTTTTCACAAATCCTACTTTAGGCATTGTATTGGTAAGATTTTCTAGTGCCTGTTTGCTTTTCATAATTCAATAATCTTCCAACATTTCTCCCAAAGCAAAAAGTACGATGATAATCATAGCTTCAGGAAGTTCTCCAAGATAGGCTGCACCTCCAATCGCTATAATCATCAAAAGGTTGATGTCACTGAATCTCAAATGAAACAAGGACTTAAATCCTTTTTGTACTATCTCTCTTCAAAAGATAATTCATATAATAATAAATAATACTCGCTCCCAAATACCTAGAAAACTTTGTCAGTACAAAGACAGTATTTCTAAAGGAAGAATGCAAAGTAATCAGATTACTATCATACGGAACTTTTGTATTCATCGTAGTTCTTTGAATGTTGCCATGATAATTTCACAGAAATAAATTATATTGTTGTTAATACATAGATACCCAAACCAAGCATAAGCAATCCCACCACTAAGTGGATAAGCTTTGTGTTTTGATGTTTTATTTTAGCCAATTTATCAACTGTACTATAACCAAACCCCACTAGTCATGCAATAATTAACATAGGTAATATAAAGATAAGATTATATACGACAAGATAGATATATCACCGATTTGTTAATGTCTTGCTCTCAGAACTCAGGTATCACAAGATAGTAAAGTATGGTCATGAAGAACATGGCAGTAAAAACAGACTCACAAGAATCCCCACAAAGAATGCTCACCATGGAGAAGATACTTTATCTATCATATCAGACATCTTTCATCTTCGTGAGAAAGGAACTTCCATGACAAACAATTTTCCATACCAAAAATAATCTTTAATGTTGGCAAGTCAAACAAGAATTCACAAGACTCAGACTATAAGTTTTAGTACAAAGGTATTACTACTTCATGCCAATGCAGAGAACAATCATATCCCCATAGCTAGATAACTAAGAAAAACAGCTAATGCAAACATACATCACGCCAGAAATGTCTTTCTTCTACTTTTATGTTTTGATAAGATTGCTGATAATAAGAGGAGCATTACTGCAAATGCACAGGGATTGATACTATCTGAAATAGCAGCAGGAAGCATAATAGCAAAAAAAGATAGTCTGTTTTTGAATCATGATTTTTCTTCTTCTGTGGTAATAATTCAAGTATGTATGGTAGTGTCAGACACTCATGAACAAACTGTGCCACCACTTCCAGATGGTAATAGACAAGTTCAGCCAGCATCTATTCATGTTCATGGATTGATATTTTTATTTAGTTTTCTTGTAAAGAAATCAATAATAGGTTTATCTCCATTGAGGTAAGAAAAGTCTCATCAACTCGTGATAACCAAGAAAGGGATTCCCATACTATCAATAGATAGATTGAGCTTTCCTAGATAATAGTTTAGGTCTTTGAGATTATCCCTATTGAAGTAAATTTCCTTAGATGTTATATCAAATTTTTTCTCTATTTTTTCTTCGCTAAAAAATTTCTCAACATTGGCACAATGGGGACATCAGTTCCCATAAAAAAAGATGTATTCTTCTGCAAATGTTGAACTATAAAAAAATGCTAAAAACAATGCACAAACGGCAATAATTTTCTTCATAATATATTATAAGATTAAAAAACATATGAAACATAGAAATTATTATTTCAATAATTTATCAATGATTGCTTCAAATTGATTCACTGGATATGCTCATGCAAGAACAACATATTCTCCATTTTCTGTATTGATAATAACATTTCCTGGAGTTCATGTAATACCAAACAAATTAGCTCATTCAGCTTGTTGGTCTTTAATTCTTTGTGTGTTTTTTCAACTTTCTACACAAGTCTTAAACGAAGATTCATTTCATCAAAGTTCTTTATTGACATCGTAGATAGTCTGGTCACTTCAATTACTATTGAGGTCTTTAGCAAAGACGGCTCATACAAATTTGAAATACTTCTCAGCAGAATTTTGCGCAAAACACTCTGCTCATTCTCAAGCCTTCTGTGCGTATTGATGAAACCCTAAAGGAAATTGTCTCATAGTTTTAGCCACATTCCCATTATATTTACTTATAATAGATTCAAGAGTTTTACTTTCAAAGTGTCTTTTACAAAAAGGACATTGTAGGTCACTATATTCTACTATAAGAATCTTAGCATCTTTATTTCATAAGATAAGTGAATCATCCTTTATTCTCTTAAGTTGTTCAAGCGATATCTTCTTTGTCGCCGTAGTCTCATCTCATTGACTATTCGCTGATGGTGTGGTAGTCTCTCAAACAGGTTTTTGAGTTCATCATTCTATTTGTCCAAGAGCTTGTTGAATACCAGCTTTTTGTTGTTGTTTGAATCATTCTGAATCATACAGTTTTTGAACCATTTCATAGTTTTCTTGTCATCAAAGTTTTTGAGCTTCATTGTTTTGGAGCTGAGAAATAACTCTATTTGTTTGGAAATAATTGAATCAAAATACAAGGATAACTGCTACTCCTACTATAATAAGGACTTGTTGTATAGGTTGCTTCTGTGTCATTTGGGATAATAAATACAAAATAAAAAAAAGATAACACACGGCATGTGTCTTTTGATATTAGTAATATATCCTATATGGTAAGTTTTATAATTCAGACTAAGTCTTTGGCATCAAAAACAAGAATGTTTCTTAGAGAAAATGATTGTCTAGGATATATTACATAAAGGTCTTCCAATCTGTATTCATATATAGAAAGATTTCCTAGCGAATTATTATTACATTGGTCATTATGGTCATGGAGTTTTAAGTCTGATATTGAAGATATCTGATATTCTTGTACAATACAAAGAGTTGCACAGTTATCTGTAGTAGAACAGCAGTTTTTGCTTTCAGTTCAACAGCTTTGAGATGTTTCTATATCGTTTTGATTAACACTTATTTCGTGATGTCACAAAAATCATAACCCAGAAGCGAAAGAGCTATGAGCAAGGTATGCACCCATGATTATGAGTAAGAATATTTTCTTTATGTATTTCATCATATATATGATATATGAATTTTTTTTTGTTTTTCAATGAATATTTAGTATTTTGGCATTTTTTAGTTCTGTGAGAATAACCAAAAGTAGCTTTATTTTTAAACTGTTTTGATTATCTTACGAGTGGTTTATTTTGTAATCATAAAATGATGAAAGCAGTCTCAGGATATGCCTATCCTTTACACGCACACTTTCCTAATCCAGTTTGGGATTTTGTAAAAAAAGAAGAAAATAAGGAGAGACTTTGAAAGATTTTTGATAAGCGACTAGAGCCTAACATTTTACGTTGTAAAAGTGATGATGTAGTAAAACTGATGAGAGAGGTATATATGGCGTCCAGTATGGGTATTGCATATGATGCCAAGAAAGAAGGAATGTATATTAGCTGATATTCAATGATTATTGATAAAATTATAGAATGTTTTATGAGGCAAATGCCTGATGATACAGTCAATATCAAAGTGATGATAAAAATCCTCAATTGATGTATGGAAAACACCTATTACATTACTGGAGAATACGGAGATAAGATATTTGATTATATGGAAGAAGATATGAAGAAGGGGGGCTGAAAGTTTACAGAAACACGAAATCAGCTTGTTCCATTTTGTACTGAGGATGTTGGAAGCGGAGATTTGGATAGTCTTGTGGCTATAAACAGCTTTTTGAACAAAGTGAATAAATGAAATATATGAGCTATAAAAGAAAAGGAATTGTCGGCATTGGATTGAGTGTCTGCGAAGGAAGAAGAATTTTTGAAATTCAACAAAAAGTGAATTGATTATGTAAAAATGCAGTTCAATAAAGATGCCGATATTGTAAAATGATACAGGCAAATTCGTATAAAAAGAAAAACACATTTTGATATAACATTGTTAGTCGCCATCATTAGTGCTGTATATTTTGAAACGGAGTTATTTATCTATTTTGACCCATATTACTTTGAGCTATGAATAGCTGATAAGAACTGATTGGATTTCAAGAGAGTAAACCCCTATATAGTAATCAACTTCTCAAATATAATAAAGACTTGTGTTTGTCCTCACTGTTTTGAATCACACTTCGGAAAAGAAAAGCTGAAAAGTGTACAAACCAAACCTATCAATAATTTTGATGTCATAAAAAATATGTTTGATACTGTTTTGAATCAGCTCTCTAGTATCTGTCCAGATGATGTTTCGTTGGTTATTGAGGGGAAAGTGGATGATACAAGCAGAGTACACGAAATAAACGAAAAACTACCAAATGCCGATGTTGTCGGATTCACAAGACATAGTGGGAACAATAAGAAAGTGAAATTTATCATAAAAGATGATTTGAAAAACTGTAGGGAAAGAATAAAAAGAAAGTAAGCTCTTCTTGGCGAAGAGATTTTAACGGGTATTTTTCACAAAGTCCTTTTATAGAAAAAGGAAGAGAAACGAACCCAAAAGCCAATGAAAGTTGAAGAACTTAGAAGGCTTCTAGGCTCAAAATATGATACCCTGCCAGATTCAACTCTGCAAGGTGTCATAGACCTCTTCAGGATGTATGCGAAACTTGCAATAAGTAAGCACATAACCGAAAAGAAAAAAGCCAGAGCTGAAAAAATCCGCAACAAATAGCGGTAGAGCCGTAGCCCACAAAGCTACGGCTTTCTTGTAACCAAAAAATCTCTTGCTTTTGTGAACTGTTTATTTATTATATATACCGAACCATAAAGAAAGCATATAAAAAGTAGTTATGATATACAATATATACATAATATAATGGGTTCGGTCAAATTTACATTTTATTTACTAACAAATGCCAATGAAAGACTACAGCAAAAAACGCAAAACACCTAAAAATCCACTTATGGACTTTGATTTATGATTGTCCAAAGCTGTAAAACCGACAACTAAGACTGAACAACCACAAAATTTCAGAGCTATTGTTTATGTTAGAGTGTCCTCAGAACGCCAAGCCAAAGAATGACATTGATTGGAAGGACAAGCAGAATCTGGCAAGACTTGGTGTAGGTTGAATGGCGATATGCCAGTAGATAAAACATTTAAGGACGAAGGCATAAGCTGAAAAATAATGGACAGAAAGGGGCTAATAGATGCCATTGAATACTTAGAAAAACAGAATAAAAAATATACTAAGATTACTCATTTTGTATGTACAGAAATATGTCGTATAGCAAGACCAGAAGACCGTGAAGAAGGAACGGCTTTGATTGCAAGAATTGAGGCTACAGGAGCAAAAATTGTTACAACCTTAGAACATAGAGATACTTCAACCGATGAAGGAAAACTTATGGATGAGATAAAACTTTCTATAGGAACATATGAAAGAAAGAAAATTATGAAGAGGGCAAGAAATTGAAGAATATCTAGGGCATTACAAGGATTCCGACCATTCCCAACCTTGCCTGTCGGCTATAAAAAAGAAGGACAAGGACAGACAGCAATTGTCATAAAAGATGATTTTAAGGCAGGAATTATAAAAGAAGGATTGGAGCTTTTTGCCTGTAATGTCCTCATAACAAGGGCAGATTTATTGGAATTTTTTAGAGATAAATGACTAACTACCAATGAAAAGAACTACAAGGGGAAGCTTTGGAGTTCCTTTATAGAAAAAACCTTTTTACTACATAGACTATTCTTTTATGCGGGATATATCTTCTATCCTGACTGGGACATCAATGAACCTATAGAATGAAGACAACCTGCTATTACTTCTTTGGATGTGATTTATAAAATCATTGAAAAATTGCAAAAAGGTAGTCTTTTGAAGAGGAATCCACGCAGAGTTGAAATGTCTGCCGAATTTCCTCTGAGAGGAGTGATTTACTGTCCAGCTTGCCATAGAAAGCTGACTTCCTGGTATTCAAAATCCTGAACAGGCAATAAATTTGCTTATTATGGCTGTAGTTATAAAGACTGTACGGCAAGGGAGAACATCCCAAAAGAAATGTTGGAAAATGACTTCAAAGACCTATTGAATAAATATAAGCTTCCAGATGATTTTCTCCCTGCTTTCAAAATTATACTCAAAGAGGAGCGGGAAGCTAGCAAACAAAATGAGCATTCACTGAGAGATAAGAAGATGGGGATGAAAGTAAATACTGAGAACAAAATGAAAGACATCTGGGACGCTATGATGAAAACCAAGAACGTTGATTTATACGCAAATTTGGAAAAGGAACGGGCAGAATTGAATAGTGAAAAGTTAGTACTGGAAGATGACCTAAGCAATGATGCCTACACTGAACAAGAGTATATGGAGCTTTACGAAAAGACATTATGAATCATTACAAATCCATTAGCCTTTTGGACTTTGGGGAATGCAGAAATAAAACAACTCCTTTTGGCTGTTCGGTTTGGATGAAAATTATACTATAACAAAAAATCAGGTTACCGAACTAACGATACCTGACTTCTCAATTACCTCTTGGGTATTTTGGGGACTAACAAAACGCATTTGTTAGGGTGGCTGGGGATCGAACCCAGGACCACTGGCTTAAAAGGCCATTGCTCTACCGACTGAGCTACCACCCCTAAACAAAAAAGTCAGAACGACAAAATGAATTGCCCATCACGTCGTTCACGTATGTTTCCTAGATGAATCCTTTAAGTTTTTTGTATATCTTAGAACTAACTCTTACTTTGAGTAAAGAACCGTCTTC
>AMFJ01005735.1_pt1 | contig 10161 bp, 9 predicted proteins | sample 427208 | NCBI WGS metagenome assembly AMFJ01 (sample SAMN02954298, study PRJNA114691) | groundwater metagenome | biome: aquatic; feature: subsurface aquifer; material: sediment; isolation source: subsurface aquifer sediment | place: USA: Rifle, CO | collected 2008-08
GTCGCCGAAGCGACTCTCAGCGGGCAAGGCCCGCTAGGGAAGTCGCGAAGGAGACTTTCGTCTCGCCATAGCTCTACTACGGCGGGCAAAGCCCGCTAGAGATGAGCGACGGCGGATTACTTAGATTTCTAAGAAACCTAGTGTATATGAATTTTACCAACAATATTACAATTTAGCAACTTCTATTGCTGTCGGGGCGCCGAGACTCGAACTCGGACTACTTGGTCCCAAACCAAGCGCGCTACCATTACACAACGCCCCGCCTGCCGCATCTATCAACCTTTTTCAACGTAACATTAACAAATGTCACATGCTCACTTCTATTTTTTAATTACTTATAGATATTACATTTATTTTATACTTTCGTCAATATCACAAGCAAATAATAAACCTGCTTGTTAATCCATAATCTTTAATTATCTTTTTCATAAATAAAAATCCTTTTTATGCAAAAAGGATTTTTATTTTAAGTGAATCTATTTTACAGCCTCCTTAAGTGTTTTTCCGGCAGTAAATTTCGGCACCTTCATTGCAGGAATTTCTATCTTCTCTTTTGTTTGAGGATTAATACCTAATCTTGCAGCTCTAGAAGAGACTTTAAACGTTCCAAATCCTGTTAAAGTAACCTTGTTTCCGGTTTGTATTGATTTTGTTATCTCCTCAATCAACGTATCAATAACAACTTCTACATCCTTTTTTGATTGTCCTGTTTTTGTTGCAATTGCATTAACCAATGCATCTTTATTTACATTTGTCATAATTTCACCCGCCTTTCTAGTTTTATATTAAATCTAAATAACGATCTCCTTGCTATATTGTACTACTTTTGTCTAAAATAAGCCAAACTGGTTATCCACAGATATAAGTAATACCATGAGTCTCGCTTTTTATGCCGTTATCTTCCTTATCTTGCTACTTCAAGAGCCCTAGTCTCTCTTATAACATTCACCTTGATTTCTCCAGGATATTTAAGATCTGTCTCTATCTTATCAGCAATAGAGCGAGCCAATTTAATCGCTCCTAAATCATCGGTTTTATCAGGTTTAACAAAAACACGTATTTCTCTTCCTGCTTGAATTGCATAACTTTTCTCCACTTCTTCAAAAGAATTAACCACATCTTCCAATTCTCCCAATCTTTTCAAATAGTTTTCCAGGGTATCTTTTCTTGCTCCGGGACGACTGGCTGAAATCGCATCTGCAGCCGCAATAATCATAGATTCAGGATTATCAAATGGATAATCCTCATGATGCGCTTTCATAGCATCAATAATTTCCTTTCCAATATTAAATTTCTGTAAAATCTTTATGCCTATTTCTACATGCGTTCCCTCAACCTCATGATCTATGGCTTTTCCAATATCATGAAGAAGTCCGGCTTTCTTGGCAATCGCCACATCTGCTCCCAGTTCTGCTGCCAAAGCTCCGGATAAATGCGCCACCTCCAATGAATGTAAAAGCGCATTTTGGCCATAACTGGTTCTATAGCGAAGTCTTCCGATTATTTGTACGATTTTTGGTTCCAATCCTGCAACCCCAACATCATACACAGCGGCCTCTCCGGCTTCTCTGATCTTATTATTGATTTCCTGTTTTGCAAATTCCACAGCCTCTTCAATCTTAGTAGGGTGAATTCTTCCATCACCCAAAAGCTTCTCTATCGCAATTTTCGCAATCTCCCTTCTAATAGGATCGAAGCCAGAGATAACTATCGCTTCAGGAGTATCATCCACAATAATTTCGATTCCGGTCAATCTTTCTAAAGTTTTTATATTTCTTCCCTCCCTTCCGATTATCCTACCTTTCACTTCATCAGAGGGAATACTAACCGTGCTTGTAGTAACGTCAGCAGAATGAGAACCGGCATATTTTTGTATGGCTGAGGTCATTATATCCTTAGCTTTTTTATTCAGCTCTTCTTGTCCATTAATCTCCAAATCCTTTATTCTTTTTGCAATAATATCCCTATTTTCTTCTTCTGTTAGTTGCAATAGGACGTTTTTTGCATCTTCCTTGGAAAGTCCGGCTATCTTTTCCAATCTTTTAAGCTCTTGCTCTCTGGTTTCTTCAATTTCCTTTCTGATTTGCTTTATTTCTGCAGCCTTTTTTTCCAACATAACCCTTCCACGCTCGATCTCTTCCATCTTAGTGTCTAAGGTTGTTTCTCTTTTTTCCAATCGTTCCTCTGATCGAGATATTTTTTGTTCTCTTTCCTGCTCTTTCTTTTTTGCTTCCTCTAAAATATTTACGGCTTTGCTTTTTGCTTCAATTACGATTTCCTGCACTTTCTTTTCAGTCTCCTCTAATATTTTTGAAGCCTTACTTTCTGCTGTATTCAATTGCTTTTTTGCAATTGATTGTCTGGTGTAATAACCAAAAGATGCGCCTAAAATCAAACCCAAAGCGCCAATTATGATTTCCATGGTGATTTACTCTATTCAGTTGATAAATAATATTAGTTGTGATCATTCCTATTTTTTACTAATTTGTAATAATTTCATCAATTATTACCCAAAAATTTATCAATAAATAAATCAATTTAAACAAATTATTATTGACATTCATATCCTTGAAACGCATATTCCTTCCATAAACACGGATACAGCATTCCATATATAGATATAACAGTCTAATGAAATCTTATTATAGAGAAGGATTTTTGTCAAAGACAAAGTAAAATGATATTATTCATATGTAAACATTATAAAAACTTGTTCTATGTATAAACCTGTAGTGCTAATTATTCTTGATGGGTGGGGAATTGGAAAAAGCCCCAAAGGAAATGCCATAGCAGAAGCTAATTTACCTACCATTGATAAGCTTAATAATCTCTATCCCAATATAACTATACAGGCTTCTGGAATTTCCGTAGGTTTGCCTTGGGGAGAGTGTGGGAATTCAGAAGTAGGACACATTACCATTGGTACGGGGAAGATAATCTATCAAAGTCTTCCAAGAATATCCATGAGCATTCAAAATGGCTCATTTTACAAAAACCCTGAGTTTCTCAATGCAATGGCTGCTGCTAATAGTAACCACTCTTCCTTGCATTTAATGGGGTTGGTCGGTAAAGGAGCTGTTCATTCCCATATTGATCACCTCTATGCTTTGCTTGAAATGGCAAAAAATCAAGGAATAGAAAATGTTTTTATCCATGTTTTTTCTGACGGTCGCGACTGCGCTCAAGATTCAGGAGTTCAATCCATAAGAGATCTTCAAAACAAAATATCTTCAATTGGAATAGGCAAAATAGCCAGTATCGGAGGAAGATATTTTGGCATGGATAGAAATAACAGCTGGGAAAAAATTGAAAAAGCCTATAAAGCCGTTGTTAAGGGAGAGGGAGTAAATATAACTGATACAATCAAATATCTAGAGGAATCATATAAAAATGGCATCTATGATGAATACATAGAACCAGCCGTCGTTACAGAAAATGGGAAACCGGTCGCCACAGTCAAAAACGGAGATTCGATAATATTTTTTAATTTCCGAGAAGACCGCGCAAGACAAATGACCAAAGCCTTTACTCTGCCTGGATTTGCAAAATTCCCCCGGGAAGAACTTGCGAATATAAATTTTGTGACTATGACTCAATATGAAGAAGGACTTCCAGCTAAAGTAGCTTTTCCTCCGATAAAATTAACTGATTGCCTAGGCAATATCATTAGCCGGGCAAAAAAAACACAACTTCGCATTTCAGAAACCGAAAAATTTGCCCATGTAACCTACTTTTTCAATGGCGGACAAGAAGAACCATTCCCCAAAGAAGATCGTATAATCATCCCTTCCAAAAATGTTGCCAGCTTTGATCTAGCCCCTGAAATGAGCGCCGTTGAAGTAACTGACACCGTTATTGAAAACGTTGAAAAAGAAAAATACGACTTCATTCTTATAAATTATGCCAATGCCGATATAGTCGGACATACTGGAAAGATCGATGCTACCGTAAAAGCGGTAGAAGCTATTGATAAGTGTCTAGAAAAACTAATCCCGGTCGTTCTTCTTAAAAAAGGCTGTCTTCTCATAACAGCCGATCACGGAAATGCAGAAGAGGTTTCCGATAGCCTTACCGGAGAAATAAATACCGAACACTCATCCAACCCTGTTCCTGTTTGGTTTGTTACCGGAGAAAATCATCGGACTGAAAGAGCAATTACCGATATGGCTCCTCAAGGTCTGCTTGGAGACATCGCTCCAACCGTTCTTGAGCTCATGGAGCTGCACAAACCGGAAGATATGACAGGTGAAAGCCTGTTGCCATTGCTTCAATAACTTTATTTTATATAATTTAAAAAGGCGCTCTTTAGCTTAGAACGCCTTTTTAAATTTATTTGCCAGGAACGATAATTTCAAGTTTATTTTATAATTTTATCTACTATCCCATATTTTTTCGCTTCTTCAGCCGTCATAAAATAATCCCTATCCGTGTCCGTTGCAATTCTGGAAACCGGTTGCCCGGTATGTTTTGCCATAATTTCATTCAGTCTCTTTTTTATTCTTACTATATGCTCCGTATGAATAAGCATATCACTGGCCTGGCCCTGAGCTCCTCCCATAACCTGATGGATAAGAACCTCTCCATTTGGAAGAATAACTCTTTTCCCCTTCTCTCCTCCAGCCAAAAGCAAGGCTGCCGCCGAAGCAGCCAATCCGATGCAAATCGTAGAAACATCAGCTTTTACATATTGCATGGTGTCATAAATGGCTAAAGCTGCCGTGACCTGTCCGCCAGGAGAATTGATATAGATTTTAATATCATCTTTGTTTGCCTCGGAATCCAAAAAGAGAAGTTGAGCGATAACGCTATTAGCCGCCACATCATCAATTGGTCCGCCTAAAAAAATAATCCTATCCTTGAGAAGCCTTGAATATATATCATAAGCTCTTTCTCCATAACCGGTTTTCTCGATAACTGTCGGAATAAGATACTGGTTAGTAATTTTGTCCATAGAATTTCAACGCTAATTAAGAATTTTTAGAATACGAAAAGCCTATCTATAATTTATATTTTTTCCAATCTCTTGAAAACCTCTTCATTTTCCAGGACTCCCTTAGTATAAGAATATAATCTTTCCATATCTACATTTTTTTCAAAATCCTTAACATTTTTATAATATTGCAAGGTTTTATTCATTTCAGACTCCACATCTTTTGCATCAATTGAAATTTCTTCCAGCCTAATGATCTCCTTCAAAGCCAAAGCGGACTTTACTCTTTTTTCTGCCTGCGGCTCCCAATCTTTCTCTAAATCCTTTTTTTCTTTTTTCAACTGTCCAAGATATTGGTCTAGGTTCATTCCCATAGATTGGATTTGCTGTTCAAACTCAAGCATCATTTTTTGCACTTCTTCCTTAACCATAACTTCCGGCAATTCTACCTCTACATGATCTACAATTTTTTCCAAGATCTTCGTTCTTTTCTCTTCCTTGTGCTTGCTTTCCTTTTCTTCCTTCATCCCTTTTTGCATATTTTTCTTGAGTGCCTCAAGATTTTCAAATTCTCCCAATGATTTTGCAAAATCATCTCCGATTTCTGGGATTTGTCTTTCTTGGACTAATTTCATCTTAACCTTAAATTTGGCTAATTTTCCTGCTAATTCTTTTTTATGATATTTTTCCGGAAATTTAAGCTCGAATTCTTTTTCTTCTCCTTCTTTCATTCCGATTAAATTATCCTCAAATCCAGGGATAAAAACTCCTTTTCCAATGACTAGAGGATGATTTTTGCTGGTTCCATTTTCGATTGGCACATTTTCCACTGAAACGCTAAAATCAATTTCTACGCTGTCATCTTTTCGCACCTCTCGATTTACGGTTATCAACTTAACACGGCTGCTGGCTAAATGTTCAAGTTCGTGCGCAATCTCTTCATCGGTTACTTCAAGCGGCTTTGCAGAAAATTCTTCATTCACTTTCTTCACTTCTTTTTTATATTCATCTTTCAGCGTGGCTTTTGGCATAACCGCCACTATTGCCTTATATACCAAGTCTTTTTCCAATTCAAGCTTCTCAATCTCCACTTTAGGGCTACCAATGACATCCAATTTCTCTTTTACCACAAAATCAATATAGCTTTTCTGCACCGCCTTTTCTGCCGCATTATTCAAGAGCACTCCCATGCCCACTTTTTGAGCTACGATATTTCGTGGAGCTTTTCCAGGACGAAAACCAGGAATTTTTATTTCCTGAGAAACCTCGCTGACTGCTAAATCCACATATTTCTCCCATTCCTTCCATCCAAGCGTAACCTCAAATTCAACTGCTGACTTTGGTAATTTTTTTATCATCATTTGCAGAATTTTATAATTTTTAAACAATCTTCTTATTGTTTAAAAATTAAAAATTTAAATATAATATTTAGAACTTACTCTTATATAATTCAATGCTTTTCATCACAGCTTCTATGGCTTTTTCTTTCCCTTCAAAGCCTCCGACTGAAACAATTTTTTCTTCAATAGTTTTATATGTTTCAAAAAAATGTTGCATTTCTTTGATAGTGTGCTTGTTGATGTCTTCCAGATCAGAAATATCATCCCACCTTGGATCTTTAGCCGGTACAGCAATTATTTTATCATCGCTGTCTCCGCAATCAATCATGTGCATTATAGCTACAGGGCGAACTTTCAAAAGGATCCCAGGATACAATGGGTAGGTCGTTAAAACAACAACGTCGAGCGCATCGCCATCCTCCCACAAAGTTTTCGGAGCAAATCCATAATCAAACGGATAGTCCTGTGAAGTTTTCATTGCTCTGTCCAATTTTATCAGTCCCGTTTCCTTATCAATTTCATATTTATTTTTTGATCCTCTTGGACATTCAATAATAACATTGAATTCTTGCGGAGCTCCTTCGCCTAGCCCCAAATCATGCCATAAGTTCATATTTTTTATTTTTAAAAATTAAAATTTTCTATTCGCTTTCTTCTTCGGAAATAGATTCTTCTGAAACCTCTTCTGACTCTTCTTTAGCAGCCTTAACTCCTAAAATATCAATTTTCCATCCTGTCAATTTTGCAGCCAAGCGCACATTCTGCCCTCTTTTTCCAATCGCCAAAGACAATTGGTCTTCCGGCACGGAAATCGTCGCTTCTTTGTTTTCTTCCCTGGTATCTACGCTCACTACTTTTGCCGGAGAAAGCGCTGCTGCAATGAATTTTTTAATATCTTCATTCCAAAGGATAATATCTATTTTTTCTCCTCCTAATTCATCGATTACTGCCTGCACTCTGGTACCTTTTTGTCCGACGCAAGAGCCTATCGGGTCAATGCCGGGTTCAGCTGAATATACAGCTATCTTTGTCCTGTCTCCGGCTTCTCTGGCAATAGCTTTTATTTCTACGGTTCCGGCAAAAATCTCCGGAACTTCCAATTCGAAAAGTTTTCTCACCATTTCGGCGTGAATACGGCTTAGGGTTATTCCAGGCCCCTTGGAACCTTCTTCTACCTTAGCCAAATAAACCTTCAACCTTTGCCCGATTCGATAGCTCTCTCCTTGCGCCTGCTCTGAAGGAAAAAGAATTCCCACTGATTTTCCAAGATCGATAAAAACATTTCTTCCCTCGATTCTTTGAACCACTCCGGCAATGATTTCTCCTTCCCTGTTTTTATACTCATCAAACATGGAATCTCTCTCCGCTTCTCTGATTCTTTGGATAATGACTTGTTTTGCAGTCTGAGCGGCCACTCTTCCATAATCTTGATGCTGTTCCAATTCAATTTCAATTATTTCTCCCAATTTTGCATTTTTTTTAATTTCTCTTGCATCTTCTACAGTCAAATCTCTTTCAGGATTATAGCGGGGCAATCTTTCTTCATCAGATTCAAGCACTTCTTCAGTTTTCACTTCTTTTTCTTTGTTTTCTAATTCTTCTTCGCTTTTCTCTTCCACAAATTCTCTCATAGTTTCATCAATCACCTCTTTCACTAAGAAAAACTTGCTATTTCCAGTTTTTTCATCAAAAACAGCTTTGATATTTTGCCCCTTTTTACCATAATCTTTTTTATAGGCCGCAGCCAAAGCTGCTTCAATAGTTTCGACTACCTTTTCTTTGGAAATTCCTTTTTCCTCGCAAAGAGCGGCAATGGCACTGCCAAAATCGCCCATTCGGCTGGTCTGGGTGTCTTTTTCAGTTGTTATTTTTTTTCTTGGCATAAATTTATATCTAAATTTTAATTAATTTAATAATTCTCAAAAAATAAAGCCCGCTCTCGCGGACCACCATTTCATCAAACTGTGTTTCTATTATATCAAATAAAATACATTAGTCAAGGTCAGTAATGTAAACGTAGCTGTTTTTTATCTGTTTTGTGATTATTTTTAGCTATTTTAAGCCCAATTTTTTCCTTGACTTTTTGTCCAAAATATGCTAAGATTATATGTTATCAGAGACAATGAAGGTGACGAGAAGATGACACGCTCGTTCCTTAAAAATTGAATGAAGAAACAGTACGGGAGGTACTAGTATGGCAAATGATAAACTTGGAAAAGCTTTTGATTCAGTATCAAACATCCTGGGATTAGCAGGAGGAATTCCCGCTATCGTTGAAAGAGTCGGTAAAATTTGGGGCAATCTTCCTGAACCGATACAACAACAAATTCAGCAAAAACTACCCGGATTCATGGGTCTTTCAACTGTTGATGAAGAAATTTTTAACTCTCTTCTCTCTAAACTGAACCTTGAAGATAGGAAAAGAGTAACTGATTTCTTGTATAACAAGTGCCAAGACTTTCAGCGCAACCGTTTTACAAATATTGTTGCCAGCATGGAGATCGTGAGAGGAACGCCGCGAGTCGTTGAAAGAAAATGGAATGAGAATGCTAAAAAATTCGAAGGCAAGATCATAGATAAAAAAGATGATGAAGATTTGCGACTGATTTTTCTCCAAGAATTTTCTGCATACATCAGCACATACGGTCCTGACGAGGCATATAAAGCTTGTATCGCCAGCAGAATCATTTTGGAAAAATCAGTATTTCAAGAAGCTACGCGCTTACTCGGCTCAGAATCTGAAGAAAAGGCCAAACAAGCATTTAACGAAGCACTTCAACGAAGAAGAAGGAGATAGCATATGTTGACTTTATTGATATGGATTATCATCATCGCAGCGCTTTTATGTCTTCCGCCAGTACGAACAGGGTTAATATGGATAGGTGTATTCCTATTAAACTATTTTCCTAGCGTAACCGTGGTAATTATAGTCGCACTAGCGATAATAGCCTTGCCTGGAGCACTGCTTTGGTCGATTTACGGAACACCAACCTTAATCGTCCTTTCTGTACTGGCATTAGTATCTATATGGTCATCAATAGCAAGATGGCTGACAACCACCATACTCATTGTCGGAGCATTGGTAGCACTTTTTTACCCGCCAGTAAATAATTATATTACTAGCAACTTCCCCTCTTTTTCAGAATGGAAGACTACCAGCAAAGAATTTGCCAACACCAAAATCGCAGAGAGCACCATCGCTATGAAAAAAGCGACAATTGCCTCAGAGGTTACCAAAGGAACTTTCGGCATAATACTTTGTGATTCAACTGCCTATGACGACTTCGGAGCTGAAATCACTGATGTAAAACTGAAAAAAGATCAGCCGGTTAAATCCACTGGTCTAAAAAGCAAACCTCAAAACGATGATAGCGAAGGCATGATTCTTGTTGCTATCGCTAACAAGAGTGGAGACTTCGTAAACCCGCGCTCAGTTTGGATTCCCATCAGAAATGTAAAATGGGATTCGGAGAAAGTCGAGCCTAAAAAAATCGAGTCCTTGGAGCCGGAGAAAGTCGAGCCTAAAGAACTTGAAGCGGTGAAACCAGAACCGATAGAGTCTACCGGATGGTTGAGTTTTCAACATCCGGAAAGAAACTATCGAGACAGGTTTTTCGTAAGCATCAAAAGGTTTGATGGGGACGCCCTTGTGATCAGGGGCACCGACGCTCTGGGAAAATCCTTTATTCTTGAAGCTAATACAATGGTTCAAGAATTGTTCGTTGGCAGGTGCCAATGGCCAAAAGGATGGTCGGATTTCAGTATCCGGCTTCATACCTCACAATCTGGGGAAGGAACAATCGACATTCCCCTTAAAGACGGCGGAAACAAGACAGTTGTTCTGACCTTGTCTCCGTAATAGACAAAACGCCCAGCCCGGAATTCACCGGG
>AMFJ01000152.1_pt1 | contig 10159 bp, 8 predicted proteins | sample 427208 | NCBI WGS metagenome assembly AMFJ01 (sample SAMN02954298, study PRJNA114691) | groundwater metagenome | biome: aquatic; feature: subsurface aquifer; material: sediment; isolation source: subsurface aquifer sediment | place: USA: Rifle, CO | collected 2008-08
TAAGATGGCGTTTCCGACCCCAATGCTTTTTGCATACTTTTTTGCATAAAAAAGTATGGATGTAAATTCATTAATGAATAATGATTAAGATGATGAATGCATAATGATTAATGAGGTGGATTCCCGATCAAGCCGGGAATGACAAAATAAATGATGAACGTGTAATGATTAATGAGGTAGATACATTCGACTCCGAAAAATTATGATTAAGACCCTAATAATTCTGTTTTAAAAAATCCACAAGATCATAGTGCTTCGGCTCAAATCATAAAGATGCAATCTTGCTTATATCCAAAACCTTATTCAGAGTAAAAAGGTCTGCATAGTAGCTGAATATATTCTCACTCCATAGCCTTCAGATGCTAATTGCAGATTCTGGCATATGGATTATTCCTGATTTTGCGAATCTGGTTTTGATAATTTCAAAAATTTCACCCATTTTGATGGCTTCAGGATCTGAAATATTATAGACTTGCCTATTATCCCGCTGGTTCTCAATAAGAAATAAGATTGCTGAACATAGATTGTTTATATGAGTAATCGAAGTAAGATTTTCTCAATGTCAAAACATGCACAGCCTATTGAATAATGATGCTTGCAAAATAGATGGGATAAGGATTCTATCTCATTTTCAGTAGATTGCCCTCGGCCTTAATATCGTGAGCTTTTTTGATGCTTCAAACTTTTTCAAATACTCTTGTTCCGCAAGGAATTTTGTCAGAGCATAGCTATTTTTCAGTGAACCTTCATTTATAGCTTGGCTTTCTTTTAGTACTCAATCAAGTCATTGATACACGGATGAGGTTGATACGACAATGCAATGTTCAGAATTGTTCGCCAATTCTAGGACATTCTGGACACTATTTGCGTTATTTTTCATCATTTCTCAGAGGGGATATTTCCAATTGGTTTCGCTTGCGGAGCTTATGAAAACATCAAACTGCTGATTCCTCAGGTTCGAGTCAATCCTACGGGTTATATCCCACTTAATGTACTTTATCTTATCAGATCAAAAAGAAAAATTCTCTCTCCTTCAAAATGCAGTAACCTCATCTCATCTTGAGCTGAAGAGATTTACCAGATGCTGTCAGACGAATCATGTTGATCATGTGATTGCTACTTTCATATTGAATTCAGATAATTATTTTTAAGCATTTCCTTATTTATCTTTTTTTGCCTTCAGGCGCAAGGGATTCTTGTAAAATGTATCCTGTCAGGAATAGCAAAGCTATCGATTGAATATTTTCAATTTGAAATAGAGCTCATTATGTATTTTTCGAATTTAGCATTTCAACTGACATCATCTTCCGTCTCAATGCATAATACTATTTCCTCATCTTGTTTGTCCTCATTCCAGATCCCTATAAGCGAAGCGATCTTGATTCAGGGGATATCGTTAATGGTTTTCTCATATAGTGTTGGGTATATGTTATATTCCTTTCTGATAATCATATCCTTTTTCCTTCAGAGCATCGTTATGAGCTTCTTTCATCAGGAATCTATGATTTCAGCCAAGTCTCATGTATTTATCCAGTCAATATCATGCCCGTCTCACATATATCTCGACAATCAATGCTTTCATTTCACCATTAATTCATCATCCTTTATAGTCAGTGATATTGAATTTATCGGATATCCGAGTATGTCTCATTTGACGCTTTTAGAAAGCTCAATTTTTTCATTGCCCTCAATGATCGCGATAGGTAAAATCTCTGTCATTCAATAGATGCTGTAAACATTGATCCCAGTTTTCGCATACTCATAAAATTTTGACAGGAATCAAGCATAGACCGGTGCTGATCAAAAGAAAATATATTTCAGGCAATCCGGAATCATAATCTTTTTGCGCAAAATATCAGCAAATCTGTATGGTGGAGAGAAAATTGTATCGGCATTATTTTCACGTATGGCCTTTATTAGCCTTTTGTCTGAGAAACCCGTTCTTCCTGCAATCACTCTTTTGTAATTCATCAGGCCCAGTAAGATGAATTGAGGTAAATCAGCATATAATACCTTTGTATTTTTAGAAATTTCAGAAACTTCTTTCAGCATATTGTATAGCGATTCCAGCGAATGTGTCACTCACTTCGGTTCACTCGTGGTTCATCAGGTGAAGACTATTATCGCATCTTCTTTTTCGTTTCTCATTTCATATTCAATCTCTTTTTGATCCGATGTGTTATGGAATTCGAATTCTTTTATCTGTTTTTTTAATAAAAAACCTCTTCACATTGATACGATTCGCATACCCATAATATTATAGGGGTCGGGCAATCAAAAGTAATTCATGAATCTATCAGAAAAGGGAACCGACAGCAATATGGGATCATAGAATCAGACCTTCGGCTTAAGCTTTAAAATTTTTTTGTTGCAGCTTTCGGTTCACATCGAGGGATCAAGCAATGCGAATCTTCATCAGGCGATTAGTGCTCAGAGAACTATTATAGAATAATAAATCGGATTTCTGGTAAAGCCGATAACGGTATCTCATTTATTGAAGTCACACTCTTGTTTCAGGAAAATGGCGATTTGCTTTGCCTTGTCTGCATATTCTCCATAAGTGATTTCTTGTCATGTGTAAGAATCCTTTATGGCAATCTCTTCGAAATGCTCATTCGATGAAATGATTCTTCTTATCAGCTCAGAAGTATATAATTTCATTTTCATATTAGGTAAAATTATTTCGGCAAATCCTTATCTCAATTGTATTCGATATCATCTGTCATGCAATCTGTGATTTTCTTCTTTTTGGCGATAGCCTCGCGCACATAACAAAAATAGTCATATATCTGATAAAAGAAAGGCAATCTGTCATTTTTGGCATAGACAATATCTTCTGATTTGAAAATTGAAGACAAGAATGGCCTTAATTTGCCGCTGAAGATGAATTCATTCATCGTGAAGAATAAGATAAGCTTAAATGACTTATCCTGATATGATGGGGTCAATACGGTATCAGATTCTCATCATCTCTCCATGGAATCCAGAAATTTCAATCTGAAATCTTCACTGTCTGCAAAAAGGTGGACTCAGCTGGTTGTTCTTGGGTTGCACTCAATGATATGTATACCATCATCATTCTTTATCAGGTCAAATGCGATCTGCCCATGGAATCATGTCTGATGTCAGAATTTCGTCAAGAAATCGATAATCTCATCCGTACGATATGATTCAAATGAGATTCATGATCAGTTTCAGTGTGTCAGATTATTCTTATATGATGAGTGGATCATCAGTTTTCCATGCGAAAACACGGAATAGGTGCAAACTTGGGTTCATTGTATGTATTCCTGCAATATCAGCTTATTATCAGGATTGGAATTGAAATTTCCAATAGGCATATCAGGTATTGCATTGCTTGCTATATTGGTGCCGAATCTGGAAAACTCATTCTTAAGCACATATTTGTATGCCGGATTGTCTCTTAAAAATGATTCAACTTCAGATATGCTCATAAAGATGCGGGTCTCAGGAACGTGTATTCTGTCGTCTAAAGGAAGGATATGGGCATATTCGAATTTTGAATGAAGCTTTTTCAGCAGTGGGAAATCGGAGCAGAAGACTTTGCAATCGCTATTGTCTTCTATGAAATCTTTTATGTATGAAATATAAAAGATTTCCTCGCAAGTCGGGATGAGATAGCTGACCGAATTATCGTTTATGATATTCAGGATTCTGGTTTTATATTCATTTATATCGATTTTAGGCGATGGAAGCAAGAATGATTTTTTTGTGTATCTTGAAACATTGGAAAGCGCATGATTTTTTGAATCGGCCGAAAAAACATCATTCTGATCTCACAGGATCCGAATGAGCTCAAGAGCAACGTAAGATCTTCATGAAGTTATGAGGATGTTGTCCCTATTTCATGTTTTTCAATTCATATCATTTCAGATTTTTTCCATTCTAGTATATATTATTTTTTAAATCAGGCTCTCAGAAATTCTTAATGATAAAATCTATGCTCACCCAAACAACTCTTTTTATCAGAGGAAGGTTTTTGTAATGGATCAACGAATACTCCAGATACTTTTTTGCTCATCTGTTCATCTTAAACTGGCCGACACCTGAACTCTGGTTCAGCACTTCTGCCTCATTTAATGAGCCCAACAGCAATAGGTAGCTCATCTGCCTATATAAATCTGGCTCCGTATATCAGAATATGGGGGTTGTTATAGTGTCTCCTATTTTATAATATCAGAATGCAGCTTTGATCTTGCCGTCCTTTTTCAATACATTCATCTTAAATAAAGGGATTCTAGCGATGTTCACGAAAAAATCCAGGCTGAATTGAGGATTCTCAAGTGAATATTTCTTTAAATAGAGATTATCATAGCAATCCTTTATCTCTTGCAATTCAATATCTGTGAATTCTTCTTTTACCTCATATTCAAATCATCCGTTCTCAAAGAGTTTTTTATCATTTTTCACATCAGTCCTTTTTTCATATTCGCTTAAATCTTTTTTTTCAGAAACGAATATCTGCCTTGAGACAATCCTTTTGAATCAGTCATTTTCCAGAATATCAATTAATTTTTTATTGAATTCACTCAGGCTTCTGAAACAAATAGCATGACTAGGATATGTCTTTATAAGATATTCTTTAATTTCGGCGCAATCATCAGCGCTCAGCTCGGGATAAAGATTTGTTGATAGGAGAAGGTTATTGACATAGACTATCTGATTCAGATCTGTCGCCTCGATAACCTTAAGAATAGCTTTTGATATTCATAATACGATATTCCTGAAATATGCATTTTTAATATATTTTGTTTCAAATTGAAGATATTTGAATGTTCAAGTCAGGGAAGTCACATAACAATTGCCTTCATTGCGATTTCAGAACGATAATGGAATCAGCGTTCAATTCACATCAATGATTTTTATATCTGCATCTATATTTCTGATATATCTTGAGGTTCAATTGTTGATAATCGGCAGGAAATAACTCTTGATAAAATCGGAATAACCATTTTTCGGATCGTACCACTCTAAATTATCTACAGACTTTATCATTATGCTATCTGATTATATCTGGATAAATAATATTCCGTATGCCAATCAAGCGGCATAGCAAACGAATATGACCTTGTCGCCATCTTCTATTTCTCATCTCTCTTTTGCCTGTGAAAATGCCAAAGGGATTCAGCATGATGCAGTATTTCCATATTCATCCAAAATAAAAGAAACCTTGTCTTTCGGAACTCATGTGATTTCCATGAATCTCTTATAGATGCTTGAGCTTACCTGATGTATGAACACTTTTTTTACATCGTCCATTTTCCATCATGTCGCTTCAAAGCCTTTTTGGAAAGGGATTCATCATGCATTTTCAAAATATGATTTCAGTTTTGTCGCATCTGATGAAAAATATGTCTTATCAGCATCGCGAGGATACATTGCTCATCATCCCATTATGGTAATAGAATCCCAAAGGTTTCCCTGAGTCTCAAAATGCTGGAACCTTATTCATTTGGTTTCATCATTTGTTGCCGATAATAGCAGTGCGGCTCATGCGTCTCATAGCGTGTATCAGGAAAATGATTTCAAGAAGTCTTCTTTTGAATTCAGCTTCCATCTTATTGATTTTGAAGGAGTTTCTCATGAGCATACTAATATATTCTCGTACTTTCAAGATCTGATCAATCAGTCTGCCATATCCAATGCAGATAATACGCTATTGCAGGCATTCTTGATATCCAAAGTAGGGCACGTGAGTCAGGTGTTTGCTTGGATAATATTAGCCGTAGCAGGCTCAATAAGATCTTGTGATGCTGATGCGAATATCAATAAATCTATCCTCCTGCTGTTCCTTGAAATTATATTAAGGCATGCTTTTGACGCAAGTGTCGAAGGGTATTCATTATCGGCAGTGTATCTTCTATTAATTACTCATGATGTTTTTTCTACGATGCCTTTTGGGAAACTTGTATAGCTTCATCCTGAATTCCTTATCCTTTCCTCAACTTCTTTTGATGAAACCAGATTCTCAGGTAAGGCGTTTGAAGCATCGACTATTTGTGTTTGTAGCATAAATCTGGGGTGAATTTTTAAAATATATTTTGAATAAAATTATTATAAAATATTTTATCAAATGTCAATACTTTTGAGATTTAAGCCAAATAGGCAAAAATCAGTTTGTCGGATATATTCAAGTCCTTCTGATACCATAAGAATTATTCAAACAAAAAAGATTGACCCAGGGTCAATCTTTTTTTAAACATATTAATTTGCAGAAGCTCTAATAAGTATTTCTCTAGTGTATTGCCTTGTCGTCTCAATTCTCGTGAAAACCATTTCCATATCTAGTACATAATTTTCAAGCAATGATATCGTGAGGCAATCATCGGTGAGTTTTGAATCGATGTTGCCGACAATCTCATTTTCGAGGAAACGGAAATATCTAAGCAGCAAAGCCTTATATTCATCTTTCCTGAAAATATGATAATTCCTCAATTGCATCCTCTCAAGCTCCTCCTTATAATCAGCTTGAGAAAAAATGGTCCTAATATCTTCTTTCTGCGTTTCCATAGCTTATCGAGTTAAATGATATATTCCTTCAAAGTCTTCCCAAGAATCCGAAACCCTTATCGGATGATCCCACTAATCGAATTAATCGGCATTTTCTGAAGCAGGGCAGATAATGATTGCCATTGATTATTATAAAATATGTTGTCTAATATACTTTATTTATAGAAATGTCAACTTCTTTTAAAGAAAAAAATATCGTCCCCGGAAGGACGATATTTTTTTAAATCAACATGCAATTATGCTGCTGCTTTTTCTTCAGTTGCTTCTGGAGCTGCTTCAGCAGTTGCTTCTGGAGCTACAGTTTCTGCAGTTTCAGTAGTTTCCACTTTTTTTGCCGCATCATCTAGTACTTCTGCCTCAATAGCAGTTGTCTCATCTGTCATGGTATTTTTATGGTTAATCAAGTAAACATCCCCGCATCATCAAATGAATCGAATTAAATCAGTATAAGGATTAAATCATGATTAGCAATTAATAAACCCATTTCATCCGATTATCATATTTTACAGAATCAAAATCATATGCGCATATTATTTTTGTTTTAATCCATTTCCGACTATCCTATCAAGATATGGTTTCAATACATTTGACAAATACACAAAAATAGTTATATTCCAGAAATGCAACAATTATATCAATAAAAATAAATATCAATAAGATCTATGTAAGCGCATTTTAATTTCACACATATGAATCGACCAGCGTATCTTGATAAACAAGAAACAGGACTGATGCAAGGCTCTATAAGCCAAACACTGACTTCTCCAGAATACCTTGAGAAGATTTTTGAGTACCTTTGAGAGCCTGTATTTGTTAAAGATGAGAATCTGAGATTGGTTTTCGTGAATAAGGCCTTCTGCGAATTCGTATGAAAGGATAAGGATCAGATCATAAACTTCCAATCCTCATCGTTTGCTTCGCAGAAAGAATATGAAGATTATTATGCTGATGATATGAAAGTCCTTGAAGAAAATGGCATGATTTCATTCGATCAGACATATGAGCATTCATCGAAATGATTAAGGCATGTGAAAGTGGCAAAAAATATCTTCAGCGATGCTAAATGAAAACGATTCATAGTGTGAATCGTCCAAGATTTGACTGAACAAAAGGAGGCAGAGTGAGCCCTCTTGGATGTCGTGCAGAAAACAAAGGCAATTTTAAATTGAGTACACGAGGGTATTGTGGTTTATGGCCCTGATTTATGTTACAGGCAATGGAATCCTTTTATGGAGAAACTCACCTGACTCAAAGAGGCAGATGTTTTAGGTAAGCATCCCGCTGAGATTTTCCCATTTCTAGTTGAGACTTGAACGTTGGAAAGACTTGAAGCTGTGCTGAAAGGATGACCGGCTTTCTGCTCGGAATTAAGAATGGCAAGTACAGATAAGACCAGTATAGCATATGATAAGAATCAAGCTTTTCATGATGATGATTGAAATATAATCTGAGTCATAGGGGTGGTTCATGATGTCACGGAACATAAGGCAACAGAAGAAATATTGATCAAAAACATGCAAATGTATGAAAAACTGGTATCTAAGATTCCGGTTTGAGTTTATATTCTCCATAGCACTCCCGGAGGGGAATTCGAGTTGAAATTTGCAAGTCCGAGGATGGCTGAAATACTAGGGGTCAACATAGACTACTTGACCTCCGATGCCAGAAATATCTATGAAATCATACATCCTCAAGATATTGAAAATTTCATTATAAAAAATCGTGAATGAATAAAGAGGTGAATTCCATTTGACTGGAAGGGGAAAATTCAAGTTAACTGAGGGGTCAGATGGGTGAGCATTTCTTCGACTCCTGAATTTATGAATAATTGAGAGGTTCTTTGGCATTGATTGGTTGTAGATATCACAGAAAATGTAAAATCGGAAAAAGAGCTGAAAAGGCTGAATAGGACGCTTAAGCTTACCAGCGATTGCAATAAGATGCTTCTGAATGTAGAATTAGAGCAAAAACTTTTGGATGAGGTATGTAAGATATTCATAGGATCAGGATGATATCAAATGAGCTGGGTCTGATACAAGGATAAAAATTCGATGGAAATAACTCCGGTGGCGCAATTCTGATTCGAAGAATGATATCTGGAATCTATAATGGCAAAATGGGATGCGAACGATTTAAAATGAATGGGGCCGATTTGAGCCTGCATAAATGAAAGAAGGCCTATATTCATGGATAACATACAGACAGATCCTGTATTCTTGCAATGACGGGAAGCGGCAATCCGATTCCGATACAATTCTTCTATTGCACTTCCTTTATTCGACGAAGAAGAAACAATCTGAGTCCTGATGGTATATTCCGAGGAGACTGAAGTTTTCAACAATGAAGAGATCGGGCTTCTTGAGGAACTATCAATGAATATCTCAAAATGAATCCAATTCATCAGAGCGAAAGAAGAAAAGCTAAAAGCAGAAGCATTATTGCAGAAGGCTGAAGAGCAGTTGCGGATACGTCAAAAAATGGATTCCTTGGGTACCTTGGCTTCATGAATAAGCCATGATTTCAATAATCTCCTTACATGAATAATGGGGTTTTTGGAATTATTGAATTCTGATACCAGCCTAAACGATAGGCATAGGGTATTTATCGATAATGCCCTGAAGTGAAGCTGGCGGGCAGCTGACCTCATAAAGCAGTTCCAGAACCTTTCACGAAATTCAATATCAGAAAAAACTTGCATAGATATTCATGCGGTTGCAAAAGAAGTATTCTGATTTCTTGAAAAAACGACAGACAAGATCGTAGAAAAGAAGTTGGACTTCAATAAATGAGAATATTTCATCAATTGAAGCGCATCTGAAATCCACCAAGTCCTTTTGAATCTTTGGACAAATTCATTCATGGCACTTGAAGAGAGGTGATTAAGAGATTGAGACTTTATCAGGATGAGAGCGGAAGATTATATATGTACGGAAGAAGACTGCAATTGACTCTCAAAATGAGAATATGTGCATATAATGTTTGAAGATAACGGAAAATGAATGTCGGAGGAAGTTGCCAGCAAAGCATTCGACCCATTGTTCACAACAAGGGGCAAAAGCTCTCAGCGTGGCCAATGACTTGGGCTTTCGATGGTTTATAACATAATAAGGATGCATAAATGACATATCCATATAGAAAGCAGTGAAGGCGTCTGAACGACAATGCATATCTACCTTCCAAAAACAAGGAAAAGAGAAATAAATAGCCCAAAGGAACATGTAAAGGAAAAAATCTGAAATGAAACTATACTTGTTATTGAGGATGAAAAGATGATTCAGGATTTCGTAAAAGCCATACTGGAACAGAATTGATACAACGTGATTACTGCTGACGACTGAAAAGAGTGATTGGAAACCTACATCCAATGCAGAGACTCTATCGATGCCGTTGTGCTTGATCTTACGATGCCAAAGATGTCAGGTCAGACTGTCCTGGAAAAGATGCTAGATATAAAACAAGATGTCAAAGTTATAATCTCATCCTGACAGAATAATGAAGAATCAAGAGAATGAATATTATCAAAGGCAAAATGATTTGTCAATAAGCCATACAGTCTTTCTTTGCTTACTGATACCGTAAGGAATGTTCTGGATTCTTAATGTATGTTAAAAACCCCTGGGATCCCAGG
>AMFJ01019734.1_pt1 | contig 10158 bp, 9 predicted proteins | sample 427208 | NCBI WGS metagenome assembly AMFJ01 (sample SAMN02954298, study PRJNA114691) | groundwater metagenome | biome: aquatic; feature: subsurface aquifer; material: sediment; isolation source: subsurface aquifer sediment | place: USA: Rifle, CO | collected 2008-08
CTCGGATTATCGTATAAAATTTTATCGAAGGATTGATACCTATGATTGAATTATCACAATTCCCCAAAGATTGGTTAGCAACACTGCAAAAAAAATTAAATTTAAAATATCCTGTTACTGTTGAAAAATTAACGAACAAAGACGCTGAAAAAAGAAAGAAATATTGTGATATTTTGATCACACGTGCAAAAAAGCGTTACCCACAAATTCGTGATTTTTACACCAGCACCAATACATTGTTATTATTTTATATGCGTGATAATGGACTTATTTCTAGTGACATTCTTGAAAGCAAAAACATTTCTATTAAAAGCTTTGTAAATGCCATTAGAAACGGTTTTGAAAATATGGCACAACTAAATGATATTAGTCTTGACAGCAAAAATCGCTTGAAAAATTTCATTAATTTATTTGCTCATGGCGCCACCCCAAATCTAGCAGTGAAACTACATCTAGCACATGAAGCTGAAATAAAGGAAATAACTTTAAACTTAACTGAAAATGTAAAAGAATTAGAAGCAACAGCAAAAACATTGAATGAAACAAAAAGTGCGTTAAATGATGCAGAAGCTGCCATTACTAGCTTAAAAAATCAATTAGATATGGCTAATAAAACTAGTGAAAATCATTACTCATCTTTACAAGCACTTCAAGCACAACTCGAACAAAAAAATACTTCTGTTGTGCCAACCACTGAGCCTGTTAAAGCAGAAGAACAAGCGACTGTCACAACTGAAACCAAACTAGCTGAAGAAGTAAAACCTGCATCTGAACCAACTAAAGCGGAACCAGTTAAAGAGAACGTGGTTCCCATTAGTATGTTCAAAACGCCAACTCCACCTTGTTCGCCAAAAATAGAAAAGAAAGAAGAAGTAATAGAAGAAAAAAAATCTGACGTTTCACTTCGATAAACCATTGCCATGAGCTCTGATCACACACTCAGAGCTCATGGTTAATATAAAACGAGAAAGTATTATGTATTTTAAATACGTCAACATCGTGCCAGGGATGAATAAACATGAAAAAAATTCGGCACTGTATGAAAGACGCAAATGGGTGAATAATAGCACTGAACTAAGTGTTCACCGGAAAACTATTTTACTTGCATTACTCGATTATGCTGATAAAGCATTTCAACAAAATGTAGTTGAAAGAACTTTATTTAGAACTAAAAATGATCGATATGATATTTTTAATAATATTTTTAAAATAGCTGGTGAAATCAATCATTACGAAAAAGATAAAGAATTTTTTGATTCTATTGAGCAGATTTTAATGCAAATTGAAGATGAATACGGTGATTTACGCAGCAAAATTAGTACAGCAGTAGTACATGAACGTCATAAACACGTTATCGCATTAAGAAAAGATTCAAATTCATCTGTGGCACAAGCAAATCAAGGTTATCAGAATTTGTTAGTGGCAACTTATCTTGTTGGATTAAGCTTAAATGGATTAGATAGCACAGGGTTTGTATTATTAACCAGCGTATTTGCAGGCACTTATTATTATTTTTTTAATGAACAAGCTAATCACCCAAGCCGCGCCACACAAACACTTTATCAAAATGAAGATTTGCGTCAAAAAGGTCAGCAAATTAACCAAGTATTATTTTCCATGCAGCTTTTTCCACGCGCACTCACTCTTTTTGGACGCGCAGCTAACACAGCTCTCAGTCTTGGTAACGCAGCCCTAACCCAAATCGAAGCAAAAGCCAGACAATTAGAAATTCAATATGCGAATCAACATACTTCATCATCAACTCCCACGATGACAGAATTACCTGCATCGCCACCATCTCATCGCAAATAATGTAGGATGGATCATCTAAAATAATTAATTAAGATTTTCTTAAGCATGATCAGTATAGAATCATAACGCTTTGGCTTAATTTTTTTCAACATGCCAATAAAAAATGGACATTTCATTTATTAACAAGGATAGCCTGAACTATGTTTAGAAAAATCTTCCGTAAAAATCCATCCGATGCAAACACTGTTTCTGTTTCAACCAGATCAAAAGAAATTATTGAAAATTTACTTAATGGCAAAATTGATAACAAAGGCTTATATCTCATTTTAAGTGAGAAAGATGCAAATATATTTGAAAATAGCTATGGTGGGTTAGGTGATGTATTTCGTAAAATACCTCAATATCTACCGATCGAAAATTCATTCAACATCAACAATGAAAAAAAAACTGTAGAGATTAAAAGTGAAGAAGCATTAAAAAGAATAGCATGCGCTTATAAAGATGGTGACATGTATGGGATAGAAAAAAATGCAAATAAGCAAGTTATTTGTTTAGCCATTTTAGCTGGGATGTCTAAAGATACGAAATATCAATTTGAAGCGTTAACTGAGTTAGAAACATTGTATAAAAATAAAAATTTCATGAAGAAAAAGCGTCACAAAGAAATTTATACTCTGGTTAAGGAAAAATTAGCCTTATTAGCCACTAAAACTGTTACCCCTGACAAAACAGAAGAAACAAAACCTGTTGTCGTTATAAGCGAAAATAATGTTACAACTGTCGTAACTGAAACTACGCCAGAAGATAACAAATCAAAAGAAGCTATGTCCACGACTAATATCATTTCTGACGTTACTAACATACAATCAAATGAAACCACATCAAATGTCCCTGTTACTGGAGCAAGCAATGTTACAGTATCAACCATTACTGAAATAGAAGAGAAAAAGCCAGAAGAAGTAAAACCTGTTGCCCTTCTGGAAGAAAAATCACTAAGTCTCGAATTTGCTAATTCAGTTCGTCAATGTTTGATAAAAAACATCGACACTTGGGAAAAAGAAACATCTTGGAATGTGTTATTTTTTGGCGGCATGAAAATTGAAGATCCAACCCATCCAGGCAAACATCTAAGACTTGCTGATGGCATTAGTAAAATGATTGACTATTTACGAAAAAATAAACTTGTCGCCAACGATATCGCTGATAAAACTATCGCTGAAAATATGCTGAAGTCATGTTGCATTAGCGCATTAGAAAGTTTTGATGTTAACAAAAGTTCTTCCGGCAGAGGTCCTCATGTTAGTCAACTCTATGCTGTTTTTGCCAGCATTTGTATTAAAGATAACAAAACCGGTAACGTGCAAGTTGATTTTAATAAAATAACAGTCGACACCATCGCGTCAGTTAATGCGTTATTTAACAACGAACGAAGTCAACAACTGAAAAGGTTAGCGTAAATTGATAGCCCGTACAATCGCGTTTTATGTGATTGTACGGGACTAAATTGTATAAATCAGCACTTGATTTTACAGTTGGTGTCAGATTAGATCGGAACTAATACAAATAATATCATTGCGATTTCTTTAGGCTTGCTGGAGTATTGGTATTAGCTGCTGTTTCGATCGGTTGTGTTGATGTTGGCGCTACTTGAGAAAACATTGTTGCTGAATTGTTAACAACAGAAACGTTTGCATTTTCTGTAGCAGGTTTAGCAGTTTCAACTTTTACAGAAACAGATACTTCACTTAATTCACCCTCTTTTAGTTTATGCGCTAGTTTAATATCTTCTTCACCTGCGCCAATTTTTTGCTCCCCATTCAATGTCACACTCGCACCAATAGTTGTTCCGAGAATATAATAAATTTTAAGTGCAATACCCGCCGGATGTTGTGACAATAACGCAGTGAGACCCACACTTCCAAGAGTAAACAGACCAACTAGTCTATTCCCTCTACCGCTTCTAATTTTATGCAGTCCCTGTAGCTCTAAAGCTTCGCCTTCAATGACATGTTTTGGGATAGTAAATTCAGTTGTTTCTTTGACAATATTTTCTCGGCTTGCACTCATAGATAAAATTCCTTTTTATGATTAAAAAATTGGGAGTGTTCATTTAAGTGCGTCTTAAGGATCTCGTCATTCCCGCGAATGCAGGAATCTATCGCAATGGGTGTCCGCTTTTGCAAGGATGACTCACCCATAAACATGCTCTAAAAGTTAACTTTATCAAGTTCCGGATAGATTACAAGAAATAATTATTTACTCTGTTTTCCTTCTAACTCCTCCCATCGCGCATAAGCTTTAGCTAATTCAGTTTCTATTTGTTTTATTTTTGCTGTTGCCGCTGCAATTTCATTTGCATTTTTTTGATAAAATTCATTGGTTGCCATACGCGCATGCCACTCTTTTTGTTGTGCTTCCAATAACTCAATTTTTTTTGGTAATTCAGTTAATTCGCGCTGCTCATGGTAACTTAACTTTTTTGACTGGGCAGGTTCTTGCTTAATAATAGTAACCGTTTTGTTTTCTTTAACAGTCGATATCTTTTCTCTTTGTTTTAACCAATCGTGATATCCACCAACATATTCATTAGCAACTCCATTTCCTTCAAAAGCAATCGTGCTAGTCACAACATTATCTAAAAATTCTCTATCATGACTCACTAACAACAGTGTGTCTTGATATTGCATTAATAATTCTTCAAGTAATTCTAGAGTTTCAATATCTAAATCATTGGTTGGCTCGTCTAACACCAATAAATTAGCAGGCTGGCTAAACAATCTTGCTAATAATAAACGATTACATTCACCGCCCGACAATGCTTTTACTGGTGTCATGGCTCGTTGCGGTGTAAATAAAAAATCGCCCAAATAACTGATGATATGTTTTGTTTTGCCATTCACTTCTATTGATTCACGCCCTTCCGCGACATTTTCCATCACAGTTTTTTCTGGCGCTAATGCTTGTCTCATTTGATCAAAATAAGCAATTTTTAATTTTGTCCCAATAGTAACAGTGCCATGTTGCGGTTGAAGATTGCCAAGTAAAATATTTAATAATGTGCTTTTACCAATCCCATTTGGTCCAATTAATCCAATTTTATCGCCACGTATAATGCGCGTTGAAAAATTTTTAATAACAAGACGGTCGTCGAAACTATGCGAAACATTTTTAGCTTCAACCACTAATTGTCCTGATTTATCAGCCTCATTAATATTAAAAGTCGCTTTACCCTGCACTTCGCGTCTTTTTGAACGCTCTCGACGCATCTCTTCTAATGCACGCACACGCCCTTCATTACGAGTTCTACGCGCTTTAACACCTTGTCGAATCCAGCGTTCTTCTTCTGCTAATTTTTTATCGAAGTCAGCATGATGTTTTGCTTCCGCATGCAACATTTCTTCTTTACGAATTAAAAAATTATCATAATCACCTGGCCATGAAGTCAGTTGACCACGATCTAATTCGATGATGCGTGTTGCTAAACGTCGTAGTAATGAGCGATCGTGTGTGATAAATAAAATGCCGATATTTAGGCTCAATAATTGATCTTCAAGCCACTGAATAGCACTAATATCTAAGTGATTTGTTGGCTCATCAAGTAATAACAATTCAGGTGATGATACTAATGCTTTAGCTAACGCAGCACGACGCTGCCAACCACCTGAAAGATCGGCGAAGCTTTGTTCAGCGTTTAATTCTAAACGTGTTAAAATACTTTCGATATTCGTGTTAAATTGCCAACCATTTACTGCATCAATTTTATTTTGCAATTTTTCAAGTTGTCGCAAATCATCTTGCGTATGCGAATGCGAAATTTTTTGCGTTAACGTGTGATAATCTGTTAATAATTTTCCTGTTTCTGCTAATCCATCCGCAACAAATTCATAAATGCTGATATTAGTTTTTTCCGGCAATTCTTGCGATAAACGTGATATTCGCAAATGTGGTTTGCGCCACACCATTCCACTATCAGGCAATATCACTCCCTCGATAATTTTCATTAACGATGATTTACCTGCCCCATTTCTGCCAATTAAACAAATTCGCTCGCCTGTGTTAATTTGCAATTTAACTTCATCTAATAATGCATGAAGCCCATATGCAAGCGATATATTTTCTAATGTAACCAAGTGACTCATTTATTTTTTCACTCTACAAATTTGATTTAAAATAGCTCGGTATTGTAAAGCAAAAAGCCAGCAAAATCATGTTTTACTAGCTTAAAATGAGAGGATTTCGTTCAGTATTTTTGCGAAACTGTCGATCGGTAGTTACTTTCAAGATCGATTTCAGTTAAATTTGTCCATGAATCAGCAAAAAACACATTAGGATTTGGTGTACGTTTTTCCTTGAGAATATCGGCTAAAGAGCGACCACTCGTTGCATGCTGAAGATAATATTTCACCTCGGGTAAGACGCCTTGCGATGTGTAATGCTCGTGCAAACAACTTAATTGAGATAATATTGCTAATGCTTTTGCTGTTTTGCCAATTGTCCAAAAATGAGAACTAGTAAATAATTCTTGCGCACGATGGTAAGTATGTGCAATAAGCGTATTTAATGAATCTAATGTATGTTCGTCTTCTAAACCACCTGAGAACTGTAAATTTTTTAGTTTATATAACGAAAATAAACCTTCACTTCTTTCTGCAAATAAAACTTGTTTCGGATCAGTGAGTGCTAGTACAAATTTTTTACTTGCAGTAAAAAACATTCCATTATCTATAAATTGAGCAGTTTGAAAATATCTTTCTGCTACCACTTCATTATTAGATCGAATAGCCATTACTAGTAATGCAATCATGTTCAAATTTTTATGGTACAGTGACCAACCAAGTGCATTAGTTGTATCAACACTTAAACTATGCCCTTGACCATCACTCACTGAACCCACTATAGATTTTACATGGTTATATGAACTATTCTGATTGATATCCACATTTTTTGCGCCTAATGAAAGAAAATGCATGATATTTTTTTCATTATTTTGTTCTGCTGCCAGATATAAACTATAATTTAATTCTTCTTGGGTTATTCTTGTTTGCATAAAGCTCTCCTCTCGCTATCGCGTATCCTAACAAAATAAGAATGATAGCTTGATGACAACAATATGACAATTTTGTCATTTAAATTCGATAAGAAATTTTCATCGATTAATCATTTTAATTCATTATATTTATCATATTTTTTTGCCTATTTTCTACTGATTAAATTAAGGAGAAAAAATATGTCATTAGTTAATGTTTATAACGAGTGGGATCCCATTGAAGAAATCATTGTTGGAACCGCTTTACATGCTGCTATGCCGCACACAGACAAAGGATTTCAAACTATTCAACAAGCAACACACGATTTATTTGATGCGCTTTCACCTGGTGAATTTCCACAAAAAATTATTGATGAAACAGAAGAAGATATTCAAATTTTCATTAATGAGTTAATTAAATTAAATATTACTGTCAAACGGCCGGAGGCTACTCCATTTAAAGAAAAAATTAAAACGATTGATTGGGAAGCAAATCATTATTTTTGTTATTGTCCACGAGATGTTTTATTAGCCATTGGCGATTCTATTATTGAAACCCCTAATGTTTTTCGTTCGCGATATTTTGAAACCGTGAGCTATAAAAATATTTTATTAGAATATATGAAAAGTGGTGCAAAATGGCTGTCTGCACCAAAACCAAGGTTGTTAGATGAAATTTATAATCAAGATGATCCCAATCAACTTGCATTAAAAAATTTAGAACCTGTGTTTGATGCTGCTAATATTTTGCGGGCTGGAAAAGATATTTTTTATCTCATATCTGATTCAGGAAATGAATTAGGCTGTCAGTGGTTACAAACAATATTAGGTGAAAAATTCACTGTACATCCTTGCCACAAACTTTATTCTTCTATGCATATTGATTCAACTATTTCGTTATTAAGACCAGGACTTGCGTTAGTTAATCCCGCGAGAGTGAATGAAAATAATATACCGGAATTGCTTAAAAAATGGGATATTTTAACTGCGCCTGAAATGATTGAATATCAATATTCAAATCACGGTTCGTTTTCTACAAAATGGTTAGGCATGAATTTACTTATGCTTTCCCCGCAATTGGCAGTCGTTGATAAACACCAAACACCTCTCATCAAACTGCTAGAAAAAAATGGCATTGATGTACTTCCATTATTGTTGCGACATGGCAGAACATTAGGTGGCGGTTTTCATTGCATCACACTTGATGTTAGAAGAAAGTGTAAATTAGAAAATTATTTTTAGCGATGGTGATTTATGCCAATATTATTTATTCCTAATGCATTAGAAATTTATCAATCTAATGATGATGCCATAGCAAGACAATTTTATTATTCACGTTTTTTATGGTTGTTAAATCCTGGAGATATTATCATTCTTCCAGAATTGCCAAGCGATGAATTGCTAAATTATTTAGCTGATTTAAAGCAAATTAACCGTGATTTTTTTTATATAATGACATGGGATAATAAATTCCTCATTCATGAATTAAAACAAATCATTAATACGCCGGCAGATTGGTCAATACAAGCATGTTTCTTTAATCAAACCATTATTAATCTTGCTAAAAAATTAAATATTATTGTCTCTAGCAATCGGTTGAATTTAGCAAAAAATGGTTCTCTAAAAAAATTAAATAGCAAAATTAATTTTCGTTATATTGCTAAAAAAAATAACATACCTACTCCTATAGGCAATGTTTGTCGAACAAAAAAGATGTTATTTTCCAGCATCATTTCACTTTTAAATATCACCGGATCAGTGATGATCAAACAAGAATATAATGGCGGTGGCAGAGGAAATATTGGTATCACACTCTGCTCATCGACTACTTTTACTGGAGTAATTAAATCATTTGTCATTCAACAAAAAAATGAAATTAAAAATATTATTAACTATTTTTGGAAAAAAGGTCAGCGATTTGTTGTTGAAGTTTATTATCCTAATACTGGTTCATTCACAAGTATTTTTTATATTCCACCACTTCATCAAAAACCTACTTTATTAAATTACAGTGAGATTCGTATGGAATCGACATGGTTTGGTGTGCAAATTCCAGCTCATGAGCTTTCTGAAAATGAGCGTGATATATTGATTAAAAATTCTGAAAAATTAGCTGTCATTATACAAAATAAAGGCTATCAAGGATATATTTGTTGCGATGCGATTCGTACTAATGATAACCAAATATTATTCACAGAAATCAATGTTCGACCAGGCGCTGAAACACATGCGCATGTGTTAGCAACACAATTATTTGGCACAAATTATTATCAACACGTTACTATTTTAACTCGTAAAGGAGTTAAGATTTCTTCAGTCAAATATGCTTTACAGCAGCTAGAGAAACGTGATTTATTACTTAATTCTCAGCGAAAATTTGGTGTCGCATTGCTCACTGTCGATGAAAAATATTCCAAACAAATGGAATATTTTATTGCTGCACCAAGCTTAGCTGATGCTTATGCGATTGAAGAAAAGATGCTGCATATTAAATTATAAAACGGTAAATCTATGCGATTATTAAGCCCATCTCTACAAGCTTTTCTTGCTGTTGCTGAACACAAAACGGTTCATGCTGCTGCCGCCGTATTACATTTAACACAAACCGCTGTCACGCAGCGAATTAAAAGCCTTGAAATACATTTATCCACCGGATTATTTGTGCGCTCACGACGCGGTATGCAACTAACAACTGAAGGTGAAGCATTGCTGCACTATTGCCGCGAATTTCAAACATTAGAAAATAAAGCTTTGTCTTGCATTACTAATACCGGTACAGAAAAAAATGTGTTGCTTTGCATGACAGGACCAACCACTATTATGCATTCTCGCATTATTCCATCATGCATCACTGTCATGAAAAAATTTCCTCGGTTATTAATGCGATTTGACATTAACGATAGCGAAAATACCGCGCAATCATTACGTCATGGTGAAAGCCAATTAGCTATCATCGATCAATATTTATTATCAGAAGAAATGACATCTAAAAAATTAAAACCTCAGGAATATATTTTAGTTGCATCAAATAAATGGAAAAAACGGCGCTTAAAAGAAATCATCAAAAATGAGCGAATCATTGATTTTGATTTACATGATCAAATGACATTTCATTATTTAAAAAAATATGATTTATTTGACCTTGCTAACAAAGATCGTTATTTTGTGAATCGAACAGAAATATTAGCCACCATGATGGTGAATGAATTAGGTTATGGGGTACTGCCCGCTGAATTTGCACAATCATATCTTGCTAAAAAACAATTAATTATTTTAAATGCTGGGAAAACTTATCCGCATCAATTAGTCCTTGCTTGGTTTCCGCTTCATCAGCCACCCCCCTATTTTTCTGCTTTGCTTGAGGCTTGTGTATAAAATAT
>AMFJ01033433.1_pt1 | contig 10152 bp, 11 predicted proteins | sample 427208 | NCBI WGS metagenome assembly AMFJ01 (sample SAMN02954298, study PRJNA114691) | groundwater metagenome | biome: aquatic; feature: subsurface aquifer; material: sediment; isolation source: subsurface aquifer sediment | place: USA: Rifle, CO | collected 2008-08
GATGCACTTCGCTGTATATGTCCGTGTAGAAGCGGCGCCCGAGCGAGATCACAGCATCAGCGTACTGCTTGTTGCGTACAAAGTCGCCTAGCTCTGATGGGAGCATGGCTCTGACATGGCGCATGATGCCGTTAAGGTCAAGATCCATACCTGCCTCTGTAACTAGACAGCAGCGCTCAGCAGCAGAAAGCTCATTGTTCCAGCGGCGTTCCGCTTCTTCAACAGTAAGTCCGTGCATGTTCCTGGTGCGCATTAGCCCTCCTTCAGGTTGCAATAGATAGTAAAACAATATGCCAATCAGATGTCAAGAAAACAAATAACAAAAACGAACGGCTGTCCGTTCGTTTTTGTGTTCTATACTTATAACTCTTCCTGTGCTTATCTACGAACTAATTTTACAATCCAAATGAGCAAAACAGCACCTAACAAGGCTGTCAAAAAACTGTAAATATTAAAGCCACTAACCCCTACTTTGCCAAAAAAGCTCATGATCCATCCGCCAAGCAAGGCCCCTATGATACCAATAATTATATTGGCGACCAGACCTTGTTGTGCATTAGTACCCATAACCATAGACGCTACCCAACCAACAAGACCGCCAAAAATTATCCAAAGAATGATTCCCATATTGATTTAATTTAATAAGTTAATTTTATTTATTATTGCTTTCAATTTCGTTAAACTTCTGATGTTACGGCAATTATATGCACTGTATGTTAATTATACTCGCTTTGCGATTCTATGGATAGAGATACATAAACTTGCAAGCTTTATAGCGCAAAAGGGCTTTTTACTGTATTATTTATATATTAACTTTTATTATTAATTTTTATGAATTTACGTTATGGTTCGGTGATCGGTCTAGTCATTTTAGTTCTTGATGTAGCAGCTATTATTGAGATTCTTAGGGGCTCAATGGATAGGGCGTCCAAACTCCTCTGGGTTTTGCTTGTACTTTTGTTCCCGTTAGTCGGTCTAATTATTTACTACTTTTTTGGAAGGAAGTAGTAATAAATTTTCGTATGAGTTTCAAAAAACTCTCGCCGTTGGTTATCACTTTTATAGTCCTTGCTATCTTATTGGTAGCCGGCATGATTATTTTTGTCGCCAAAAAAATCGTTGTGCCGATTGCATCGCCAGTCGCGTGCACAATGGAAGCAAAACAGTGCCCAGACGGAAGCTATGTTGGTCGTACTGGTCCCAACTGCGAATTCGCCGCGTGTCCTTCACAAGTTTCTCCACCAATATCGCTTGACTGTAGCGGTTCAGGAGACAGTTGTCCTTCTGGATACACATGCATTCAAAAATGCGGTCCGCCAGTGGCACGCGAAAACGACCCGCCGCCAGGCTACTATTGTGAATTAAACGAGATAGCGAACAAACCTATAATGTGTCCAATCTGTCTTGCGTCAAATACCAACATTTCTACACCAGATGGGAAAGCGAACATCAAAGACATAAAAGTCGGCATGAGTGTTTGGTCCGTAAATGCCGTTGGCGAACAAGTGGCAAGCAAAGTAATATACATATCACATTCTGACGCGCCAAAAACGCACAAGGTGGTTCATATGATTCTATCCGATAGCAGAGAAGTCTGGGTTTCCCAAAATCATCCGACGGCAAACGGTTTGCTTGTTGGCGATTTGCGTTTTGGAGATAAATATGACGGTGCAACTATTCGCTCTGTCAACATAGAGTCATATTGGGATAATAAAACCTATGATCTATTGTCTGACAGCGAAACTGGATTTTACTGGGCAAATGATATTCTACTCGGTAGCACACTTTTTTTACCTTTCTAATAGCATTTGGCAATATGCGCGTAGCAATTATTGGAGGCGGAGCGGCTGGAATGATGTGTACGGCATCTGTTCATGAAGCAGATCCGAATGCGGATATTTTTTTGATTGATAGAAACGACGGCCTTGGGAAAAAAGTAATTATTTCCGGCGGCGGCAGGTGCAATGTGACAACCGGAATAACTGATGTAAAGACAGTTCTAACAAAATATCCCCGCGGTGGAAAGTTTCTAATTTCTGCAATGTATGCTTTTCCGCCAGAAGCAGTATATGAATGGTTTGAATCTCACGGAGTGCCGCTAAAAAAACAAATCGATATGCGCGTGTTTCCGGTCTCTGACAATGGTCACGATATTGTCGGCGTTTTTGAAAAGATGTTTAATGATCCAAAAATACATTTAATGCTCAAGAATACGGTCGTGTCAGTTAAAAAACGCGGTAGTGAATTTGAAATTAACATAAAAGACAAAGATGCGCCGATTGTTGTTGATAAGTTAGTTCTAACAACCGGCGGTCAGGCGTACAGACAAACCGGTTCAACCGGAGATGGCTATGCGTTTGCGACATCGCTTGGCCATACCATTACCCCGCTTGCGCCAAGTCTTAGTGCGTTTTTTACAAAAGAAACATGGCCTGCAAAAATTTCCGGTTTGTCCTTTGAAAAAGCAACAATCACAGCCAAACTCGAAAAACATCCGCATTTCACCGGGCCTTTTCTTTTTACGCACAAAGGAATAAGCGGACCAGCGGTTTTTGCCCTTTCCTCTTTGATAGCTTATGAAAAATTTGATAAATTAAAACCTCTTAAAATCTACATGGACCTATTTCCAGACGAAACTCTTGATGGCTTAAAAGAAAAATATGAATCAATCACAACTGAAAAAAACAACAAACAATTTGTGAACATCATAAGCCATATAGTTCCAAAATCGCTTGCCGAAATTATTATTGATGAACAAAAGATTTCTAAGTCAAAACGCGCAAACCAAGTATCAAAAAAAGAAATTATTAATTGTTTGGCTTGGATAAAATCAATCCCGCTATCTATTATTGCTCGCAGTGCGGGCGATGAATTTGTTACTGCCGGCGGAGTAAAACTATCAGAAATTGATCCTAAAACAATGGAATCAAAAATCTGTCCAGGACTTTATTTTGCCGGGGAGATTATGGATGTGGACGGATTTACCGGAGGGTTTAATCTCCAGGCATCTTGGGCAACAGGAAGACAAGCGGGATTGCATATTGCAAAAAATATATAAACTATGGAAGAAACAATCTCTTATAAAATCAAACAAAGCAAGCGCGCAAAAAAAGTGCGTATTGCCGTTTATTGCGACGGAAGCGTTGCAATTACAACCCCTTATGGAATTGATCGATCTATAATAGATGGATTTATTTATCAAAAAAAGCAGTGGATACACAAAAAAATTAGATATTTTAAAAATTTTGAAAACAAAACGATTCGTACTTTTTCGCGCAAAGATTATTTAGAAAATAAGAACAAAGCCTTTTCTTTTGTAAATGAACGAGTAAAATTTTACAACCAGTTATATTGTTTTTCATACAACAAAATTTTTATTAAAAATCAAAAAACCCGTTGGGGCAGTTGTTCGCGCAAGAAAAATCTAAACTTGAATTACAAAATATTGTTTTTACCGCAAATGCATCAAGATTATATAATTGTGCATGAGATATGCCATTTAAAAGAATTTAACCATTCACAAGAATTCTGGGCTCTTGTGGAACAAACGATACCCGATTATTTAAAAATCAGAAAAGAGCTTCGAAAAAATGAATTGTTTTTTAGATAGTCAAATTTGTAACGGTTCCATAGCCTAGACCATAGAACCGCTGAAAAATAAAAAAGCGACCTCAAGCGGCCGCTCTGACACACTACTTTTACGACTTAAATCTTACTGCAAGCAGAAGATATTGTCACAAAAGCAATGGCGCGTACAACAGGCCCGAAACATCATCAGCGCAGAGCGCGAGAGTAACAGGCAACGAACACAGAACGAACATCACTGACACAGGACTCTCAGAATCCAGCGCACTATTCCTGTAAATGCGCCAGGTTTCAAGACAAGAACATGTTTCTTGGCAACAGAAGCTCTAACAGCGGGAGCTTTGACTGTACTAACTGGGACAAGTTGATTCCTGACAACAGGAACATCAGCCATCGGATCGCTGATTAAAGGTTCTTCATTCCCTTGTGTGCCTTGCACAACAATTTCTTCAACAGTAGTTTCGACGACATGTTCTTCTACTTCTAGAGGTGACACCTGTACTGGTGTTGTTCCAAGAAGAAGTTCAATGTCCTGCACGATAGCCTTACAGACATCGCTTTTGCCTTTGCTCTTTATTATTGAGATTCTTGCATCAGCAAGAAGTCTTTCCACAATACCCTTCCTGGTTTTTATCAGCGTGCCATTGGCGCGAAAACACTCTTTAACCTTTCCGATCATGTGTGTGTATCGCCAATCCTTACGCGGATCTTTTGCAACCGTAGGCCTGGTAATGGTGTGATGAACCGGAGTGGGTTTGCCAGCGAGCAAAAGATTAATGTCTTGAACTATTGCCGCGTAGACAACACTCGCAACAGAGCTGTGCCTGTGTGTTCGGATATATTTTTCTGCTTCCGACCGTAATTGAATCACTTTTCTCCAATTACTTGGAATCAGCTTTCCATCCTTTCTAAAGCACTTCAAGACGTCGTTTATCACCTGTTTGTACAGATGGCTTTTTCGAGGTGCCTCACGATCACTGGATCTTACCGCCCTTAGCTTTGGACTTGGTTTTGCCGTTGATTCAACTTCTGTCCCAACCTTGGTCTTGCCTGCAAGCAGATCATCAATGTCCTGAACAATGGCCGCGTGAACCGCACTGGCCACAAGCTCACCATCAAAGGTTAGCGTGTTGGACACTGCCAGCAAACGAAGGTGTTGAATCGTGTTACGCTTGGTCGCAATAAAGATACCATTACGGAAGCATTTCTTGACTACGCCAATTGTGCGAACATAAAGCGGATGCTTGCGAGGATCTTCTTTTGGCACAGAAGCTCTTGCCGCAATTTCCCTTTTGATCGCATCAAAGGGTCCGATTTCTGGGTAGTCCTTTTTCGGACCAAAATCAATCGTAGTGATTCTTGGCTGTGTGATGAGCGCTTGAGCGGGCTCTTCAACCACATCAGACCTAGAACTCCCATACCTGGCTGTTGCGCGATATGTGTTTTTGCCAGTACAGCACCTACACATTCTGCGTCCACAACCACCATTCACTTCGAGTTCAACACTAAGTTCTTTTTCTTCGTTGTCCTCGAAGTCATCGTCGAAGATGTCATCGTCGAAGATGTCATCGTCGAACATGTCGCTTTCGAAGCCGTATTCTAAGTTTGAAGGACCGTTTTGCATGACCATCTCCTTTGTGATGTCTGCCAAAAACATAACAAAAAAATTCATTATAGTCAATTATACGGGCAATTATGCAACAATAAACAAAAAAATCCGCTTCATCAGCGGATTTTTTCTTTTAACTATTCTTTTTCTTCTGATTCCACCTCTTTCACTTCTTCCACTTCATCTTCTTCATCCTCTTCAAAATCCCCTTCTTCTTCCCTTCCGACAAGTTCACTCATCAAACTTATCAGTTTATCCATTTTTATATTTAATGTTTTCAATTGCTTTTCCGCTCCGCTATTATCAGAATGCGGAGTACTGCGATACGCAGGTCTTTCAGATCTGTCAGAGCGATCAAAACGCTTTTCGGCAAAACGAGGTCGCGACGTACCGCCGTCTTCATTGCGGAAACAATCACGACAATAAATCGGTTTGCTTCCTGTTGGTTTAAACGGTACTTCGCATTCTTTGTTGCACTTGTCGCAAATGGCGCTGTGCATAGATGGCCGTTCATCGCGATCGCCTCCTCTGCCCCATGATCCGCCTCCGCCGCCTCCGCCAAAGTTATTTTTTTTCTTGTAACCTCCCCTGTCATCCCCTTTCCATTTCCCTGAATCCCTTTTGTTAAAAAAGTTTTTCATAAATTAATTATTTTATAAGCGTTGCTAAGTCCAACATACTATCAAAGCGGATTTGTTTTACGAAATCATCCGCGTGACTGACCACTATAAGACAACCTTCGTAGTCATTTAGCGCGCTGGCTATGACCGGCAAGTGGCGAAAGTTGATATGATTGGTCGGTTCATCAAAGATCAATAGTCCCGGCTCCATAAGTACGAATCGCGCAAAGCATAATAGCCCTTTTTGCCCTTCTGACAGCGCGCCGATTGTTGTTGCGAGCGCTTCGCCATCAAGAAGAAATTGCGCGCCAGTGCGGCGAATAGTTTCGTTGTCCGGCATTTCCATAACAGATGCGAGAGAATCGTATGCTGTTTGTGAAAAATCCAGTCCTGAAAAGTCCTGCTTGTAATAACCGACTTTCACACCGCTTGTAATTACCGCACCAACATCATTTTCTTCGGCAAGCGTGCGAAGCAGCGTACTTTTTCCAATTCCGTTTGGCCCTGTAACCAGCAAGTGATCGCCACGCCTTAAAATCATGTCCAACTCTGCATGATGCGGTTCATGATCGCGAATAACTTTTACTGATTTAATGCGCGCTACAGGTTCGGGGAACGGCTGTGCTGGAATTTTGAATGATCCGATTGTTCGATCATCTCGCCTGACATCCACCATGTTCTCTTCCGCTTCCGCCACCTCTTCTCTAAGCTTGCTCGCGAGCTTTCGCATCTTGCCTCCCTTGTGCGCAAAGAAATTCACTTTGTCTTTGCGATCCTGGATTGTTTTTAATAACTGCGCATTCTTCGCGCGGTCGCGTTCAACCCGAGCAGCTATCTCTAAGACCACATCTGTATAGTTTCCATCGTACTTCTCAACTTTACCTGTGTACACATCAAGGTGCAACACCCCCTCTGTAAAACTGTTTAAGAAATCAGCGTCGTGCGAAATAACAAGTACTGTTTTAGGGTACATGATTAAAAACGCAGTCAGATGGTCAATACCATCGTGATCAAGATTGTTCGTTGGCTCATCAAGCAGTAAAATGTCCGGCCCTTGTATAAGAGCATAGGCAAGCAACAATCGCGCTTGCTGTCCGCCTGATAAATCACCAACAATCTTGTCTAACGGTATTTTGAAATTAACGACCTCTAGAGCGTCTGTAATGCGCTTATTGAGGTTGTAAGGCACTTCTTTGAAAGCTTTGGCAAAATAACCGCGAACAGTCTCTGCAAGGTACTCGCGCGCCATTACCTGCTTTGCCGTGGCAATTGTTGCATCAGACGAAAGATGAACAACACCTTTGTCCGGCGCTAGCTCGCCAGTTATGAGTTTGAAAATTGTGCTCTTCCCAGCTCCGTTTTGGCCCATTAGCGCAAGCTTTAAATTTTCCCGCACTGAAAAGCTGGCTTCGTCCAAAATAGGATTATCCGCGCTGTATCCAAAAGAGACATTTTCAAATCTAACAACAACATTGCTTTGTTCCATAGAAGGCAAAAAACTATACCATAATATTCAAAATAAAGCTAGGGCAAGCGCTCGAACATATAAAATTACACATGCTTGCATTAATTAAGCTCTATGATAGGGTTTATCAAGACGCTCTTCACAACCCAAAGCAAAGGAGAAGGTCATGACCGAACAAAACAGCAACGAACAACTCACTGACATTGAGAAGGCCCACAGAGACATCGACGAATTCGTCAATGGAACTACCGCCTTCAGCAAAGAGACGATGGAAATGATCGGCGATGCGCTCAAGTTGCTTGTTTCGACGCTGTTCGCGATCGGAACTTTCGTTCGTTTGATAGCAATAACGCTCGCCATCTTGCTCGTTGCGGCGCTCATTTCAATTGAGCTGTTCGTGCTTTCACCGCTTGAAAAAAGCATGACAGCGGATGACGCACCAGAGCTCGCCTACATCGGCGGAATCGCATCCATGTGGTGCGTGTACGAAGAGTACATGGGGCTTGAGGATGAAATTGAGGAGCTTGAAGCTCTTGCTGAACATGGAAAACAAAAAGGTAAGAATTGCATCAGCTCGCTCACTTCGCTCGTGAGTTGCTATGTGTCTCTGCAAAAAGCGGCAAAGGACCCAATTACATGGGCAAACGCGTACGAGAAAGGCAAGGACATATACAAAACATGGGAACGATTCAACAAGGTGCGCGGCAACGCTCTCAAGATTGCGAAAGCGATTCCTGAATATGACGATACGAGCCTTGCTTTCAAGAAGCAAATCGTCAGGATTTTCAAAGCCATTGATGACGCAAACATTGTCAGCGTGATCACATCTGATCCGGATCTGATGATGGCAATTGAAAATCAGGATATTAAAATCTCATTATCCGCATGGAATGATTACATGCTGGATCGCTATCCACAAATTCTAATATTTGGATTGCTGGGTGGAGGAGGAGCATTTGAAATTGCTGGAGCATATGTGTCATGGAGATTTCTTTCAAAGGACTCCGTGGACGAGGCAATGCAAGGATCAAAGACCTACAAATACGCTCGCACAGAAGGGTGTCTGAAAGACAAAAAGATATCCGATGTGCTATTTGAGGAGTACATGAAATAGGCGACAGCACAACACCACAACACGCATTCCTCCCAGGGAAACTCGGGAGGAATCTTTAATTTAACATTTTTTTTAAAAACAGCTGTTAAACGAGTTGTTACTTTAAAATTTAGTGATTCGCATGTAAAATACAAGACATATAGCATATAGTATTTTATGGAAATTATTCTCATATCCATTCTAACACTCGTCGCCAGCATGGTTGGAACAATCTCTGGTTTTGGAACTTCAACGATTATGGTCCCTGTTTTGATATTATTACTTCCGCCTGTTGAGGCAATATTTTTGGTATCTATAATCCACTGGTTTGGAAATATCTGGAAAATATCGCTGTTCAGAAAAGGTATTAATATTAAACTGAATCTTTTGTTTGGAATTATTGGCATTGTTACAAGCTATATTGGCGCGTCTTTAATGCTTGGGGTTGATAAATCTTTGCTTTTGGTTGTTCTTGGAGCTTTTCTGGTAATGTATTCCCTGTTTCTGATGTTTTGGTCAAAATACAAAGTTCCTACCACAAACACCACCGCTCTTGCTGGCGGAGCGCTTTCCGGATTCTTTGCAGGCATGTTTGGCATTGGCGGAGCAATACGCGGAATGTTTCTTTCTGCTTTTGATCTGCCAAAAGCAGTTTACATTGCAACAGCAGGATCAATCGGCATTCTAGTTGATTCAACCCGAATTATTACTTATTTCACAAGCAGCACTGCCCTGCCAGAACGCCTTTGGTGGAGCTTGCTTATTTTTATTCCTGTTTCATTCCTTGGCGCAGGCATTGCAAAAAAAATAGTTGATAAAATTCCACAAAATAAATTCAGGATTGTTGTCGCGATATTTATATTTGCTATCGGCATTAAATTTTTGCTTTGGCAGTAAATATATAACTTCAGTCTGTTATAAAAACTAACGCGCCGCATCCGGCATCTCAAAACCACACATCGTGTCCGTCATTTCGAAAACACACACTGTCCCCGTCATTTCGAACCCCACCACTGTATCTTGGGGTGAGAAACCTGCCTGACGTCCCTTGGCCGTAGCCTAACGGGCGAGGCAGGCAGGTCTCATCTGCAGGCTTCTATTTCTTAGTAGTTGAGATCTCTCACCCCATAACACCGCTTCGCGGGTTCGTGCTGAAGAGGGGTTCGAGATGACGGTAAAAACTATAATTTCAGCCATTCTGCCTAAGTGCTTCTATTACTTAAAGAATGTGCTATCATAGTTTCATATGGGAGATATTGTTAAATTTGTTCCAAAAGAAAAGCGCAAACAGATGGCGGCAGATTCTGAAACTGACAAACAGGCTGAAAAACTTGATAATTTTTTAAATCTTGATGTTCATACAGAAATGCTTTTAGCATTAACAAAATTAAAACGTCGAGGAATATTGATTGAAAGAAACATTAATTCACGCATGGTTTTGGTTAACAAAATGACAGATGATGAGCTTTTCACAAGAATAAATCGTAGCAGAGGCCAGCAATGGGACAGATACCCATCGTTTTACGCGGCAGTTCACGAAGAACTAGACAGAAGGGGCCTTATACCGCGCAAAGGCAATAGAACCGAATGATGCGGACAAAACCGGTGGTCTTTTGATATTTGTGTGATATAATAAATCCATTAGCCGCACCGGGCTCTTCCAGTGTTGGTTAATTACTCTATCGTGATGGAGAACACAATGAAACGCACGAGCCTCGCACGCCACGGCCCCGCCGAACTCGTCTGCGGACTGCGGCACATCAAGAACGCCAACAAGAAG
>AMFJ01001544.1_pt1 | contig 10145 bp, 10 predicted proteins | sample 427208 | NCBI WGS metagenome assembly AMFJ01 (sample SAMN02954298, study PRJNA114691) | groundwater metagenome | biome: aquatic; feature: subsurface aquifer; material: sediment; isolation source: subsurface aquifer sediment | place: USA: Rifle, CO | collected 2008-08
CGCCTGCAGCACCAATAGCTGCACCTGCTGCTGCGCCACCTGCAGCACCGACACCCGTACCTACAGGATGTGCGCCAGGTTCACCAGTAATTGGATCAGCATTTAAATCATCGCGGACATCTTTAGGCGCATTCTTAATTACATCACGATCAAAATTATCATTCGACATAGAGCTTATCCTTATTCTTTAAAATGGTTTTATCACGTATTTTCATACGTCCTATTTAATATAAGCATCTGGCATGTAATGACATTAGCAGGCGTGTGTTGTTTCAGTGACTCTCTGTGAGGCTTTCATGCACTAATGTATCCTGAATCAAGTGAAAGCCGCATAAAAAAGCTTAGTCAAAATGAATGACCGTACGGATTGATTTACCTTCATTCATCAGGTCAAAAGCTTCATTGATCTGATCTAATGGCATGGTATGTGTCACAAAAGGCTCAAGTTGAATTTCACCTTTCATGGATTGCTCTACCATTCCCGGCAATTGTGAACGACCTTTCACCCCACCAAACGCAGTACCCATCCATTTACGACCTGTAACTAACTGGAATGGACGGGTTGAAATTTCTTTACCAGCGCCCGCAACACCAATAATCACTGACTGACCCCAGCCACGGTGCGCACATTCTAGTGCTGAACGCATTACATCTACATTACCGATACATTCGAATGAATGGTCTACACCCCAACCAGTCATTTTGACAATCACTTGCTGAATCGGCTGATCATAGTCTTTTGGATTCAGGAAATCTGTCGCCCCAAACTGTTTCGCCAGTTCAAATTTATCCGGATTGGTATCAATCACAATGATACGGCCAGCTTTAGCCTGACGTGCGCCTTGCACTACAGCAAGCCCAATACCACCTAAACCAAATACTGCAACACTGTCACCTTCCTGAACTTTCGCCGTGTTATGCACCGCACCAATACCAGTAGTCACACCACAACCCAGCAGGCAGACATGCTCATGGTTGGCTTCAGGATTAATTTTTGCCAGAGAAACTTCAGCAACCACGGTATATTCTGAAAAAGTTGAACAACCCATATAGTGATAGATCGGCTCGCCATTATAAGAGAAACGGGTTGTACCATCTGGCATGACACCTTTACCTTGGGTCGCACGCACAGCAACACACAGGTTGGTCTTACCTGACTTACAGAACAAGCATTCGCCGCACTCAGCAGTATAAAGCGGAATCACGTGATCGCCCGGTTTCAGGCTGGTGACGCCTTCACCGACTTCAACAACCACACCCGCACCTTCATGACCCAGGATTGCAGGAAATACACCTTCAGGATCTTCACCAGACAAGGTAAATGCATCGGTATGACACACGCCCGTATGGCTAATTTTTACCAGTACTTCACCTGCTTTTGGTGGAGCAACATCCACTTCTACAATTTCTAATGGCTGGCCTGGACCAAACGCAACTGCTGCACGTGATTTCATGTAAAACTGTCTTTTTTTGCTGATTTACAGATGACTAACAGTAACCTCTTTCTATTCGGAGATTCAACTATTAACATCACCAGATAAGGAATAAAAGATCCTATAATTAATGGAACATCAATGACTAAACCTTCGCCCTTTGTATGTTTGAGCATTTTTACTTTTAGCATCATGCTTTCTGGCTGTGAACTGGCTCCCAACACTGCTGAAGAAGCGAAAATTACGCCGGTTCGACCTGCACACTGGATCGACAATCAACTGTCAAAACAGCAGATCAATAGCGGTAAAACGGCTTTCTTGCCGCTCTATGATGGCTTTATGAGTATGGCAGCGCGTCTGCACCTGATTAACAAGGCCAAATATCATCTGGACCTGCAATATTACATCTGGAAGGATGATTATATTGGCAATATGATCTTGTCTCAATTACTCAAAGCTGCCGATCGCGGTGTCAAAGTGCGGGTTCAGATTGACGATCAAAATGGCACCCAGCTTGATGACAAGCTTCTTGCTCTAAGCCAACATCCAAATTTTGAAGTCCGGATCTTTAATCCCTATAAATTCCGTCATTTACGTGCGCTGGATTATGGTTTCCGGATGAAAAAGGTTAATCATCGCATGCACAATAAATTAATCATTGCGGATGGCACTGCAGCCGTGACTGGTGGCCGTAATATCAGCAGTGAATATTTTGATGCCAGTGAAGATTTTCAATTCACCGATGTGGATATATTCTTCGCGGGGCAAAGTGTAACAGATGCCAATCAGACCTTTATTAACTTCTGGAATGATGATCTGAGTTATGACGTTCGACAGGTGCTGAATGATGCCGGCCATCCTGAAATGCTCAAAAGGCTCAGAGCTGAGTTTGCGCGTGAAGATGTCGATGAAACTGAACTCAAACGCCGGGTGGGCATTGCCGAGAAACAAGTCGAAAAACACTTAAAAAAACAACCGATGCACTGGGCGCCGGCTTATTTTGTTGCGGATAGTCCCGCAAAAGCCCGTCCTCATGCCAAAAATGGCGATTATATTTATACTCATATGCTCGAATTGATGGGTGAGCCGAAAAAACATCTGGAACTGGTGTCCTCGTATTTTATTCCCACGCAAAAAGGGGCCGACTATTTAACCCGTCGTGCGCAACAAGGCGTGAAAATCAGAATCCTGACCAACTCTTTTCAGGCCAATGATGTGGCAGCAGTGCATGCCTATTATCAGCAATATCGTCAGCAATTATTGAAAAGTGGCATCGAACTCTGGGAATTTAAACCCTACATTGTCCGTCCGGAACGGACCTGGTATGAAATTATGACCGGAGACATTATCCCGGCTAAAAACAAAAATAGCTCCAGTTTGCATGCCAAGTTTTTTGATCTGGATGGCATGGTTTTTGTCGGTTCATTTAATTTTGATCCGCGTTCAGCCTATCTGAATACCGAAGTCGGTCTGGTCATTGAGTCGGAAGATTTTCAGAAGGAAATTACCAGTGCGATGGATCAGTACTTACCACGCGTGGCTTATCAGCTTAAGCTGAATGAAAAAAATGAAATGATTTGGCTAGAACATCAAAAAGATGGCCGTAGCATTCAACATTCACATGATCCGGAAACTACAAAATTCCAGCGTTTTATGATGAATCTGGTGACGAAATTTCCCGGTGAATGGTTAATGTAATGACATTGGAGTGACCTTAAAATTACATGCTATGAAAAGCCCGTATTTCGAGAATAGCCGATTAACCTAACTTAGTCCGATCATCTTTTAAAAGGTTTTACAGTCGATTGCGCTTACTTTAGAATTACACTTTTCTCGTATTTTGCGATTGTTCGCCCTCCACTCCCATGCAATTTTTTGATTTAAGCCGTCAGTTTAAGTTCAGTGATATTCTGACGCCTGTAAAAACTCTCCATGATTTATCCCAGCAAGAATGGTATTTGGCCAAAATTCGGGTGGAACATGACTGTCTGTCCGACTCCGATACGGTCGAGGGACAGGTAGTTTTGAAATCCAGTGAAAATATTCAACTTGAACTGGAATGGCTGATTCAGGATAGCGGTTATGAATTACAGGTTTTATTTAAAAGTGTAGAAACCGAAGCCACTGATGAGACCGGTATTATGTTGAAAGGTGCACAACTGGTCGATGAACTGCAGCAAGTACTCTCTGCCCAAGCATTGAGCTTATGGATTGATGGCACTCTTTTGCCGATGTTGCCCGAGATCCGTCAGGAAATTAAAGCACGTTTAAACTTATGGGATTATGTCGAATACGATGGCTAATCGCCGAGTTTTGCATTTTTTAAAGAGCCTATGGGGCTCTTTTTTATAATCTGAATAACGATTTAGATTGATCAAACTGCCGTAGCTTCAGTTTTTTCAGGCAATGCCGAGCTGGGTAACTTGTTATAAAATTTATAAAAATAATAAGAGAATCAAGGCATGATTTCTGATAATGAATGGCAACAGATTCGCCAGGTGGTCGCTGATGCACAACGGGCCGCCATGCATTGCTCTATTGCAACAGTCAACTCCAAAGGCTTTCCTAGTATTACTCCGATCGGAACCGTATTCCTCAACAAAAAGACCAGTACGGGTTTCTTTTTTGATACTTATTCCACTACTTTTTCTGAGAATTTGCAGCATCAGCCGATGGCCTGCATACAGGCTGTGAACAGTAGCAAAATGTTTTGGTTTCATGCGTTGCTTAAAGGTAAATTTAAGCGTTATCCAGGAGTACGCTTATATGCAGAAATTGAGCCTTTACGTCCGGCCTCACCTGAGGAAATACAGCAGGTGGATTCGCGTATTCGAGCTTTAAAATGGACCAAAGGTAGCCAGTTAATCTGGTCAAGCTTTCATCATGTCCGGGAGATTAAGATCAATAGCTATCGCTGGGTCGAATATCCAAATATGTGAATAAATACAACCAAAAACTTACAAATAGTAAGTTCATTTCTTATCTGCAGCCCAGAAACTTCTTTAACTATTTTTTCATCTGATTATTGGATTAAATATTAAACCAGACCCACATGTTCAAACATCGTCCGGTAACTTTCGGCTTTTTTCTCCAGAGAAACCGGATAGGCTCGAGAAGATGAAGGCATGCGATATAAATACAGATCACGTCCGACAAAATGGGCTTGGCTAGGTTGACCAATACTCGGCTTTAAAGTCCCTTCAGGCATGGACAGCATCATGGTGTCTGTGGCCTTGTCGCCTGTGGTCATAATATGATTGCACTGCGGCATTTGGCTGAGCAGTTGCTCAATATTGGTAGGTACTACAATTTCCAAAAATTTGTCTGAAGCATTGCCCTTTAAACGCCGGATCTGATAGCCACTATCAAAAATCGCAATCCCCGTTTCAGTTAAAAAATCCCGGATTAAGTTTTCCTGAAATTTTCTATTGGGTAAGTCCAAAAAGTAATCTTTATTCTCAAAAAAAATCAGTCCAAAAATCCGCCACATATCATTCTGGTAGTTTGGATAATAAAAGTTCATTTTCCAGCGTGTGGCAGGTGGCGGGAAGCTGCCCAACATCAGCAATTTTGCATTGGGTGGTAAAAATGGCGGTAGCGGATGTGTTTCAATATCAGACATAGAATTAGCTAAATTGAGAGATTTCAACTATTTTAGAAGGTCTTCCGAATCTTGCCAGCTACTTCTTGTCCCCAAAGTGTATAAACTTCCTTACTCGGATGAAAACCATCTGCAGCCATTTGTAAATTCATGGCACGGTATTTTTCAATATCGTATTCAATCCATTGCATATTCACTTGCTGATTCACAAATTTTTTCAGTTGCTGGTTCATCTGTTTAGCATACTGGCCAAAGAGCCAAGCCAAAGGATTCGGTAGCGCCGGAAACATATTCATTGGCGGAACTCCGGCAGCAATGATCAGTTTCGGGCTAAATTTTTGCTGGATTTTGCTATAAAGCTGTTCCTGTTTCTGAATCCAGACCCGGGCAGGCATCAGTTTTGTCACATCATTGACGCCAACCGACGTGACGATTACATCATAGTGCTGGACTTCAATCTGGTCCAAAGCATGAATTACTTTTGAGCTGGTATCACCGGTTTTGGCCTGTAATTGCCAGTCAATTTCAAAGTCATTTTTCAGTTCATGTAGAATTGCACCCAGTAATGCATCATCCTGATGTTCTACTCCTACCCCTGCCGCCGCGGAATCTCCTAAAATGATCAGAGAAAGTTTTTTGCCTATTCCGGTTCGACCTTGACGTTTTCCCTGTGGTTCAGGCAACTTCAAGGTATTTTTCTTGACGCGATTACCCTGAATGACGAGTGCAGGAATCAAGGCAATGGTGGCGGCTTTCAGCAACATAGTGGGCTAATTTATATAAAGATATACTTGATTTTACCTGAGTTTATTCTTTTGAACTATTTCCTCAGCAATCATTTTAGATGAATGTTCACCTAAATTTGACTGAGATAGGATTCTTGCAAAATATAGGCTTATACATCTTGCCCTTGGGTAAATCACAAAGGATAAATATAAAAAAATCCCGCTTAAAAACGGGATTTTTATGACAATCAAAGCTTAGATTTTATAGTCATTCCAGCGATTCATACGCTTAAAGGTTCCCACATCATTAAAACGCACGCCCACTTCTTTCATTACTTTATGCGCCGTTTTAGACGTCAGTTGACGGATATAAAATGGCTCCTTGACTACAAAGTGATGAATCGCATGGGTCGAACCAAAATTACAGCAGAATAACTGGAACGGGACCATCCACCATGGATTGAGCACTTGGGTTTGTTTGATCACATCACGTGGATCAATATCGCCATAGTAATGCATATTTGAGCTGACAAACTGCAAGCTAAAAGAACGGATAAAGTTCGGAATCACCCAGATGACTGCCAGCAGATTTACAATCGGCATCGCGTCGACAATGCCTTGCGACCAGAGCATCTCATAACCGAATAGCGGTGAAACTGCATTTAAACCATGAAAGACCACAAACAGGTAGCACAATCCATAGTAAATAATGCTGAGAGGTAAAAAGCCAAATAGCTGAGAAATCATGGCAATTTTACGTTCTTTTTCAGGCTGTTTTTCCAGAAAAAGATGAATCATTTTAATCATCTGAAATGGACGCAGATACACTGACATCAACTGGTCACTAATCACCAGAATTCGGCGAATGCCCCAAGGCATACCATTACTGATGCCACGTTCTTCCAGGTCATGTTCAGTGCCTGAATATTTATGATGATGCAAATGTAAACGACGACGTGCCCACGGACTGATGGTGTTTGGACGTGCCAACCAGACCAGTGCCAGCATCAGATGATGTGCCCAAGGTGTTTTTTTGAAATACATATAATGAATCAGGTCATGTTCCAATTCATGGGTCAATGATGCAAAAATCGCAATCAAGGGAATGGTAAACCATGCTGAGAGATAACCTGTTCCATATGCTACCGCGCATGCAATCATGCCTGCCCAGGCAAAGCCTAAAATACTCGCACCTATAAAGTTCTGATGTTTGAGTATGGGATAACGAGCACGCACCTCTTCCCCGGCCTGGGTAACGATACTTCTGACCTTGGAGATTCGCTGCTGGTCAGTCATATCCGCAGATGTAGACATATGGACAACCTTTAATTTCTGAACGGTTGTACATTAAAGGAAATTCTAAAAAAGAGAAGTTATCTTTCCACTTTTAGAGTGAGTATGTCTAAGTTTTGGACAGTTTGGAAAAGTTCTTAAAATTGGCGAAAATTAGGAAAAGTAAAAGATGGTCTTTCTCATGAAACGAAAATTTAAAAGTAATTGATTTAATTGCAAATTCATCAATAAAATAAAAATATAATTTTTGATAATTTAAAACTTTATTTTAATAATCAATATATTAGGATTTATAAGATTTCGCTTTTTTGTAAATTCAAGCTATACATTTTTTAGAAAAAAATACTGATTCAGAAATTTTTCTCAGTTTGTCATAAAAAATAAAAAGAGAAGCGCTCTAGCTTCTCTTTTTATAGATCTAAGAGCGCTTTTAACCTAACTTGTTCACCAGTTTAAGTGGTAATACTTTCATGGCTAGACCGAGTGGCAACCAAGGCCATTTCGGCACATAAGCCTTAATTGGTGCTTTTTCAATTTCTGCTGCCAATAAACGCGAACCAGTTTTTTCATCTACTTCAAAAGGTAGCTTTTTTGCCCCTTCATTAATTTCAGTACGAATATATCCTGGGAAAATGGTGGTCACTTTTATTGGCGTATCGATCAATTCAGCTCGAATGCCTTCCGCTAAATGAGCCACGCCGGCCTTACTTGCACCATAAGCCGTTAAATGTTTTGGCATACCGCGCATTGCACTCATAGATGAAATCATCACCAGATGGCCAGAGTTTTGTGCACGGAAGATTTCAACTGCAGCTTCACATTGTGCTAATGCCGAAATAAAGTTGGTTTCAACCGTGGCTTTATTGATAGCAAAATTACCTTTACCAATCCGGCGGCCCTCACCGACACCAGCATTCACAATAACTCGGTCAATGGTGCCAAAGTCTTCTTTAAAAGCACGAAACACTTCAAACACTTGATCGTAATCGGTGACATCTAGTGTTTTGGCAATGACTTTGATGCCATATTGGCTTTCCAGTTCCTGCTTTAAGATTTCCAGACGCTCCAAACGACGTGCACAAATCGCCAGGTTATAGCCTTTTTTCGCAAATTCACGTGCCATACCGGCGCCGATCCCTGAACTTGCACCGGTAATTAAAATTGTTTTAGCCATGTATTTACCCTATTCCTTTATTTTTCTAGCGTATTAGGTTTTAAATCCAGGTCAATAAGTCTGGACGCTGTGCTTTAATAAAATGATGTTCATTTAAACTGAGTAGTTGCGGTTCATTACCCACCAGACGTAGTGTCGTGATACTGGTATTGGTAATCGCCCAGTTCAGAGCAAAGGTTTTCTCCGGACTGAGGCCCAAAATTTTGCCTACAGCCACAGAAATCACCCCACCTGAGGTATAAACTACTGCATAGCGTGGTCGGCTTTTGGACAACTGGTCACACAGATTTTCTAAGCCGCTTTCCACACGTGCTTTGAAACTTGGCCAAGATTCATCATATTCATGGTGATAATCATCGCCAGTCCAGCGTGCAATTGCACCGCTAAAAATCTTGCTCAGATAATCCCGTGGATTTTCATGTTCTGATACATCCTGTTTCAGCAATTCAGGCTGATTAAAGCGCGGCTCATAACGGGCGAATACCTGCTGATGATTAAATTCATTCCAGGCACTATCGGTCAGAATCTCACTTTCCGGAAAACATTCATCCAGAGATAAATGCGCCGTCTGCTGATGGCGTTGCATGGAGCCAGCCACCACATAAGGTGCTTCTTTCAGAATTTCATCAAAATAGTGGCCCAAAAGCTTTGCTTGTAACTCACCGTTGGGCGAAAGCTGGTCATAACTTTCTGCGCCAAAAGAGGCCTGGCCATGCCGGATCAAGTAAATGGTTGTCATTTTGGCATTATCTCTTTAAATTTAAGCACATACTTTTGTGCAATCTCATTGGCTTCCAGTTTTTGCTTTCCAATCAGTTTTAAGGCACGAATATGCAAGGCATGAATCACCACCCAAAAATCCTTGAACGCTGGATTATTAGTCTGTTTATGGTAATAACGATAATAGATCTGCTGGGCAATCACCGCGAGACGGAAAATTCCGAACACCTCATAAAACGCCCAGTTTTCCGGTTGCAGGCCGGTTTTTCCCAAGTAGTAATCCACCACTTCTTTACGGGTAAACATACCTTTTAGATTGGTCGGCTGGCGGCGTGTTGCCTTAAAGATGGCATTGTCAGTATCTTCCACCCAATAGGCTAAAGCAGAACCTAGGTCCATGAGCGGATCGCCGAGTGTCGCCATTTCCCAGTCCAGTACGCCAATCACTTCAGTCGGATTTCCCGGATTTAAGATGACATTATCAAAACGCCAGTCATTATGAATCACACAGGTTTTAGAATCTGAAGGAATATTATCTTTAAGCCAGTTGCGCACATATTTAAACGATGGAACATTTAAAGTTTTAGCCTTTTCATAACGTACATCCCAGCCTTCGACCTGACGGCGACAATAGCCTTCACCCTTACCGAGATTTTCAAGTTCAGTTCCTTGATAAGGCACCTGATGCAATTCGATCAGTTTATCAATCACATTGATACATAAAGTCCGGATATCGGATTCAGTAAGCTGCAGCTCAGCTGGCATTTTGGCGCGAGGAATAATTCCTTCAAGCCGTTTCATCACATAGAAATCACAACCAATCACTGATTCATCCTGACAAAGCGCGACCATTTCAGGCACGACGGGATAATGTTCAGCCAAGGCTTTCTGCACATGATATTCACGTGCCATATCATGGGCTGATTTGGCTTTGGTACCTTGTGGCGGACGACGTAAAATTAAATCGGCATTGGCATACTGTAAACGGTAGGTCCAGTTTGAAGCTCCGCCTGAATATTGGGTCACCTGCACAGGGCCTTCAACATTCACATTTTGCTGAATTAACCAATTGGTGATGGCTTGTACATCCAGTTCTTCACCTGCACGAACTGCTCCACCTACATCAATAACCGCCATAATTTTTCCTTAAAATTTTTTAATACGTTGCAATTTTCTAGTTAAAGCCAGCTTATTTTTTG
>AMFJ01028972.1_pt1 | contig 10136 bp, 10 predicted proteins | sample 427208 | NCBI WGS metagenome assembly AMFJ01 (sample SAMN02954298, study PRJNA114691) | groundwater metagenome | biome: aquatic; feature: subsurface aquifer; material: sediment; isolation source: subsurface aquifer sediment | place: USA: Rifle, CO | collected 2008-08
AAAAATTACTGAAACAAACCAGTTGTTATTATAAAACTTGGTTTTAGTTATTTGCCCAATCTTTTTATAGTCTATTGTTGAGGTTCTCGCCATAAAAAAATAGGTAAGTTGATAGCGTGCATCGATTTGCTATTTATCCTCTTGGAGGAAATGGATCTCTTCCATAGGAATTAGATTCCGAGATTTTCCCGTCTTTATTCTGTATCTTCAATTCTTTCTCCTGATTTTTCGCTATTTCTCGTGCTCTTTGAATAGCATCATCTTTTTTATCAGTATGCACAATATCCCGCTTATCTCATGGTTTATGAATTCTCCACCCTCCATCTGGATTAGGTGATACCCATACTTGCTTTTTGCTCATAAAAAGAAAAATTAAGAATTAGAAACTTTTTTAGATGTATCAAACTCATTAAACTTGGCAATAATTTCCAGTTTAAATGGGTGAATAGCATTGTTTGGTATAGCATCATCTATATATTGAACTGCCATAGCAAGATCATCACGATTTTTTTTAAAAATACCCCGTTCATAATAACAATGTGCAAGAAAAAAATTACAAGTATTCCGCTTATCTTGATCTTTCCATACGAAGGGCTCCTTTCTCAAAACCTCAAGAGCATCAATCGCTTTATCATACTGTTTCTGAATAATGAATGACATACAGTATTCAAGTTGAATTGTATACTCGTGAATATCTCTCATTTGTTCTTTCGCTTCATTAACTTTCTTTACTGTATCATCAATTTTGAACCCACTATAAACGAAGAAAATTGCGAATATTGTTGATAAGATGCTCATAAAAGTAAGCCATCTATCAGAATTATCCTTTTTGTCTTCGAGATACTTATCAAAGGCCTTTTCAATCTCTGGCTTATTTGTTGCTTCAAGGGGTAATAGTTTTGATACCATCTCTTCCTTATATATAATTGGCGGTTTTACTGTGATAATATTTCAAGTTCCACTTGCAAAAGATATCTCCAAGATACCACTTCCTAATAATCAAGTAATCATTGAGATAATTACTGTTAAAAAGAATAGACGACTTGGCGTTTCTAATTTCATAAATAGGAAAAGTTAAGAAATATCAAATAACTTCTTCGCCGTCTCCTCATCCTCCTCCACGAAGATCTCAACAGCCCGTTTCGCTCGCTCCAACAATTCCTTCGATCGTGTCCGTGCCTCGTGGGAGGAAACTATGAGGGAAGATATTTTGGATTGAATAGCGGGTGAAAGAATAGGGATTATCTGTTCTCTAATATCGTAAGGATAAATATATTGTTGAGCTAATCATCTTTGATTTCGGCGAGTCAATTCTATTCCCACCCATGAATTCATAAACATCATAAAATAGTAAGAATCTATCAGCTCTTTTTTGGGTCTTATGAGCGTTACGAAGCTTCAGATAATAGCGGGAGTATCCAAATTATAAATGTTTGTCTTTCAGATATATGCTCATACGGAATAAAGAATGAGATCATCTTTTCGGAGAATATACTTCTTATTATTATATAGAAAGTCATCGGTAGTAAAAAGAGCATCTTCATCCTCCCAAAAATTATCCCTTGGATAAAACTCTCCTAAATGTTTTTGGGTGAGAATATATGTTTTTTCTTTTCTATCTACGTTGTCAGAATAGGGTGGATTTGAGGGGTGTCATACAACACTTGATAATTCAGATATCGTTTTGTGAGGGAATTTTTTAATATTCTCAATTAATTCATCATACTTCGGCTGGAAAAACTCCGCATCACATCGCCCGAAGAGTCGAACTTCTTCGCTGGTTTTGATATCGATATTCTCTTCTGTCGGTTTCCAGTCGGTGAGTCCGAGCTCATCAAGGAGGATTTTCTCGGCTTCGGCATAGAGGGATTTGGATTTCTCGCGTTCGCTATGGGCGGTTTGGACGAGGGAGGCAATGGAGGATTGGAAGGATGGAGATGGGAGAGGAAGTGGAATGTTTTCAATTTCTGTGCAGTTTAGATTTACCTGTTCAGTTTGGCGAGCCATTGAATGAAGGCAAAGTTTCCCATATTTTGAATTCAAGAAAACGTTTATGTAATAAGGATTAACCTTGGATGGATTGACACGTATTAAAGCGACATTCTGATTGATATTTGCTGGCAATAAGGTTTTATCAATCATCGCAGTCCTTCAAACGATTTCGTAAGTGGCTCATATTATCGTTACGATAATATCTCACTCTTTTAGAGTAGTTTTAGCAAGAATAGCATTTCATTTGTCGGATAAGAAATGTGAAAAATCTGGTTTTATTTCATTTTCTCGTAAATTATCTGTTTTTATAAACTTCACATCTCAGCCATAAAAACTTTCATCTTTCATCGATGGAGTATGTCCCGTGGTTACCTTCCTTTCTACAATCGCTCAAAATGTGCTTTGATTCAAGTGATCAAATTTCTTTCTGAAATCCAAGTAATCAAGTTGATAATGTTCCGCGTCTATTCTCGTTCCATTTAACAGACTTTTTGCTTCCACAATCGAAATATCCAAATTGTGTTTTTGGATGAGGGAGATGAGAGATGGGGAGAGGGTTTGAGAGGTCATATTTATTGAGTTAGACTATTAAGTTCCTCTACAATCTTTACTTTTGCCTCTTCTGAAAAGAGTTTTCTTGCACTTTTTGGATCTTTCCACCAAAAAGTGCCAAAGTTATTTTCTGAACTGTATTTTTCATAAATCTCTCATCTTTTCGGATTCTTTTTTGATTTGAATAATTTTAATTCCCTCATCAATTCAGAAGCCTTTACAGTAAATATCTTTCTACATACTTCGGGGTTTATAGGTTTTGTGATATTTGTGGCATTCGGAGATAACTGAATTTGCTTATTTACAAATAAGGTGTCCGATACACTTGGATCAAGTGCAATAATAAAGTCAGCATTTTTAATATTGTTTCTTTTTTCAACAATCGAAATTAAGGGAATAATAATAGTTTCATCTATATCTTGTTTATGTAAGTTCAAGGATGCCTCAAGGAGATCGTTGTAAATAGGAGTTCTTTTCTCATTGAAATTCTTAAGGAATAGTTCTTTATTCGTCATTTTCTTAAAACCGATAGGAAGCACTAATGGAGACTGAAAGTTTGAAAGTTTCAATTTAGGAAATTCTTTCCGAATATAAGAATCGAAAAACTCAAAACTTTTTTGAAACAATCACCAATAGATAATCTCTGTTTCTATTGGAATAATATATGCGTGAACTACTCTATTTCGGTTTTTATTTAAAACTTTTAAATGTTCTTTGAGAGATGATCTATCTTTTCAAATACAGTATCGCTCAATAACATCATCAAAACCAAATTTTTCTTCCAATATTTTATCTTCAAGGGAATCTTGTAAATACTTTTTGATATTTTTATCTCATGTTTTATATAGAGTTCATTTTATGAGTAGTTCCCAAGCGTGAGTTAAAAGAATAAGGACTGTTTCCTGTCTATATGTGATGTTCGGTTTATTATGAATTTCTAATGCGCATAAAATTGCAGAAATAGAGTTATCTACTAATGATTTACTGGTTGAAAATAATTTTCTTGTGCGTGTCATTATCCTTTTTCTATTAAGAAATTACTAAACTTCCCCCTTCAACTTCTTCATCTCTCTCAAAGACGGACTCCCGAGGAGGGCGGACATCTGGATGATGGCGATCTCGTTGAGTCGGGTGAGACGATCGCTCTGTGAGAGCTTTTGCCGGATAAACTCGGCATTGAGAGATTCCAGATTTGCCAGTACGACGAGTTGTTCGATGGTGGCTTCGTCACGGATATTTCCCTCTGTCTCCGGATTCTTTTCTCTCCATGTTTTGGCAGTCATCCCGAAGAGAGCCACATTGAGGACATCCGCTTCGGTCGCGTAGATGACGGATTGCGATTTGATCCCGAGCAGAGCGGGAACGAGGTGTCTCTTGATCGCATCAGTATGTACCCGATAATTGACCTTGGTCAAGATTCTTTTTACGTCCCACCCGAGTGAAAGTCGCTCATTTTCCTCTTCTTTGAGCCGTTGAAACTCCTTGATGAGATAGAGTTTGAATTCCGCACTGATCCACGATGCGAACTCAAAGGCGATGTCTTTGTGTGCATAGGTGCCTCATCCATATCGTCCAGGTTTAGAAATAATGCCTATGGCATTTGTTTTTTCAATCCACTGTTTTCCTGAAAGGACAAAACCATTTGATCCACTCTGATTTTTAATGTCACTGAATTCCGTAACATTAAAATTTGGATTATGGATCTGCTCCCATATGCCGAGAAATTCGACTGTATAACGAGTACTGAGCCAATGAGAAATAACCAAACCAGTTGTCTCGGCATTTTTATAACGAGCAATATCCGTAAGTGAGATATAATCCCCTTGAGTATTTCAAAAGAAGAGTATCTCCGTTCCTTTGACGAGAATTTTCTTGGTGGTTTTCATAGACTACTGCTTTAAGAAACTAAAACCCTGTTCTTTTCCCCACACTTCAAAAGCCTCTGCGATTTGCAGGAGGTCGGATTGGAGGTTATCGATATTTCGAGAGTCTCCGTTTCGGTAGATATAGTCTCCCGAAGTGTCCTTAAATGGAACCTTGGAAGTTGCGAAGAAAATGGGGTAATTCGCAGTGCGGGGATTGGTTATATCATCCCACTTTTGAAGGAATATGACACTTGTCTTGGTTCCTGTATGAGGTTTAAAACTATTCTGTTCAACTCCTACGACGGCAAGGATTCGCGCGTGCTCCATGATAAAGTTTCGAACGTATTCTTCGCTCGTGTTGTTAAATACGCCTTGCGGGAGGACGAGGGCAAGACGACCTCCGGATTTTACGAAGTTGAGGTTTCGTTCTATGAAGAGAAGATGACGGGAAATTTTATCGATATTCTTTCCGGTTTTTGGGTGTCGTCCGAGCTTGTATTTCGCAAGTGTTGCAGATTCTTTCACCTCTCCTGCGAATGGAGGGTTGGCAAGAAGGACATCGAAATTGAAGAAAAGAAACTCTTTTTCGTTTTGTTGTTGTTTCTCATATTCGTCGAATTCCATTAAAAGATCCTCTCCTTTTATATCACCTCTTGTGGCTTCCTGCCAAGAAGAACTATCGAGAGAGTTTTCCTTGTAGATATGACTCTTCCCGTCTCCTGCGATAAGCATCATTGCTCGAGCAATTTTTGAGGATTTCTCGTCAAAATCAATTCCGAAAAGGCTTTGTTTGGCATATGAAGACATTTTCGCACTCGTCCAGTTATTCTTCTTTTTGAGGTATTCCATCGTATGGATAAGGAAACCTCACGATCCACAGGCGGTATCGATAACTCGTTCTTTCTCGCTTGGTGCGAGCATTCGGACACACATATCGATCACGATACGGGGTGTGAAGTATTGACCTTTCTTACTCTTCGCTACATCTGGTATGAGATATTCGAATGCTTCATCGATAACTTGGAGATTTGCTCCAAGGAGTTTGAACTTTTCGAGTTCACCAACACATACCGATAGATGCTCTGGAAGAAGTTTAATAACATCACTTTTATCAAAAACCCCTTTCCATCGAGCTTTTGCTTCTTCAAAGAGTCTTGAAATATCCGCCTTGGTTTTGTTTGCATCTTTCGTTGGAGATTTTCGGAATTCGAGCGGTCTTTCTGGATTTTCCATAGATTCCTTTTCATCGTGGAGCTTAGCATAGATGAGCTTGAATATCTCATCGAAACTATCGAACCCAGAATTTGCAAGTACGAGTTCTTCTATCCCTTGGATGACTTCTTTGAGTTGTTTCGGTTCTTCGAGATCCGAAAGCATCCGACGACGAGAGAGAACATCATCGACGGTTTCACCGAACATAGGGATGTCTGCGAGCGTATCGAAATCTTTTGGATATGGACGATACAAAATAAGCATAGAGCGTCCGTTGATAGCCACTCCGAATGGTGTTCCATCAGCGTTGAGGTAGCTTTTCAATTGTTCGGTATCGTTCTTCTCATGGGGTGCCTTTACCTCTACCATGAGGTGTGGAGTCTCATTATCCTCTGAATAGATGACGATATCCACTCGTTTTGTTTCACGTCCAAAACGCACTGATTTCTCGATATCTATACGTTCTTTCGGATACTTATATTTTTTGAGGAGCTCTCGAAGATAAAGCTGCCGAACGATTTCCTCTGGAGCGGATTTCTTTTCGCTCCATATTTGCTTCTCTTCCTCTCCTCGAGAATAACTTTTGAGAAAGTATTTCCCATCCCGTTCAGAGATTCGGGCTTCGATTTCATCGATCTCATCGCGTGTAAATATCGAAAGTGATTCGGCTGGATTTGAGAAAATCTTTGAGAGAATAGACATGTCTTGTAAGGTTGATTTATAAAAACAAACCGAGTATATCCAAAAAATATATTTCTGCAAATATTTTTCATACTTTTACATAAAAATATATTTCTTGAAAAACTACTTATACTATATTTTACTTCGGTAAGTGGGGATTTTTTTGCAGAAAAACAAAAAATATGTTACAATACCGGAAAGTATCAGTAAATAAACCCTTTTATGCTCTCACAGAAAATCAGAAACAACGCGACTATTGGCTACTTCTTCCTCGGATGGATGTTCCTCCTCGCGAAAAAGAATCCAGATTTCCAGGATCCCTTCATACAGAATCATGCAAAAAATGCCACGAAGGGACATGGATTTTTTCTTATATCATACGTGATCTACTCTTATTTTCTGAGTCAGTTCTTTTTCCATAATATTCCCATCGTCAATCTCTCCATCGATCGACTCATACATTTCGCCTTTTTTGTCGCACTCACCCTCTTTATTCTCTATGGAATATATAATTCTCAGAAAGGAGGATCGGTAGCTGAAGTGGGGGATATTTTCTCTTTTGGGAATGCATATACGTCCATTTGATATGAAAATGCCACAGAGACCGAACGGATGATGTTTTTCTTGTCCTATATCCCTTTCCTCGGGATGATTATCGCGAAACGATACCAAAACGTCATCACCACGACCGGAGCGAGACTCTCCTCGATATTTGCTTTCCTCTACCTCCTCTATTTTGTCTCCTCTGGATTTGACTCCTTTGCGATGATCCTCCTTTTTGTCTATATTTTTATCATCGTTTTCCTCTGAGTACAGTTTTTTATGGGGAATACCTATATCTCTTATTCTCTCCTCTCCCGTATCCCATCAATGGATGCCTGTTATGTGACTCTGCGATCATTACCGAGGTATGTGGGTGAGATTATGGGGGTTATCCGAGAAAAGCACGAGCAGGTCAGTTTCGCGAATTGTCTCAAAAAAACTCGCGAACGGGACAGTATCTCTCATGACTCACTCGCGAATTATTTCACCGCAGATCGTATCCCATTCAAGCCTCTCTGGATATTTATCCCGCTCGTGAATCTGGTTTTCTTGCCGAAAATACTGACGGATCGCAAAACCAAATATATCATCGCGATTGGTCAGGGCCTCGTTATGACGGGCATATTTGTAGCAATCAGCCTCATGTATGGATTTTCTTCATCTCTTCTTCTCTTTCTCCTCTTTCCGATTTTCTACGCCATAGCTCGCGTCACTTCTGATCCATTCCAAAAAATACCCCTTGTATATGAGCTCTATGCGCTCATCAATACCCTCTCATTCTGACTCCTCCGAAATACCCGTAAGATACAAGAGGTCAAAGCCCAAGAAAAATCCGTCAGCTTCAAAGTATAAACAAATCGTTTGTCAACATAAATTTTTGACTCGAGACAAAAAATAGGATACACTAAAAGTACGTCATCAAACAAAAACATATTTATTTACAAAAACACACTATGGAATTCGAAACACAAACAAATACTCTCGATATCCTCAGCCTCCTCGAACAAGAAGAGTCCGTCTCTCTTGAGGTCCTTTCTCACACGGATCCACTCCGCAGTGTCGAGGTCTACGAAGGGACTCTACCACTTGAGCCGATTTCTGAGACAACGAAAAAATCTCTCCTCGTACGACTGAGACAGTCGAGTATCGCTCAGGCGAAATTCACGCTCCACTATCTTTCGATCTCGACGATTGTTTTTTTCACGCTCCTCACGATAACCAACTGGTCATCCTATTCAACGGTTCTCTCTGCCTACATCAATCCAGATGCACTCAAAACCTCTGGAAATGACATCCTCTCAACACTCGATAAGTCGAAAATCACCGTGTATGCCAATGAGGGTGTGGATATGGAGATGAGACAAGAACAGGAAGATACACTCAAAAAGAAACTCACAGAAAGCAATACGGTCATCCGAGAGGATCGATTCTCTCCCAAGAAACTCATCACGGGAGCTGCGAAACTCGATATCGATCTCGATATCGCTCCGTATGATAATCGCATCATCATCCCAAAAATCGGGAAAAATATCCCACTCGTGGATGTAGGACTCAATTCTGCCTTTGATTTCGATCATATGGAAAACATCTTCATGCGAGAGCTCGAGAAAGGGATCGTCCGATATCCTGGAACCGCGAAACCAGGAGAAAAAGGAAATGCTTTTATTTTCGGACACAGCTCCAACTATCCTTGGATGAAGGGAGAATATAACAGTGTATTTGTCCTCCTCGATGAGCTTAATTTCGGAGATGAAGTAATCGTCTACTTCAATCAGAAGAAATTCACCTACATCATCAAAGAGAAAAAGGTTGTAAAGCCAGGAAATGTGAAAGTACTTGATCGTGACCCTGAGAAAAAAGAACTCTCTCTCATGACCTGTTGGCCAATCGGGACGACCATCAATCGACTGATTGTATTCGCTGAGTTACAGGAAACTAACAATTAAATTACCCCCTTTATTTATGGACTTCTCCGGATACACATTCAACTACGATCCCTCAAATCTTTGAGTGTTTTCGTATACCTTCTCGCTCGACAATCTCATCCTGCCGGCCATCGTGATCGCGATCAGTATCGTGTATTGTATGATCTATGTGCTTATGCCATACCTCTACGGATATGTCATATTATCAGAACAAGAAAAAGCAAAAAATGAGAAGCGACAGGTTATCAAAGATCTCGTCCTCATGAATGAAATCCAGACCGAACTCGAGAAAGAGATCGAGCAATCGCTCCTCAATGTCGCTATGACAAAATAAGCTCTTGTTTATCGACCTCGAAACCGATGGCGAGAAAGTTCTCATACATAGCCCCGGAGAGTGTCGTGAGATTCGTTTTCTCACTCGTGATAAGCCCTTGTATAAGGGCTTTTTCTTTGTTTGTATCATTGATATGGATCGTCGAGACGATACCGGCATTGAGTCCAGCAAATAGTGCCTTCACATGCCCCGGTTCGCGTGGTGGTGGGACGAAACAAATCTTTTCACGCTCGCTTTTGTAATCTTTGGTCGAGTAGGCAAGATTGCCGATATTAACCCCGATAGTGATCGGCGTATTTTTGAAATCCACACGGAACCGATTTTCTTTCACATCAAAATATCCCAAGTCTTCATACAACTTCCGAACTATCTCCAGTTCCTCGCGCAGAGTGATATTGGAAATATGGATTTTTTTTCATTGAGTGAGAACAGATTCGACGATCTCCTGAAATATCTGAAGTTCTTTCTCTCCCGAATATACCTGATTCCAGAGTTTGTAATCCTTGTGATACTCAACCCGATCATTGTAGTACGGCACGAGGAATTTCGCCATATCGTGTTCTATAGGCGAAAAAATATCCGTCGCGATATCGAAAAGATACTGATTATCGAACGGGTCTGTGCCCTCGATGAGAGTGATTGTATCAAAAAAAACGTGTTTCATAGCAAATATTAAATAGTACTTCAACGAAATTGATTATACAAAATAAGTACTTTATTTCAATTTCTTATTAATTTCTCTTTACTTTTTCCCTTTGGTGAGTATATTCCTTTCAGTTTTTTTGATTTCTTACCTTTTGCATCTCTATGATAGAAATAGTCTTCGCCGCCGGATCCGTCATCGATCCCAATCAGGTATACGAACTCGACGATATCATCCGGGTCGGGATTGCCCTTGTAGTCCTCGTTTCTGGATTCCTCTCCGTCATCTTCATCATCTGGTGAGGAGTTATGCTCATCCTCTCCGGAGGGAAAGACGACAAGGTAAAACCAGCCGTCAATAGTATCCGCTACGCGGTCGTCGGACTCATC
>AMFJ01001464.1_pt1 | contig 10134 bp, 10 predicted proteins | sample 427208 | NCBI WGS metagenome assembly AMFJ01 (sample SAMN02954298, study PRJNA114691) | groundwater metagenome | biome: aquatic; feature: subsurface aquifer; material: sediment; isolation source: subsurface aquifer sediment | place: USA: Rifle, CO | collected 2008-08
ACAGGACGATGCAGCGTTAGAGCACATCACAGGTCAAACGTCTGAAGCACCACAAGACCAGTCTACTAATGAAACTAGTTCACTAGGTACACCAGTTGAACCAACTGCAGAAGAACTGGCAGCCAAAAAGGAATATGAAGAATTCCTTCAATGGCGAAAAACCAAAGGTGAAGCAGCACAACCACCTACACAGCATGCACCTGCATCCAATGCATCTACTGAGCCAACAGCAAAGCGTACGCGCCAATTTGTAGGCCCTAACGGTTGGATCACCGAGGAGTACTAACCATGTGTGGTGGATTTATAGGCAAGGCCATTAGCACTGTGACGGATGCCATTGGTCTGACTGATACCAAGGCAGCATCCAAAGGCTATGACGCTCAGGCAGCGGAAGCCAAAGCCCGAGCAGAGGCACAGACGGCAGAAAACGAACAGGTGGCACAGCGTAAAAAGCGTAAGGCATCTGAAGTGCTTTCTTCTGCATCTGATGATGAAAAGAAATCAACACTAGGCGGATAAGGCATGAGTGATCGAGCAAGTCAAATTTGCAAACGGTTAGGTGAGCTTCGGGCAGAACGTGCCAAATATGAAGCGCATTGGACTGAATGCTACAAGTACGGAGCACCTGAGCGCCAACAGTGTTTTAGCGGTAGTTCAGGTACCGAAGGCACCAGAGAGAAACAGCGTGCTGATTTGCTGGATTCTACTGCTGCCGAATCAATCCTGATCTTTGTATCTAACCTGATTGCAGGTACCACACCTGCAAACGCGATCTGGTTTAAAGCTGTGCCTGATGGTATGGACGATCAAGCCGAACTTACACCAGGTGAACACTGGCTTGAACAGGTCGCACAGTTCTTATTCCGTAATATCCACGGCGCAAACTTTGACAGTGAAATCTACGACATGATCATTGATTTCGCCGTTGCTGGTTGGGGTGTGATCTATCAAGACATTGACCGTGAAAAAGGCGGTGGCTTCACTTATCAGTGCTGGCCAATTGGTGAATGCTTTATTGCGTCTACGCGTCCAGATGGTCAAGTGGACACGATTTATCGTGAATACACTAAAACCGCTGCACAGCTGGTCAGTGAATTTGGTGAGCACAAAGTAAGTGATGCGGTGCGAAACACTTATCAGAGCCGACCAGATGACCGTTTCAAGATTGTGCATGTGATTGAACCACGCAAGGTCAAAGCATCAATGACCAACCGTGTATTGCTGCCAAAGAATATGCCGTTCGCCTCATATCATGTGGAAGTGGATGGAAAAAATATCCTGAAGGAATCTGGTTATAACGAGTTCCCATGTGCAGTACCACGTTTTAGAAAGATCTCGGGCAGTGTGTACGGAATCGGCATCATGTCCACGGCGTTACCAGAGGCTAAATCAGCCAATGCTTTGATGCGTGACACCTTGCGCAGTGCTGAGATTGATGTGTTGGGTTTCTGGATTGCTGAGGATGACGGCATTTTAAACCCGCGTACTGTGCGTATCGGTGGCGGCAAGATTGTTACTGCAGGAAAGGTGGATTCAATGAAGCGCCTGGACAGCGGCAAAGGCTTTCAGGTCGCAGATCCGTTACTGGATCGCATTCAGTCCAGCATCCGCAGAAAGTTGATGGCGGACAGCTTGCAGCAACACTACAACACACCTCCGACAGCAGCAGAGATTTATGCACGTGTCGACATGATCCGGCAGCAACTGGGGCCGTTGTATGGCCGTGCACAGGCTGAATTACTTGTTCCTATTCTTGATCGTGCTTTTGGTCTGGCATACCGGGCAGAAGCATTAGGCGAAGCACCAGAGGATCTGCAAGGCCGTAATCTTTCATTCAAGTTTATTTCACCACTGGCACGTGCTCAAAAGCTTGAGGAAGTAGCCAGTATTGAACGCCTTATGGCTGCAATGGGTGGGTTGGCTAGCTTAGACCCTGAAAAATTCCAAGAGGCTATGGACAATATCAACACAGATGCCTTGCCGCAAGTATTGGCAGCTGGTCTAGGTGCACCAACTTCAATCATGCGTACCACGGATGAAGTTCAGGCATATCGTGAACAGAAAGCACAGGCACAACAACAGGCAGCTGCACAGGAACAAGAAGCAGCTATGGCACAACAGATGACAGGTGCAGTCGCACAGGGCATGGGCAAAGGCTTGGAAGCGCAAATGGTCAGTGAGGTGATGCAATGATTTTAGGTTTTGCAGTAATGGCCATTCTTGCACTGATTGCCTGCGCCTTGCTTTATGCGGCTGAAAACAAGGCAAAAGCATTAAGCAACGAGCTGTTTAAGGAAAGATCTATATCCAGCACCTTACGCAATGAAAAGCACCATGAATGGGAACGTGCAGAAGTACTGCAAGAGCAAGTTTTCGCGCTGACGCAGGATATTGCCGATCTTAAGGCCCAGCCTGATCAGGAATTTAAAGAACTGCTCCAGGAGCAAGAGGACGAATTAGGTTTTGGCCACCACGTCAAATGGCGTTCACATCGAAAACCAACGGCGCTGACCTATCAGATGCATTTCGATATGGACGTTAATGGCCAACGAATTTTAGAAGAACTCACTGTGCGATTTAAACGCAATGCTTTCACTGACAACGAACGTGAGACATGCCGCCGTTTGGGCCGTGCCGAAGTCGTGGACTTCATTATCAACCGAATTAATACAGCAAATGACCCTCGCTATGACGAGAGCTTAGAACTAGCACACATGGAGCAAGACAATGGATGAACAACAAACAACTGACACACCAGACGTTCAAACAACTGAACAAACTCAGACTACAACACCACCTGCAGGAACAGAAACGCAAACGGTGCCAGGTACTGAGACAACACAGCAGAACCCTGGTGAGCAAGAAACGCAAACAACTGAAACAGATCCAGCAAAAGCGGTACCAGAATCTGCCGATGCCTATAGCGTTTCAATTGATGGCTTCGATTTTGATGCATTTAAAGCGGATAACGCTGAAGTACTGCAATCATTCCATGATGAAGGCATGACCAATAAGCAGGTTGAAGCAGTCGTTAAAGCCTATGAACAGCATCAATCCGTTCAAATGGAAGCCTTACAGGAAGAATGGGGTAATGACTTTGGTGCAAATGTGAACTTGGCTAAACAGGCTATTGAAGCACTAGGTTTTCAGGCTTCAGATCTGGACTCACCGATTGGTGCGTTGAAGCTGGCAGCCGCTATTGGCAAGCATATTCAGGAAGATTCACCGCCATTTAACACACAGCAAAACGGTGGAGAATCCATTCAACAATTAATACAGTCGGAAGCCTACTTGAACGACAAGCATCCAGACCATAAACGCGTCTATGCGCAGGTTGAACAGGCTTATGCGAAGCAATATCAATAAGGGGGATTTAGCCAATGGCTAACCAAAACAAAATCACAGCGGCGTTTGTTCAACAGTTCCATGACACATACGACGTTGCGGCACAGCAAAACGAATCACGACTGCTTAAAACTGTTGTGAACCGTGGAAAAATTGAAGGTGAGTCATTCACCGTCAATGACATGGGTTCAGTGGAAATGCAGGCTTCTGGTGCTCGCTATGGTGACACTCAGTGGACGCATCCAGATGTGGGTGTGCGTACCGCGTTAATGTCTGATTGGGATCTATTCATTCCAATTGAACCGCGTGACTTGCCTAAGCTAAAGGCAATGCCGCAAGACAAATACATGAAGTTATTGATCAGCGCACGTGAGCGCAAGATTGACGACATCATTTATTCAGCGCTTGTGGGTCCAGTGACTCGCAAAGTGGTAGACGATGCCGGTACAGCAACTGTTTCAACAGTGAATCTACCAGCTGAACAAATCATTGCACCGGCTTTAGGTACGCTGAAGCAGCAAATCACCAAAGCGAAATCATTATTCCGTGCGAACGAATGTGATGAGCAGAACGGCGAAGAAATCTTTATCACTTACACCTCTGATGTGCTTAACGCATTCCTGAATGACACCGTGCTGACCAACTCGGATCACGTCAACGTTCAGATGTTGCAGAACGGTGCTGTGGGTCATAAGTGGTTGGGTGTGACTTGGGTTGCTTATGAAAAAGTAGGTCAAGGCGCTACAGCTGGAACCAAGCGTTTGGCAATGTACTGTAAGTCTGCCGTTCATTTCGGTGATGCAGATATTACCAGCTTCGATATCTCGACTCGTCCGGATAAGAAGAACGTAAAACAGGTTGGTGGCGTTCATTCATTTGGTGCTGCACGTGCCAATGAGAAGAAAGTCGTAGCGATTGACTACACACCGGCTTAATTAAAGGGGCTTTGGCTCGGCATCTTGGGCATGGGGTGTCGGGTCTTTTTTATACCCAACAAACCCACTTTTAAAAGCCTTCAAGATCATAAAAACTTGAGGGCTTTTTTTATGTCTATTACAACCAGAACATCTATCGTCAATCATGCTTTAAGCCTGATCGGGGATCAGAATATTGCATCATTTGACGAGAATACGGCACGTGCTGAACGCTGCCGCAGTATCTATGACCAGGTGCGGAAATCAATTCTCCGTGATCATCCGTGGTCATGTGCAAAAAAACGTACCATTCTTGCACCAGTGACAACATATCCTGCCTTTGGTTATACCCATTCTTTCCCATTGCCGCGTGACTTCATCCGGATCATCAGCGCCAATACAGAAAAATATGAGGTCGAGAATCGCTACATTCTGGCCAATACCAACCGTATCAATCTTGAATATGTTTTTGACAACGATAACGAAGATTCTTGGGATTCAATGCTGGTTGAAGCCATGTCACTCAAGATGGCCGCCAAGCTATGCAAACCGAATACCGGTAGTGATGCAGCAGGGCAATCGGCAGAAGCTCAGTATCGTGATCTGATCAAGCGTGCACGTACGATCAATGCACAAGAACGACCTTCTGAAGACATCGTCTATGAAGAATCACGCTATATCGGGAGTCGCTACTAATGAAGCAATGGCTACTCAAAAATAACCTGTCCAGTGGTGAGCTGTCACCGTTACTGCATACCCGAACTGATGTGCAGCAATATGCCAACGGCGCTAAAAAACTATTGAATGCGATTCCATTGGTCGAGGGCGGTGCGAAGAAACGTCCAGGTACTAAGTTTCGTGGCATCTTCGCTGGTGCATTGCGCCTAATTCCTTTTGTACCGAACTCGGATAATCCATTTCTATTGATCTTGGGCATTAATACACTGCAGGTGTATGACCCTTTAACGCAATCCGTGGTTTATACAGGAAGTACGCCATATAACACATCGGCCAAAGTTGCACAGATCCAGGTGGCACACTCACGCTATCGCATGTTCTTTGTCCAGGGTGATCATCCGGTACATCGTCTGGTATGTAGCAAGGACTTTGATAACTGGAATTTTGATCAATTCACTTTTGTCACCGCACCGGTGGATGAAATTAACACTACACCTAACGTGGCATTAACGCCGACTGGTGTGGAAGTGGGTAAAACCATTTCACTGAATGCAGCTGCTTTTCCGAACTGGAGTTCAACGGAAAACTACATCATTGGTGAGCGTGTTATTTATCTTGGCCAGACATGGCGTGCAATAGCAGATAGCACTGGTAAGGTGCCAGCAGTCGATAGTACCGATTGGGAGTCTGTGACTGCAGGTGATGCGTCTGTATTTATTCCTGCACATGTGGGGGCAATCATTTCGATTAATGGTGGCCAAGTCAAAATTACTTCTTATGTTTCTCCAACTGGTGTGCTGGGCGAGGTGATTGTTAAGCTTAATGCAGACGTTCAAGCTATTGCCAAATCATGGACCTTAAATACTGCGGCATTTACTGCAGAAACTGGCTATCCATCCACAGTGACATTCTTTAAACAGCGTCTGGTCTTTGCCAATACCAAAAACAACCCGAACCAGTTATGGGTTAGTGCAATCGGGAATGATGGGGATTTCCTAGAAGCAACGGACGATGCCAGCGCGTTTTCTATGGCTTCATCTTCTGCGCAGGCAGACAATATTTTGCACCTGGCACAACGTGGTGGTGTAGTCGCACTCACTGGCGGTTCTGAGTTCCTGATTAGTTCAGCCGGTGCATTTACACCAGCATCTGCCCAGATTGAACAGCACACAACCTACGGCGCACAATCCAATATACGTCCGTGTCTGGTGGGTAATGAACTGCTATTTGTTCAGCGTGGTGGTAACCGCTTGCGTGCCTTATCGTATCGCTATGAAGTAGACGGTCTGGTCAGTCCGGAACTATCAGCCATTGCACCACACATTGCAGAGGATCATGGCGGTATAAAGGAACTAACCTATCAGCAAACGCCGTATAGCCTGGTCTGGATGGTGCTGAATGATGGCAAAGTGGCCAGCATTACTTTAAACCGCGATCAGGAGATGAATGCCTGGGCACAGCATGACTTTGGTGGATCTGTACGCTCAATCTGTGCATTACCTCAAGCTGCCGGCAATGACCTGTGTTTCATGCTGATTCAGCGTAAAGCATCCGTGGTGCTTGAGCAGCTGGACGAAACATCATTCATGGATTGTGAGATTGTGCATAACGGCCCATTGGAAAACCGGAATCTACATAACAGCACACAGTACCGTTTCAATAATTCAGATGGCTATTTCTATGATGACAATCAGCCAACATCAGGCACATGGTTTGCTGGTCAGCCGTTCAATATGGAAGTGGAGTTCTTGCCACCAGATCACAGCCAAGTTCCCAATACTGCAATGTTCCATAAGATCCAGGCGCATGAAACGGTCTTATATGTGCGTAATTCGATTGGTGGCCAGTGCAACCAATACGATCTGGAACATAAGTCATTTAATCAGTCTGCATTCCAGAACCTGACCTATACAGGGCCGGTCAGCGTCAGCATGAATGGCTGGGCTACCTTGCACGAAATGGAATTAAAAATAACACACAACAAACCGCTACCTTTCCACGTCCAGAGTGTAGCTATGTTGGTATCAATGAATGAGAGATAAAGATGCTTGTACGTGCAGCAACACTAAAAGATTTAGACACGCTTGTTGACTGGGGCAAGCGTCTGACCGGTGAATCACCACGGTTTAAAAAGCAGGGCTTTGATGAAAAGCGGGCTAGAAATGTATTTGCTTATCTGATTGATAAACACGGATCAATCCTGATGGTGACAGATGAATACTCGAATCCGGTCGGCACATTAATTGGCGCGTTAGATACTGACTGGCGCACAGGCCAGAAACTTGCTTATGAGCAGGGGCTTTATGTTTTGCCTGAGTATCGTAAATCAGGTGCAGCCAGTGACTTGATTGAAACATTTAAGGTATGGGCAGAGATGAATGAAGCGGATCGTATCCAAGTCGGCACCATCACCGGCATTTATGCTGAACGTACTGTGAAGCTGTATGAATCATTAGGCTTTGAACTGGTCGGCTATGTTCTGGAAATGGAGGTTTAATCATGTGCAACCCAGGTGGACTCATGCAGGGCGTTCAAAACATGGCTAATGCTCAAATGGCAGATGCTGTGTCGAAAGGTAATGCCAAAACTATCAATTCAGTCGCACGTGCAGAAGCCGAAAAGATGAAGCGGCAAGGCAAAAGCAATGCTTCAACAGCACGTGCACAGGCTGCGGAAAATGGTGTGAATGTTGATCTAGGTGCAGCAGCAATGCTTCAGGATGAGCATATTTCTGATGCAGCTTATAACGCATCAATCAATATCGCAGATGCTGGATATCAAGCCAAGCAGGTTCGTATGCAAGGCAAGATGCAGCGTAATAATTATGCAATGCAGGCAGCTTCTGACTTCATCGGTGCGGCAACACCAAAAGGAGGGTGGAAGTAATGGTGTTAATTCCAAAATCTCAAGGTCGCAATACATCCCGGCCTGTTATGCAGCAACACACTCCAATGACTGGTCTTTCGAAAATTGGAGAAACCATTGGTGGCGTTATTGATGAACGCAGACGAAAATCCGATGAAGCCGATGTATCTGCCAAACGTGCAGAGCTTTATCACAATGATCTAGCAGAGAAAGAAGCCAAAGTTAAGCTAGATGATGTGCTGACTACAGAGCTATCAGAGCAGGTAACGTTGCTTAAAAACGATGTAGCCAACGGCGCAATGAATGCTGATACGGCCAATAAAACATTACAGCAATGGTCTGAAAAGCGTTTCAAAGATATGGAAGGTGAGCTGCCCGGGCATGCACACCAGGCATTAAGTCAGCACTGGTCCAGTAATGTGACTCGTAATGCTACTGCCTTCCTGCCGTTACAGTTAAGTGCGGATAGCAAGAAAGACACTGTACTGGCTGACCGTGTGACTGAGATCGGCACACGTATGGATCGTAAGGCTGGCCGTGAATATCTTGAATCGAATCTGGCCACATTGAATCTGTCTGAAGCAGAAAAACAGGCACGCATATATGGCTATGAATCCACACGTGATGTGCTGGATATTGATGGCCGTATTACTGCAGCAGTTGAGGGTAAGAATACTGCGGATCTGCAAGCACTCATCACAGATATGGATAGTGGTAAATACGGTTATATCGATGGTCCACAAGTACAGCAGAAGAAAGCGCAGGCACTGAGCCGGATCGATGCAATCAATAAACAGGTTGAAGTCGAAGAAAACAAGCGTCTGCAATTAGCCGGCAAAGTTCTGAATGATTTTAAATCTCAGGTGCTGACTGGTCGTGCCTTGGATGATGATTATCTGGCAAGTGTAGGCGGTGCAGTGGTCGGTACTGAACATGAGGCCGAATATAACTTCTACAAATCACAGTCTAATAACTTTCAAAGCTTTTCCAAGTTGTCGACACCTGAGCAGCTGAAACGTATCAATCAACAGAAAGCAGCTATGGCCAACAACAAATCAGCAGATCCAGCGACTGAGGAAAAGATTTTAGGTGTGTACGAGTCTATTTATAAGTCAAAAATGGAGACCAATAAAAACAACCCAAATCAAGCCGTCCGCGAAGCAGGTTTAGAGACACATAGCCTGAATGCTGGTGAACTAAAAGCCAATCCAAAATCATTTGCTGCAAAGGCGATTGATAACGGCGTGAGTCAGTTGGCGCTTAAAGACCCAAACATTGTGGTGAAACCGATTGCTGCAGAAGACCTGCCAGAAGCCAAACAGGCGTTTGAAGCGAAGTCTGTGAATGACAAACTGGATTTTATTGGAGAGCTGATCAACCAGTCTAAAGGCGTACCCAATGGCAGCAAGATCTGGTCTGCAACCATGGGCCAGCTTGGCGGTGGTGATCTGACATACCTTATGGCTGGTGTAGCACGTGCCAATAACTATCGCTCGGAACAAGGCGAGGATGTGGCAGCAGCGATTATTTCTGGAACTCAGGCACTTAAGAATAAACAACTGATCATGCCAAAAGATGAGCTTCTAAAGACGAAATTTAATGAATATGTGGGTAACTCCGTATCTGGCGAAACTGCCAATATGACGTATTCAACATTCAAATCGATCTATGCGCATTTGATGGAACGTGGCAATGCACAAGGTGGAACAAACGAAACCATTGAAACCAGTATTGCGAATGCAGCTTTAAGTATGGCTACAGGTGGCGTATATGACCAAGGCTTAAAGTATGGTACCGGCAATAAAACATGGAAGGTATCGAAGCCATACGGCATGGATGATGACCGCTTTGAAAGTGAAGTCAGCAAAGGTTATGCCGCGATTTCTCAGGCCACTGGTATTAGCACAGCCGAGCTGCAAGATTTACGCCTACGCCGATCTGACAAGCGATCTAAAAAAGGCGAGATCCAATATGACTTGATCAATGAACGTGGTGCGCCGTTGCAAGTGGGTGGCGTGATGTGGCGGATCAATATGCAGGGAGCAACCAAGTAATGAGTAACTGGCTATCTGAATACTCTACTGATGACCAAAAGCAGGTCGATCAGCTGAATACACCAGGCGTGGCGTTTAAGCCGCTTGAGCAGAAAGCAGAATCTGGCGCATTGTTTAAGGTGGCTGCACCGTTTCGTGGTGCGGCAGCTGGCTTTGCCAAAGTCGGTGATGCGATTGCCGCGCCAGTTGATGCTGTTGTGGATCGTGTTTCGTATTCCTTTGAGGATGTGGGCAAGGAGGAATTTAGCGAGCCGTATTCTGCTTATAAGGAGCGCAAG
>AMFJ01009288.1_pt1 | contig 10131 bp, 15 predicted proteins | sample 427208 | NCBI WGS metagenome assembly AMFJ01 (sample SAMN02954298, study PRJNA114691) | groundwater metagenome | biome: aquatic; feature: subsurface aquifer; material: sediment; isolation source: subsurface aquifer sediment | place: USA: Rifle, CO | collected 2008-08
TCGGTTTGTGTCCAGTTGCGTACTCGCCGTGCGTGTGAAACCCGCTGGCCAAGCCCCTCCAGGGCCTTCTCCAACCGGCGTTCCGCCGCACTTGGAGACTTCTTTTGCTCGCTGGATTGTTGAAATGGCGATGATTGCCACGAGGGCTTTGGTGATGTTGCAACATTTGTCATGCAACCAAGTTACATGAGGTTGCGCGTTCGTCAAGGCCTGAAATTTAACGAATAACCCCTTGTACAAGCTCAATTTCGTGAGACAGTAGAACCAAGAAAGCTGGCAACGTGCCGGCAGCAAGGAGCAAAGAATGTTAGTTGTCGAACACCTCATCACCATGTCAGATTTGGAATGGTCTCAGTTTCAAGAAATGACCCGCGCACCGTGGCGGCCACGCACCATTGATGAATTCAACGCAATGTGTGACCTCGGTTCTGCGGTTCACCTGGCAGAAGACACGATGAGCATGGGCACGGTTTTCGCTGAGAACACCCAGCGCATCAAGTTTGGTCAGGATGGACAGGCCAACTTCCCGGCTGACAGGCGCAAGTTGGCCTACATTGAAAAGTATGGCCATTCACCTACCAACGAGCAGATGGAGGAATTCAACCGCGGCGATTCACCTCAGCGCCCAGGCTTGTCGCTCGTAAAGCCAAGCAACTAGCCTTGTGAAAACTGCAGGGCACGAATGTTGTCACTCCGATCTTGCCAGCCGAGTGATGGGTCAAAGATTGATCTGGGACCTATTGAATTCGCGGAAAAGGTTTTGGTTGGACTGAATAGGCGGTGTACAGCGGGTGACGAGGTGAGCCGTCCATGTTGAGCTCGAGGTAATGGGGCGTGATCCCGTGGTCCTGGAGCAACTTGAGAACGGTGTGACCACGGTTCATCAATGAACCATTGGCGCCCCATCCGCAGATGACAATTCCTGCATCTTTTGCGGCCTGCAGAATGCTTGCGTCGTTTTGTGGCCCTACGGGATCTTCCTGCTCGTACAGTGGCGCTGGATCTGTCGAGCGGTATGCAAAGATGTTGACCACCCGTAATGTGCCATAACCCAAGGCATGAACGCGGCGCTGGCAGCGCTCCACGGTTGGGTCGTTGTCAATCTCATCAGCCGTGGATGGGTTCAGCATGAGGAACACAGCGGATGGTTTGGCTTCATCCCAGACGCGCCATAGCAAATAGCGGTACTTCTTGCAGTCGGAAAACTGTGCGCCTGAAAGTTTGTTAAACATGTTGCGCCCTTAGTTATGCAGATTGGCGGCGAACCATCACCATGCGGTTGCCAACATCGTACTCGAAGCCGTAAGCAGAATACAGCCGGGAAAGGTCTTCACTCAGGACTGGTTTGTCTTCAATCGGTACAGCCTCCAAATACATGCTGGTTCCTGTTTCATCAGCCCAGCGACAGAGCTCCTGAAGCGTTGCCTTTGCAAGACCTTGCTGACGGTGGCATTCATCCACGATCAGGGCACGAACGATCACGCTGGTATTGTCATCGCTGAGGTAGACAATTGGCTCCCCATGCTCTTCTGTGAGTTCGAAGCCAATTGACAGGACCACCCTCACCTCAGCCTTCTCTAACGTACCATAGCGCGTGCCAGCGGCATCCACGTAGGCTCGCGGGTGAGTTCGGCTATCCAGGGCTTTCCAGCCCGATTGAATTAATGCTTCTCGTAGATTCATGCCTGTTAGGTTATCACCGGCCTAGCCTGCGTCAAGGCAAAAAAAGCTCGAACCTGCTGCCAATATTTTCTGCCCCAGAAGTAGAAAAAGCCCCACGTGCGCCAATGAAGGTGCGACGTGGGGCGTGGTTTAGTTAATCGGCGCGTCCAGAGGGCCACCAGCTGTCAGCGCACGGTGTCCCGGTCCTGGGAGATACGCCAAATGGTCGGCCACATCCCACCGCTGAGCTGCACCACCGGTGCAGTGATGGTTCAGTGCCTCGGCATGCCAGCCTTCCCACACGGCTTTTGTGGCCTGTGTCGGTAAGGTGGTGTTTGACAATGGAACTTGCATTCTCTTGTCTTGAAGCAACTTGGCTGCGGCTTCAATCACATCAGCGCGCTTTTGCAGCTTAGCTGCCTTTTCGCGCATTTCAGCGACCGATTCTGTTAGCGATTGGGCGGCTGATCTTCCTGGAGACAGACGGACATCCATGGTTATATGGTCTGCTTTGATGCAGGCATACGCGGATTGGGCGCCTATCAGGACCTTGACGCTCATGTTCATGGTTTGCTCTTGCGTCATCATTGCACCTTGTAAGTGAAATCATGGACGCGCCAGCCATATCTGGCCGAAAGCTCACCGGCATAGACCTGTGCCAGCACCTGAGTTCCCATGTCGCCAACGCATTCGCAACCGCCACTCTTGAGGTGGAGATAGACCGAATAGAACTGCGGATTCTCAGCGTCTACCTCAATGCAGGTTCCCTGTGGGTCACCTTCATCGTAGAGGTTGCGCACACCTTGAATCTCAATGCCATCGTAGTGATCGGAGCGTTCACCAATGATTGCTTCTGCATAACGGTCGTTCAGATCGTCAGTGACCACGAGCACGTCACTGGTGGTGCTTTCGCCCACCGTGAACACAGTGGCCAGCTGCGTCGCTGCCAAGTCACGGCTTGCCTGCATCACCTGTTGGTGCTGTTGGTGCTGTTGGTAGTCTGCCTCATCTGTGAACCCCAGCACTTGCAACTGCTCAAGGCGAGTGCTTGCGGAAGTAGCGTGAGCCTGTGTTGTTACGAGCGCGTTCATTTTTTCTCCTGAATCATTGCAACTTCATTGAGTGCATAGCGGAGAAAAACGGCTTCGATTTGTTCCTGGTTTTCACCGGTGAAAAAGTGTCCAGCTTCATCACCAGTAGTGATGCCAAGACACTCTTGAATCGCGTAAGCCCTGGCATTGATGGCGGCCTGGGCTGCTTCATCAATCGTGGCGTTTAGTCGCACCAGTGCAAGCACCTGTGCATCTGTCATGCCGTAGTGAGCAGGTGGCACTGCAAACCGGCCGCATTCTGTCACCGTTGGATCGTGAATCACGATTCCCCCGTGCAAAAAGCCAACTGCAGGGGTTCCGTTCGGTTTACTGGTTGCCTGCAAGGCGAAAGGAAACGCTTCTGCAAGAGAAGTCTGTAAGGATGGGTTCGAAGTTTTCATGTGGGGTTACCAAAAAAATGGGAACCACACCACCCATTGGGAAGCTTGGTTCCCGTTGGGTGTGGCCGTTTAAGGCCGTTGAGGTGAAGGTTGTCACAAGGACAACGTAAATGGCACGCGGCCAAAGACGTTTTCATTTTAGCGGAGCGTGAGCTTGCCGCCAAGGTTTCCTGCCCCAGAACTAGAAAAAGCCCCATGTGCGCCAATCAAGGTGCAACGTGGGGCCTGTTAGTTTTCTCTTGGATGTGTCGTTAACGCAAGGCCTCGACAGTAGGCAAATCAAGCTTCCCGCTCATGGCGAGACCACGTGACTTTTGAAACAATTTCAGTTTTTCAACAGATTTTTTTCCAAACACGCCATCTGGAGCACCAACCTGGTAGCCCAGTTGGTTCAACCGAGCTTGAGCTTGAGCTGGAGTCATTGCAGGATTATTCGTCGCCTGCGCCACACTTACTACCGCCGACGTTGTTGGCTGAGTGTCTGCTTTAGCTTTTACGTCTTGATCAATCGGTATTCCAGGCTGATCGCACTTTACAGACCCGTAATAAATTGAACAGTGATAAAGGTTCCCAGAATATTTGACCTGGTAAGAAGTTGAAAGCGCCCCCTTCTCTAGCGACGTTATCTTGATCTTCTCACGAGTTGTACCAAAATAACTTGCTGATTTATCAAGCAAAGATGCCTCATCAACTTGCAAATTCATTGCGCCAGATACCATTGGGGCACAACCGGAGATGAAGGCAGCTCCTGCGAGAAGTGCAGCTAACTGCACTAAAGATTTTTTGTTCATATGGATTTTCCAAAGTTTATTGAAGTGAAATAAAAGTTCTAAAAATGTAAATTTAGATTACTTGAATTTTCATATGCAGCAAGATCGGTTTAGAAATCTTGCCAATTTATTTTCTTGCTTAAGTGTGAAGAGCACCTACCCCATCAGCGGTCAGGACATGGTTCCCACCGGGTTGAAATATGTTCTGGTGCTGACTCAATCTTCCATCTCGTAAGCAACGTCCACCAAGTCAGGCGAGCATTCAACCAGCGCATTACCGTTGATTGTGAAGGCGTTAATACCGTCTTCGCTGAGTGCTTCCGTGTCGTAGTTGCGCATGTAGGCCTGGCAGCGCTCGATCTCCTTTGGGGCAAGCGGAATGCGCTGACCTTTTGGCTTCAAGAACTCAAACCATTTGGCATCTTCGGTGCCCGGGCGAGATGTTATCTGCACAGGCATCAATTCCAGCGTTCCGTGTAGGGCTGTCTCAACAAACAGCGGAACAGTTAGCACAATTTGCATGGGTTTTCTCCTGATTTCGGAGACCCATCCCCCCGGGATTGAGTCCCCGGTGGGTGTTAAAGACGTCACAGACAAGGTGTCTGTAATCGGGATCGCACAAATGCGCGAACTGAAAGTTGAAATTGCAGCGCAATGCTGCAACTTGGAATTGGGGTTGACCAAGCCTTTCGGCTTGGTCAGAGTGAAAGTGCCACCGTAGTCAGTGGCTTTCAACGATTGCAAATTGCTCTGCAGAAGGCTTTCACCTTCCTCGCCATGGCTTATTTCCAGCCATTCTCTTTTGTCAGTGGTAGACCCGCTTCAACAGCATGGGTTGCTGCTTGCGCTGTCCGTACAAAAACACTTCCAGTCTCTCACGCACCCATCCAGAAATGGCGGGCGAATTGAGAGCGTTCACCAGCACCATGCGGTGACCGGCGTCCATGACGGCATCGAACAGCGCTTGCACGCCGTCTTCGCCACCAGCATTAGCAGCACTGTTGATAGTGGTGCCGGCTTCTTCCGACATGGCCAACACGAGGAAGTCCACGTGGGCAGAAAAAGCGTTGTACTTGGTTTCATAAACTGCTTGGCTCTTCATTTCAATCTCCATTAAAGGGATTGACGAGTTCCAAGAGTTTCCCCCATGGGAACCTTGGTTCCCGTCGGGGGTTGTTAAAGGCTGACATGTGTCAGCGAATTCGGAATATCCGAAAGCAATTTAATTTGAACAGAGTTTCTTTTTTGCGTCAATCATTTTTTCAATCTGTGCCATCTTTTCGCAACTATTGCGCGACGCTAGATGCTGACCCAGGATGAGCTTTTTACGTGGGGACGGTCAGTGATTGAATTCACCGACGAGATGAGCGTTGTCAGAACCGTGTACTCTGGAAAGTTGCGATCCAACTGGCTTACAAATGACTTTTCTGCCTCTGTACTGGTGCGTCCTGCCTCTACGGAGTGAACAATCTTCACTGCTGTGATGTCATCAGGCCGTTGCAAAACTGCAGATATGAAAAAGAGCTGCGCAGGCGTGTTTTCCACCTGGTCTTGCTGGTCTGCACTGACGCCCATGGAGCAAGTCAATGCAACAGTCAGAGCCATAAACCATGCGCTAGAGCGCCCCCATTTCTTGAGACCAAATTTGATGTTGAAGGTCATGCTGAGGTTCCCGTCATAGCCTGCGTGTTGCTTATGAGCTTGCGACCTTCTGAATCGCACTTAGTGGCGTGTTAAAGATGCGCTGCCGTTATTCGCCAGCGCCAACAAGCCTGCCAAGCGTTCTTCAACCCAGCCCGAGCGATTCTCCACGTCCACAGGAGCAGTGTTCGCCAAATCCTGGATCACTGCCTTGACCTTCTGCCTGGAGCCTTTGGCCTGTGCTAACTTGTCCAAGACTGCATGGCTGAGTGTCAAAGATGTACGACGACCTGCAATCTCGACATTAACTCGCTTGGTGGCCGGCTCCTTGCGTTTGCCTACACCAGCCTGTTCCAAGGCAACACCCACCGCTTGTGTGACGATGGTAAGCAAATCTTGTGAATCGTGCGCCTGTTCGGAAGCCCCGATGATGCTGGCCACCTTTGTGCGGTGAGACGCAGCAAATGCACCGACGAACTCATCTCCGGCGCCGCTCTCGACAAGCGCCTTGATTGCTGCCCCTACTAAGGCATTGAGTTTCCGGATTTCACTGTCGTGCTGCACAGTGCGAAGTGTAGTGTGTTGGATGCTGTTCATACCAATGCATACCGTATTGCGATGTGAATTTACCTAATGAACCGTGTTATGTCGTGTGTACATATCGTGCATACCTAAAAAAGTATGCAGTTTTGCCGTGATTACAAAACTGATTTGTCTGTCTTAGTTAAGCAAATTGACCTTGAAAGTTGCTGAATTGCTTGGTTTTCTGAATGACTATCATCAAAACCAACAACAAACAGGGCCTACCTCGGGCGCTGAGGTGCTGGTGCAATTCCAGTTTGTCTCAAGATATCTATCAACATCCTGAGTGTTCCACTCGGAAAACATAAGCTAAAACAATGACTTAGAGCATTGTCCATGGTCATTTGGCATACCATCGATGGCACTTTTTCGAGAAAACCGTCAAAACTGCATACCAGGCATGGCAAGTAGGCGGTCGATCCATGGCAAAACTGCATACTCGATCACCGTAGGCATGATCGATGGCAAACAATGGATCATCGCTGCCATCGATTAACATTGCGATGTGAACACCATAGAACCTTCCGCCATCGATCCAGATTCTGACGACCGCGGCTTCGACATGAGGCATCGCGTTCCCGAACAACCGTCTTTGTTTCCGACGGAAGACCTGATCGTCCCCGAGACAATCAAGAGCATGCGCAAGGCAGTGAGCGCCATCCACGCCACCCCGCTGCGCCCAGAGCACAACCAAACTCTCAATGGCCACCGCCTCTTCGATGCTTTCATTCTGATGGCACAGATCGACTTTCGTAAGCGCGGGAAGGAGATGCTTGATCGGGTGCGTACTGAGCGCTTGGCACCGATGTTCGAGACGCGGGTGACCGACCTTGCGAGACTAGCCGGCATCCCAGGCAAGAACTATGAACGCCTCTACGAAGAGCTTGACCAACTCTTTGAACTCAGTTTGCGATGGAATATCGTCGGGGAAGATTCAGAGGTTGAATGGGAAATGAAGAGTCATTTTCTCTCTGCACTTGGTCATGGTCGTGGGCACAAGCGTGGTCTCATCCGCTTTTCAATTGACCCCTCTATTCTGGAGATTGTGCTTGAGCCCAGCAATTGGGCCACTCTGTCGCTTCAGGCCATGAAAGGGCTTGGGACGGCCGCCAGTTATGCCCTTTACCAAGCGGCCTGGAGGTATGTGAATACCCATTCAAAGGTGACGGCCGCACTACCGACCGCAACATGGGTTGAGCTGCTGATAGGCCATTCGAGGTATGTGATTGACGACCCGAAACAGGGCAAGCGAGTAGTCAATTACGGGGACTTTAAGCGCCGCACGCTGATGGATGCGATTCGTCGCGTCAACGACATCCAGGCATTGAGCTACACGCTTGAGCTGAAGGAGTATCGCTCTGGAACCAGAGTGTCCAAGTTACAGTTCAAGTTCATCCCAAAGAAGCAGCCATCATTCGGTTTGCCACTCACCTGGCCAGAGGATGTGTTGCGGGTGTTGGAACGCTTGGGGTACACACAGGCAGAAATTGAAAACATGAGTCAGGTCCACTCCTACGAGGAAGTTGCTGACTCCATCATGCGGCTCAAAGTGGCTGAAGGCAGATTAAAGGCTGCTGGCAGGCCCATCACTTCGAGAAAATCGTACTTTAACGGTATATTGAGTAACATATCGGCTGGTGCTGTGGGTGATGACCTTGACCATGAAAAAATAGAGGCCGAAGCGAAGGCGCAAGAGGCGCAGCGCGCGGCCGACCAGCGACAAGAACGGCGCAAGGAAGAGTTTGCCAGGCATGTGTCGGAAGTGTTCGCGGTCAAACTCTATGAACTCGATGATGTGGACCGCGACGAGATCATCAGGTCGTTTGAGGCCAGTCCTTCGGTAGTAAAGGCCAAGCTACTGATGGAAAGGGGGTGGAGTGCCAAGAATGTTGGCGCCCTGACCATTCTGCGTGGGTGGCTTGCCACGGATCGTCCTGAAGTGTTGGACCAGATTCTCACAAACCCCGAAGACAAGAATTTTGATGCCTGGATGGCATGGCGGCTCGATGCAATTGAATCCGGTCGCTGACTTTGAACTTTCCAGACTGCAGACGTTTAACGCTTGGGCGAGTGGTTGGCGTTGCCGGATGCAAGGTACGGCACTTCACAGTTTCGACCTCCGGTAAATCTCGCTTCAACGTGCAGCAGGCTTTCGACGGCGTGCTGCTTTTCCTCCAATCTTCGCGCGACCCATGTCCAGAACTCTACGCTCCTGCCCAACTGGCTTAGATCCGGAGAACTAACGTTACCAGTCCACCGGCCAAGCGCGACAGGGGTTGAGGTCGCGGTGATGCGGGCGTGTACCGTGACGTACTCCTGTTGATCGCCCGGTTGCCACATCGCGGCCGGGATGTGCTCAGCGTGGACCATCTGATTGATCACATGTCGAACTCGATTCTCAGATAGATTAACCGCGTAGTCCCTTTTGTACATCTCAAGCGTCAGTACGGTCAGCACCGTCCCAGAGACAACATCCTGAATAGCCACCAGTAGGTTGTTGTCTTCAGGGCTCCAAAGAAGCCTGTGAATCAGATTTGACTCTGTCGATACGCCAATTCGCTTTCCGAGCCCTGCATTCATCAGAGCAGTCAATTTCTCTGGAGACACCCTTAAGCGTTCGAGAGTGCGCACAGTTGCGTGCTTGGACAAAAATGTTGGAGGTAGCGGCATTCGTGGTCTGACGGTGGAGTGTGCTTGTCCCGACGAAATTTGGTCAACATCGAGTTCCCTTCTCGACATTCCATGTGGGTCGAACTATAGCCCAGTGGACAACACACCTGAATGGCCGCTTCCGCAATTCAGGTGATTGACTTCAGCACCAGTTGATTGCCAACACGTAACTGGCGCTGGAGCCCAGAGTCCCGCGCGTTCTGGTCTTCATGAATCACTTCGCTCGCCCACTGCGCAAGCCGTTGCTGTCGCATTGACTCGCTGCCGATGACGTCGCTTCGAAAAGCGGGTCGTATCATGCTCTGACCTTGCTTGAATCTGTAAAGCAGACATAGCCAATGCCCCTGCACTGTGCCGTAGCGTGTGCGAACCACCTTCAATGTTTGGGACTGGGCAATGTAGTACATGTTCAGCACCATGGTTCGGCGTGCCGCATTCTCACCGGCGACTATGTTCCTATCGGCTGCACGCAGCAGCTCGTGGTGAGCGTGAATGAGGGCTGCATTGCGCCTGGATTGAGAGCCCTCCAGAATGTCTGCTGCCCGGATCAAGTCTTCCGGGGTGACCGCACAGGTTCCACTCCAGCCGGTGCTGGTGTCGAACGCGTAGATGTTTGCCGTCAGATGAGCAGGTGCAGACCTACCCTCACCCCAGCTGTCTGCCATGCTCACTGACCATCCTGGATTACTGCCAACAAGCAGGTTTGCCCAGAACTTATCTTCGTTTTTTTGCATGCAGTCGCTGGATTACAGGTCGATTTCGGGGCCGTTGATTTGGCCGGAAATTCGTGCGCCAGGGTGCATGTCCAGATCAACGTCATACTGGATGCTTCCCTTTACTTTGGCCGTTGGGCTCAGCTCAATGCCTTTGCGTGCATGGAGCTTGCCACTTACAGAGCCTTCCACGAAGATGTAGTCCGCAATGATCAGTTCGGTAGTGATGGTTGCGCCATCAGCAATATGAATGGAGCCTGCCTTGCCCAGTTCGATCTTGCCGGTGTACTCGCCGTCGAGGCGAATGCTCAGATCTTCGGAAGCCGCCATGTCACCTTTCATGGTGGCTGACTTGGGCAGCACCGTTGATTGGGATTGGAGGATCGTTATGGGAAACAGGCGGGGTTCGGCAGATGGAGTAATCTTGGCCATAGTGTTCATGATTAAATTCCTTTATTCGTGGGCTGTGTTGTTGGGTCAGGCTGCGAGTTTTTTCATGGAAGCCTCGACATCGGCGCCTTCGGCAATCTTCAGGCGACCATAGGTGATGTGACCCTTGCAAACAGAATTCTGGCCAAAACTGGCCAGTCCACCCGCGGCG
>AMFJ01017906.1_pt1 | contig 10126 bp, 15 predicted proteins | sample 427208 | NCBI WGS metagenome assembly AMFJ01 (sample SAMN02954298, study PRJNA114691) | groundwater metagenome | biome: aquatic; feature: subsurface aquifer; material: sediment; isolation source: subsurface aquifer sediment | place: USA: Rifle, CO | collected 2008-08
GCTAGGGCAATTGCAAAGCCCTCTTTATCAAGCTTTGTTGAAATGAGTTCGCTGAGGAATTTATCATCCTCCACGATCAATACTTTCGTCGCATCAGCCATAGGGGTCAGATTTGCTTTAATTATCGTATGAATATATCGTATGTAAGTATACAGAATTATTAATTTTTCGCAAATGGGCATATTATATAGCGTGGCTACACCAATTGGAAACCTGGAAGACATTACTTATCGCGCTGTTCACATTCTACAGAGTGTTCAACTGATTTTATGCGAGGATACACGTGTAACGAAACGCCTAGCGGACCGCTACACCATAAAAACCCCGCTTAAACATTATGATCAATTTACGCTGCCCGGTGCCTTGCAAGGCTTAATCCAACGTTTGCTTGATGGTTCCGACATTGCCTTAGTCACCGATGCTGGTACACCTGGTATATCTGACCCGGGCAGTCGTTTAGTGCAAGCCGCCCTAGCAGCTCAAATTACGGTTTGCCCGATTCCTGGCCCAAGTGCGTGTATTGCCGCTTTACAAGCCAGTGGTGTTGATAGTAGTGAATTTATTTTTTTAGGTTTTTTGCCACACAAACACGGCCGCCAAACTATGTTGGCGCAAATTGTGCAAGAAACCCGCACCGTGATTGTGTATGAATCACCACATCGCCTGCTTAAAACCCTGGCCGCTTTACGTACCTCAAATAAATATATTGTAGTGGCGCGTGAGTTAACAAAAATATATGAAGAATTTGTTCGCGGATCAGCAGAGGCAATTTATGAAAACTTTAGTAAGCGCTCTGCTATTAAAGGCGAATTCGTTTTAATTATCAGTTGCCAGCCAGGGCGACCGCCGGTATTGTAACGCTTCACTTAAATGAGCCGGCACTACCGTTTCCACACCAGCCAGATCGGCAATGGTGCGAGCCACCCGAATAATACTGTGATAAGATCGCGGAGACAATTTCATCACCTGAACCGCTTGTTTAAGCAAATTGGCGCTTGAGGTACTTAAATGGCAAAAGCGCTGTAGTTGTTGATGCGGAATAAACGCATTGGCTTGAATTGCTGTAGCAGCAAAACGATCTTGTTGAATGTGCCAGGCTTGGGTAACACGTTCACGCACTGTAGTAGAAGGCACTTCAGTGATTTCCGTTTGCAAATCGTCAGTCGAGACGCGCGTAACGTGTTGCATTAGATCGATCCGATCCAGCACCGGCCCCGACAATTTTTTTAAATATTTTTGCACTTGCAACGGTGTACAGGTACAAGCCGTATCTGGATCACCCAAATAACCACAAGGGCAAGAATTACAACTGGCCACCAACATGGTCGCCGCCGGATATGTTACGGTTTGTTCAGCCCTGGCTAATGTTATGGTGTGTTGTTCAAGCGGCTGGCGTAATGCCTCTATTACATTTCGCGGAAATTCCGTAAACTCATCCAGAAATAATACGCCGTGATGCGCCAACGACAATTCGCCCGGTCTAATTGCATGTCCACCGCCAATCACAGCTGCTACCGAAGCCGAATGATGTGGTTGGCGAAACGGTCGCTGATTTATATATGGTCGGTCGGCGGTTAACAGCCCGGCAATACTATACAAACGAGAAGTTTCCAGTAATTGCTCTGCCGTAGCGGGCGGTAAAATTGAAACTAAACTTTTAGCTAGCAAGGTTTTCCCCACACCCGGCGAACCGTACATTAACACGTGGTGGTAGCCAGCCGCGGCAATTTCTAAAACACGCTTCATGATGGCATGACCTTTGATATCTGAAAAATCAACTGCGGCCGTTCGGGTATCTGCCACTTCAAGACATTGTGCTACTTGCGGTTGAATATCGATTTTGTGTTCAACATACTCAACAGTTTGGCGCAAAGACGCTACAGCCATAACCGAATAACCCGGCACCAAAGCTGCCTCGCGCGCATTTCCTGGCGGCACTAAACAAACTGCTTTTGTTGTTGGAGTCAACGCCGACACCATTGATAACACTCCGGTTACCGGACGAGTGCTACCGTCTAAGGCTAATTCACCAAAGACAAACCAGGGCATAATTTTTGCTTTACACTGACGCGCCGCCAATAAAATGGCTAAGGCGATTGGTAAATCGTAACTGGGGCCAACTTTGCGTAAATGTGCCGGAGCTAAATTTACCGTAATGCGGCCATCCGGAAAACGAAAACCACTCTGTTTAATGGCAGAACGAATTCGCTCCTTAGATTCTTGCACAGCCGTATCGGGCAATCCGACGATGGTAAAACTGGGAAAACCAGCTGCCACATGAGCTTGTACTTCAATTCGGGCAGCGGTATAACCTTGTAACGCAGCTGAATAGACAACTGAAAACATAAAACGTCACCCAAACTATGACAGTCAGTGACGCTCGCGACTATTGTAGCACTTCAAACTAAATTGTCCAGAGAGGCCTTATCCACGCGCATGGAACCGACTAATGCGCTCGTTCAGTTGTGATAGATAAATCATATCATCGCCCGGTTGCACTCGATTCTGTTTTTGTTCACCACACCGCTCACATTTTTGTACCAGTCGCCACTTGCCTTGCTGAAAAAAAACTTGCACCACTGGCATGTTGCCGCCACAGGTTGCAGCACGATCACCCGGCTGATTGTCGACATGTTTAGAAACAAAACACTTTGGGCAATGGTTGGTATAGCCAGTACCGTGGACTTGATAACCGCAGGCGGCGCAGTCAAAATCTTCAACGCGGCGCTGAAACTTTTTTGTGGTGATCATAATAAAATAATCGTACTATCCAAATACCGACAGCCAGCACAATCACACTATCGGCGATATTAAAAACGCTGCCAATTGCAACTGTAATATAATCAACTACTCCACCGTAATATATTCGGTCGAGTAAATTACTCAGCGCCCCAGCTAAAATCACTAATATTAGCGTATATTCTATTGCTTTTCGCTGCTGAAACATTCGCACCAGTTGCCCAATTAACGCCACACAAACAATTGTTGTTAGTGAATAATATAATATTGGAAACAACGGTAAACTTAAAGCCATTTGTGTATTGAGATGTAAATGTAGCCACAGCCATTGCGGTATAACGTTAATCGTCAGCTCTGGTCTGGTATAGAAATAAACTTTAACCAAACGGTCAACCATAAAAACCAATACACTCAACAAAGGAGCGCCATATAACCAAACCGATTTCTGTATTGGTGCTTCAGGCATGCTTAAGAATAACCGTTTCGGCGGCCGGATTGGCTCGTAAACGATCTACGGCAATCGCTTCTCCGGTATGGATATCTTTTCCATAGGTACCGGCTTTAATACGCTTCAAAGCAGACTCGTAACGCTTCAGTTCGCGTTCGAGTTCTCCAGTGACAGCCACATTTACTTCATAATTCTCCACTTCATCCGGCGAATCAGAATCTGGTTCCAGAGCATTTTCATCACCAAAATTTTCAAATTTAGCGGCATATTCACCGGGAACATGATCACCAACATCAGGAGTTGCCACAGCGCCTAGTTCTTCTTTGATTTGGGCAATCCGTTGATTAATCCGTTGTTCGAATTCTTGTAATAAGGCTTGGTCCATAACAATAATATTTACGTGAATTATTTTTTTAATTCGGTCGCTTCGGCTTCAGCTTTTCGCTGACTATCTTGCCAAGCTTTAATTTCAATTAAAGCATCAACTACATCATTGGCCCGAGCTTGTTGCCCGGCATCTGGTTTGTCGTCTGTTGTTGGATTGATTTTAGTAACCTCCGGCATAAATATATAAAATTCTATATTATTTACAAACTTTTGGAAATGAATTAGGGGTGTCCCCCCAACAGCTACCAATTGGCAGCAAATTTAATGTTAGTACGGACACCCCTGGTAGCCCTCGAGCGTACCTTGTCCAATCTCCCTTAAGAAGATCGAGCAAAGGATATATGCTTGAAAGCTGTTTGGCGTGTGCCGTTACCTACGGACCAGGCTAGTCGTTGGTAAACCCTAAATAAATAGGGCTCTCTGACATGTCGCTGCCTCCGGAATCCCACGAATGAGATTATAAGTGGAGCTGGCGAATGCCTAATTTTTATTTTTGTTTTAAGCGCCTGGATGCATACCAGAGAAAAGTACTATCTCTAAGCCTCAAGCTCATCTGTTAGAGTTTGCTTAGAAACAGCCTTTTCTCGATTAGGCGCGTACGTAACGGCAAATTGGAGTGTCAAAGATCTGGAGCCAAAATATGTGAATGAAGTATAGCATTAATATTGGACTAGGTCAATATAGACAATATTAAATGGCTAATGTTAGTTATATTTATTGATTATTTGACTACCAAAACTATACACACAATGTGCATAGTCCTGTGTATAACTTATCCACACCTATCAACAGCTACGCTTTCACAATCTGTATTACTTCTTCGGCGGCTTCGTCTAGCTTGCCCTCTTCATTTACCACTAAATAATCCCAATCTAGTAAGTTTTCTAATTCACGTTGCGCCGTTGCTAACCGTTGCTTAATGACCTCTGGTGTATCAGTTTCTCGGTTAATTAGCCGTTTTTCCAGATATTCGTATGATGGCGGCATAATAAAAATGGTAATGGCTTCCGGTTTTATCGTTTTATAGGAACGAGCTCCTTGGGGATCCACTTTAACGATAACTACAGCATTTTCTGCTAATTTTCGCTCTAATTCCGTCTTGGTGGAACCATAAAGATTGCCATAGACTTCTGCCCATTCTATTAACTCATCGGCTTTAATTTTTGCCTCAAATTGCTCTTTGGTAGTGAAAAAATAGGGCTTCCCTTCGTTTTCCGTGTTGCGCATTGATCTGGTACTGGTTGTAACTACCTGACCAAAAGCTAAGCCAAGGTCTTTGACTTTATTGATAACCGAGTCTTTCCCGGCACCAGATGGTCCTGTGACAATAACTAATTTACCCATAGGCTGATTATAATAGAGCCTTACGAGATAAGCCAATGCGACCTTTTTCATGATCTATATCAACGACTTTTACGCGAACAGTGTCACCTTCTTTTATTACGTCGGTAACTTTATCGATGCGTTCTTTGGCCACTTGTGAAATGTGAATCATACCGTCTTGGTTGGGCGTCAATTGGACAATGGCGCCAATTTGTTTACCAGAATTGCGATCAGCTACAATTTTTACTACCTCACCGGTATACTCTTCGCCAATTTCAATTCGTTTGGTAATAGCGTTCACCATCTGCAGAGCCTTTTCCATAGCGGTTTTATCGACCGCAGTAATAAAGACTAAGCCAGTTTCTTCGATATCAATTTGTACGCCGGTTTGTTCAATAATACCGTTAATAACTTTTCCGCCAGGACCTATTAACTCACCAATTTGATCTTTTTGAATTTGAATTGTCTCAATACGAGGAGCGTATTTGGATAATTCTTTGCGAGGTTCAGGTAAAGTTTGTGTCATGACAGCTAAAATCTGCTGACGAGCGGTTTTGGCTTTGTCTAAGACCTCTTTAACCATGGCTAAGGTTAGGCCATCAAACTTAATATCAAGCTGAATAGCTGTGATGCCTTGAATAGTACCGGCCACTTTAAAATCCATCGATCGATCGTAATCTTCCACATCCTGCAGATCGGTAAGAATTTTATAGTCAGATTTGTCTTGGCTGCGGAAAGCAATACCCATAGCAATACCAGCCACCGGACGAGTAATTGGCACACCAGCATCCATTAACGCGAGCGACGAACCACAGGCCGAACCTTGTGAAGACGAACCATTAGAAGAAAGTACTTCTGAGACCACTCGAATGGTATAAGGAAATTTCTCTTTTGGTGGTAAAACAGCTAATAAAGCTTTTTCCGCTAAGGCACCATGACCAATTTCTCGGCGACCCGGACCACGCATTGGTTGCGCTTCTCCCACAGAAAAAGGCGGAAAATTATAGTGGTGAAAATAACGACGCTTCTCGTCAAAACGCATCGTATCGATAATCTGCTCAAAACCAGGAGAACTTAAAGTAACAATTGATAACACTTGAGTGTCGCCGCGTTTGAACATACCTGTACCATGAACGCGCGGCACCACGCCAACCATCGCTTGTAATGGGCGTATTTCGTCGAGGCTGCGACCATCTACTCGTTTGCCATCGGTAAAAATACGGCTCATCATTTCGGCGGCAAATAATTTATCAAATTCGGCTGAAGCAGCGCTGGCTTGATCGGCTTGTTCCTCGGTAAACATGGCTTTTAATTGAGCTATCGCCCCAGCTTGGCGTTGGTGGCGTTCTCGTTTATTACCAGGACCAAATAAGGTTTTTCCAGCGTTGGCAAAAAATTCTTTGGCTTTGGTTTCGCCAGTAGCTTTAGCGGCAGCTTGTTCGGCAGTTAAAACTATTTCCGGTAAAGGCATTTTCGTTTGACCAATTTCGGTTTGAATTTTGTTCAATAAATCAACCACTGGCTGCATTTTTTGTAAACCAAATTGAATGGCTTCATAAGTAGCGGCTTCATCGGCTTCTCGTCCATCAGCTTCTAACATCACCACTTCGTTATTGCGACCAGCCACAAACACATTAAGAGCTGAGCTCGTTAATACCTCAACCGTAGGATTTAAAGAACATTGACCATCTTTAGTTGCTACATAACAACCAGCCAATGGCCCACTCCAAGGAATATTTGATACACCCAGAGCAGCGGATGCGCCGATTAGACCAGCGACACTTGGATCATTTACGCCATCATATGATAAAACTGTAATAACAACTTGAATATCATTACGAATACTTTCCGTAAAAAGTGGGCGAATAGAACGATCAATAATACGACCGAGCAATACCGAATCTTCGGACGGACGACCTTCGCGCTTAACAAAACGAGAACCGGAAATTTTTCCGGCAGCGTACATATTTTCTTTAAATTCCACCATTAACGGGAAATAATTTATATCACGAATGTTATCGGAAATCACGGCAGTGACTAAAACCATCGTATCGCCCAATTGCACAGTACAGGCACCATTGGCTTGAGCGGCAAAACGATTAAATTCGATAACTAAAGGACGATCTTCCCAAGTAAGTTCGTAGCGTTTAATATCATTCATACTTTTGTTATTTAGGGTTGACCGACCTTATCTCAAGACAGCAGCCAGCAGCGGTAGCGAAGGAAACTGCTGGCTAGTGCCTGAGGACAAAGCACGATCATTCATAAATTAATTAGAATTAGTAAAATCAATATATTGGCTAAGATTAGATAAATATTCAGCATCACCACGAAAATCATACAGCTTATCACCATTACTTATTTGCACGATTGTCGTATCCGAACCATCTTTGGCGCTACCAATAACCAAGCGCTCACCAGTTACACCATCAACGGTAATAGCCGAACGTTCTTTGACTGGCGTTTCATTCAAAACCGCACTTTGCATGGTTAATGGCATTACATTTAGTATATTGTTATTCGCAAAAATATAGGTGGTGATATCTCCAACATTATTTGTTTCGGCTGCGGCTAAAATTGAATATTCGGAATTTGATATTGTGGCAACTGGAGTTGTAGTATCGGGGACTGAATTCGTGTTCGATGTTGAATTGGTGACAACAGTGTTGGTATTATTTTCTACAGTTGCATCATTGAACGCAGTTTGACGACCAGTCCAGGCCACCGCCCCTACCACAATAATGGCGACTACAATTACGAATGCCAAAAAATACTTATTAGACACAAAAAATTAGACGCTGTCTTTAAGTTTTAGAGCTGTAATTAGCTTCTCGTAACCAGACTTATTCTCTTTTTTCAAATAGCGCATCAAACGACGACGTTGTCCGACTTTTTTTAATAAACCACGCCGAGACGAGAAATCCTTTTTATGGGACTTTAAATGCTCACTTAGATCGGTCATTTCGGCCGATAACAAGGCAATTTGCACTTGCGGTGAACCGGTATCACCTTTTTTTGTAGCAAACTTTTGGATAAGTTTATCCTTTTGTTCTTTGGTCATCATAACATCAACTTAGCTTAGCGATAGCCGAGATTTTCAGGCGCGAGCCTGCATCCAAACTATCGACACCAATAAAATAATAATGTAGGCGGATTGTAACAAAAGACGCCCTAGTGGTCAAGAGTGCATGGAGACGCTTAATTGAGCATCAAGAGCACGGGCTACTTTTCTCAAAAAAGTAAGGCTAGGGTTATATTTACCAGATTCTAAACGAGCAATTGCTGATTGTTTTGTGCCAATTTTTTTGGCTAAAGCTGACTGGGTTAAACCTTTCTGTAGCCGTTTTTCAATAAGCAAAGTCGTTAATTCGAAATCGGGGCCGAGTTTATCATAAGCTTTTTTTACGGCTGGGTCTTGTAAAAAATGGTGCTTGGCTTGGGTGTAAGATTTCATAAAATGAATATAACGTATATGTTATATGATGTCAAGAGCGGCAAATTTTTCGTAAAGCGTTTTTAACTCATGTTTTGGAATTGAGTTAGATTTTTTGATAAAACCATAGAACAAAATAATCGTAGTATTGTGAAAAGTATAAAATATCCTTACTTCTTGTTGCCCCCTAATTCTTAACTCAAAGATATTATGATCTACCCGCTTACTGTGCGGCATACCTAGACGATATTCAAATCGCTCAAGTAAATCAAGCATCCTTAAAACCTTAGCAATTGTAGGCTTGGTGAGTTGTTGAATGAATTTTTCGACTTGTGTATCAAGATAAATTTGCATAATAAAAAGCGCCAATTGGGCGCTCTTTATTCGTATTATTATCAAAAAAAATAGCTATCGTCAAGATCGGTTCATGGCTTTAGCATGCCTCTCACTGTTGTATGTTGTTTTGGAGCCGTTTTAATATGGTAAATCATCTGGAAAGACATCTTCATAATCTGGTGGTGGATCTTCCACAAATTTCACAGCACTAATTTCTTTGCGTCCCGATATCAAAGCTTTCGCTACTCTGTGCATGCCATCCATAACTTTACCATTTTTGAATAATATAATGGGATATTTAAGATCTGCTTCGTGGATTAAGCGAAGGTGGTCAATGATTGAACGACAAGTTGGTTTTACATCAGAGCCTTGATACCAAAAATTCTCATCTAGCTCTTTTATGTCATCCAACTTAACTGAAATTTGTGGCAGATTTTTACTTTTTTCGACGAGTTTATCTACATCCCAGGCGTAGAATCCATTTTTTGATGGTTGAAAATGATATTGCTTTCTCATGTTAGTAATTTACTAGGCTCCAAAATTTCGTCACAGTTAAGTCGTTCAAGGTATGCCTAAGACTAATGTTTGGCTTTATTGGGTGGGGCGGCGTTGCGGACGACGGACCGGTTGAATTGGTCGTTGCGGCAGCCTTTGAGCTGGTCTTTGAAGTGGACGTTTGATAGGTTCTGCTGTCCGAATAAGCGCTTCTGGATGTGTAGAAAGATCAATAAAGGTATCAACTTCCGGGCGCAACAAACTGGACATCGATTGATTAAACGCCACTACTTCGGCCCGACAACCGAGGGCTTTGACGTGTTTAAGTAGTTCGGCAAAATCTCCATCACCGGACACCAATACCACAACGTCTAATTTACCGGCCAAGCGCATAATATCCATGGCTATACCTACATCCCAATCGCCTTTTTTGTTACCGCCGTAAAAGGTTTGTAAATCTTTGGATTTTATTTCTAAACCGCGCTTTTGCAATGATTCAAAAAAAGTATGTTCTTGTTTATTATCCGCCTTTATTACGTAAGCAATGGCCCGAACCAAAGTGCGGTCAGCCACGGCTAATTCCAGTATTCGGCCAAAATCTACTTTAGCGGAATAAAGAGCTTTAGCGGAATAGTACATGTTTTGCACATCGACGAAAACGCCGACACGCTGTTGGGTGAGTGAAATCATGGATAGAGTATAGCATCATTTAGGGGGAATCGTAGAGGTGACGGTAATGCTGCCAAAATATAGCATAAAGGTTGACTGTAACGGTAAACGTGCTAGTGTGTTGGCCCCGTGCCGGAATGCTTCGGTAGTAGGGTTTTTCCGTGGAGGATATCGGAGAAAAAGTCATGACGAAGAAAATCTTTCCTGTTCTGTGTTGCCTTAGTTTTGCACTTTTCAGTGCGTGGATATTGGTCGAATGGCTCTTTCCGAACAAGCCACTACATAACACGCAATCT
>AMFJ01025938.1_pt1 | contig 10126 bp, 10 predicted proteins | sample 427208 | NCBI WGS metagenome assembly AMFJ01 (sample SAMN02954298, study PRJNA114691) | groundwater metagenome | biome: aquatic; feature: subsurface aquifer; material: sediment; isolation source: subsurface aquifer sediment | place: USA: Rifle, CO | collected 2008-08
ATTCAGCCAAGCCTTTCTATATTGTGAACGCGGACGATGAAAAAGAGGAACTGAGAAAAAAGAACGAAGAAAGATTGGTGGGGGAGGAAGAACAATCCTTGGCCAAAGCGGTTGGCGTGGGAGAATTTTCGGAAGCAGAAGATGATTTGGTTCCGCGCACAGAGATTTCCGCAGACATCAAAATCATGGATGTGCGTACTGAACACGATCAAGACGCTGTCGCCGAAGGGATCACGCATTTGTATTTTTTCCCCAAAGGATACACTGAATTTTCAATCATTCATTTGAGCGATGCAGAAGAGACGAAATTCATGACGCTGATTGTGAACCCCCTGACGGGTGAAGTGGATGTTGTGGAGGATTTTGTAGAACACGAGGACGCCTTGCAACGGTTGGGTTTGTCGGAAGAGGAATGACGTTCATGCGGAAGATTCTTAAAAATCATTTAGGGTTTTCCCTGATTGAAATTCTGATTGCCTTAGGCATCCTGGCAGGCTCGGTGGGGGTGTTTGTCTCGCGCGCGCACAATTCAAGCCGCATGACCATAGAAGACCAGAGGGAACTTACGGGCGTCATGTTGGCCAACAACAAGATGATCGAGGTCGAGGCCGAAATAGGAGACGATACGGCACGGGGTAAATTTCCCGATGAAAAGGAAGAGGCCGGCGTGTTTGAGGAACCCTTTGGAGATTATTCCTGGAATTACCTGGTCCGTAAGGTGGAGATTCCTGTTGCCGAGGGATCCGAAGGGCAATCAGTGGTTGCCATGTCGGTCATCAAAAACATCATGAAGCAGATTTCGAAATCGGTCAGGGAACTCAAGGTGACTGTGTCTTGGGGGGAAAAGGATGAGGAGGGGGAGCCGGAGTTTTCTTTTTCACTCACGACGCATGTGGTGGACATCAAATAACGAGCTTACGAAAGACGAAAACACGAGGGACGAAGGACGACAGGACGAAGAAAAGCAAAATGTCAGCCGCAGGAATGATCCCGCTTTGCGGGCAAAATGAAAAGCAAAGGGTTTTTTTCCTTTAAGCTTTGAGCTTTCACCTTTGAGCTGATTTCGATCCACGCTATGTTTATAAAATCACACAACCTCGCCCACAAAGGCTTCACTCTGCTGGAGATCGTGATTGCGATGAGCATCCTGGCCGTGATGATGGTGTCCATCACACAGCTCACGGGAAGTATTTTGGTCAAAAAGGATCGCAATGAGATCAGGATGCAATTGCAGCACCAGATCACTGTTGCCATCACCAAGATCACAGACGATTTGCACATGGCTTTTTTGGCAGACAGCAAGTTTCAGGGCAAGGACCAAAAGTACAAGACAGGTTTTGTGGGCAAGGAAGATGGTGTGAATTTTTCCACAATGAGTCAGGTCCATTTTGTAAAAAACAAAGCCGATACCGAGCAAGTCGCTGTGGGGTACTTTTTGGAAAAGAACGAAGCAGACACATTTGTTCTCAAGAGACGGCAAACAGACCGGTTGCCGGAAAAGCTGGATGTCGGTGGCCAGGCCTTTGCTCTCTTGCGAGATGTGAGTCAGTTCAGTTTAGAGTATTTTGATGCCAACAAAAAAGAGTGGCAGAAACAATGGGACACGGAATCCGTGTCGGCCGGCGGTCAATTGCCCCGGAGGGTAAAAATAAAGATAGCGATCATGGGGGAGTCCATCGATGAAGAGGAACAACGAAAAGAGTACAACTTTGAGTTTCTGGTTGAAATTCCCATGTTTGCCACCAAAATCAATTTTTAGATGAAAACACGATTGAACAAAAAAGGAGCCGCCATCATTCTGGTCTTAGCCGCTATCATGCTGCTCACCGTGGTGTGTTTGGACATGTTCGATGATTCTCTTGTGAGTCATCAGTTGGCTCAAAATTACAGGGCGCGGACGCAGGCTTATTATCTGGCGAAATCAGGCGTCAATTTTTCCAAGATGTTGCTTTTCTACAACAAACAGGTTGAGAGTGAATTGACAAAAAAGAAGACGAGTTTGCAGGCATTGGGATATGAGCCGTTGTACAAAATGATCCCACTCAGCAGTGAGGCCTTGCGCGGCATGGTCTCCATGGGGGCGATGCTGTCAGGAGGAGAAGAGGGCGAAGTGACTGATGGGACAGAGGATGAGGCTGAAGCTGAAGCTGAAGCAGAGGAGGATAAAGATGAAAGTGAAAATGAGGGTGATGCCTCTACAGCAGACAGCGTGGGCATGTTGCAAAAAGAAGGGATTGAGGAATTTTTGGGTTTTGAGGGAAATTTCGATGTGGAGATCAGCGAAGAGCAATCCAAATATTCTCTGAACGCTGTTTCCAAGATGACATCGAACTCACCCAGCTATGATTTGCACAAAAAAGTCTTGCTGTCCTTGCTCCTGCGCCCTGAATTTAAAAATTTCTTCAACAATCAAGCTCAAGAGGCTGAGACCCTGACTCACGCGATTGCTGATTTTGTCGATGCCAATAATGTGATCAACGAGTTTGACCAGGTGGAACGAGGGGACGAAGGGTCTGCCTATAACAAATTATCATACCAGGCCAAGGATGGCCCTTTCTTAACCTTGTCTGAACTGCGTCTGGTTCCGGGAATGGGTGATGATATTTTTGAGACCATCAAACCCCTGGTTTCGGTTTATCACACGAGCGAAAAAGTGAATGTTTGTCTTGCGGAGCCCGAGATCGTCGATGCCCTCATAGCCCACTATACAAAATATTCCGAGTGTACGACGCCTCTTGACGGGGAAAAGGACGCTGATGAAATCGCCAAGCATCGCGATGAGCTTCTGGCCCTTTGTCCCGACAAAACAGCGATGGCTACGGCGTTGAATGTTGCTTTGGGAATCAGTTCGGCTGCCGACGCAAACACAGCAACGACGACAAGCTCTGCCTCCGGCACTACCACCAATGTCAGTTCAGCGACGGGAAAGACATCGTCGAAGGTTGCGGGTTGTCAGATTCAATTCGAAGATCTCATCGCGACAGACAACAATGTCTTTCGCATCAAGGCATCAGGCTCCGTTGGCGATATCACCTCATCAATTGTGATTGTTCTCGATACGAGTGGTGGCAAAGCGAATCAGTGGCCGGTTCTGTATTATCGGATCGATTGATTATTTCCTTTGTAATTTTATCAACTTGTAATACTATGGCGGGGAGATGTCCCAGAGTATATTAGGCATTGATCTCGGCACTTATTCGATCAAGGTTCTCAGGCTGGAAAGGCGATTGCAGGAGATTCATTTGTTGGAATTTTTTGAATTGCCTCTCAATCTGCATGTGCGACACCAGCATCATGAGCAGGTTGCCGAAGTATTGGAGCCGTTTTTCAAGGAACATCAGTTTTCAGCAGACATTATCTGTTTGAATGTTCCCGGCCACACGCTGTCAAATCGCATTTTGGAGATCCCCTTTACGAACGCGAAAAAAATTGCTCAATCTATCGAGTTTGAGCTGGAAGGCCACATCCCTTTTCCCATTGAGGAAGTTTTCTGGGATTATCATGTGCTGAGCCAGGGAGAGAGCAGTTCGCAGGTGTTGTGTGCCTATGCTTATGAGGAGAACATCAAAAAATATCTGGATTGTCTGGTGGGTGCGGGGATCGATGCCAAGTATTATGGCGCTGATTTTGCTGACATGGCAGGCATTGCTCAAGTAGCGATGTTGCCGCCAGAAGGGTATTATGTCATATGTGATATTGGACACAGCAAAACAAATGTGTTGCTCATGGAAGGCCAGGACCTCAAGTACGCACGAACCATAGGGCTGGGTGGTATGCAATTCACGCGAGCCATCCAAAGATCGTTCAACCTCAACTACGAAAAAGCAGAGGCGCTTAAATTGGCCAGGGGGAAACTCTATGTCAGGGAACAGGAATCCGACCAGGTGTCCCGTATCTTGTCCCGTGTAGCGGCAGAGCTTGTGGCCCAAATCAAACAAACGCTCATGGGGGCGGCGCGGTACTGCGATACGGGGGCCTTTCCCGCTATCTACTGTTGTGGGGGTGGCACCAAACTTGTGGGGATACTGGAACACCTGTCGTTTCACTTGAGGACCAATGTGTTTGATTTGGACGCGCTCACGTTTACGGCACATCATTTTGACAACCCTGATGACGTGAACGCGATCATCCCGCAGGTCTTGGCAACAACCATCAGGCCTTTCTTTTTTAATCGTGTGCCCCGAATCAATTTTCGAAAAGGGCCCTTCGCTTTCAAGAGGGACCTGCAGGTCATCACCCGTGAATTCAAGGCCATGGCGGCGTTCCTCCTGTTCATCGTGATTTTGGGAGGCGTGTATTACTACCTGGCCGATAGCCACTATGCAAAAAAAATTGTCAAGATCAACAAGACGGTCGAGGCCTTGTTGCGCAAGGAATACGGAGACATTGCCATCGATGAAGGCTCCAAAAAAAAGGGTGGGGGTGATCCCGAGAACAAAATCAAAAATTATCTCAAAACGGTAGATCGAAAAATTAAAGAATTTGAAACAGCTTTTTCATCCGAGGGGGCCCAGGATAACGTGTTGCAGTTGTTGCAGGAGGTTTCCCGAAGTTTGCCTTCGAAGCAGGAGGTCAATTTTGAAACAAAACAATTTATCTTTGCGGATGATTTTTTAAAGATTGATGCGACGACGAACGACACCCTGAACGTCGAAAAAATTGTGGGTGCCCTGAAGAAATCAGACAAGTTTGTCAGCATTGTGGCGTCGGATGCGCAGCCTAAACCCGGGGGACAGTGGGATTTCGATTTAAAGATCGACCTCAAAAAATCGGTGTCGAGTTCGGAATGACGTATGATCAATTGGGATAACATAAAATCACAGCTCAATGTTGAAGAGCTGTACAACAAATTTTTGTGGTTGGACCAGAAACAGCAATATTTTGTTGTGTTGGCGCTTGCGGCTGTGTTGATTGTCATCCTTATTTTGCCCGTCAACTGGATTTCGTCACAGCTCAATTCACGGGAGGCTGAATACCGCGAGGTGATCAAAACGGCTTCCGAGCTTTATGACAAACTCACCCAATACAACGGCCTGAAAAATAGTGTTGGCAAATCGGCGAATGCGTCTGCCGGGGTCGAAATAGACATCAAGAAAATCGTAATCCAGATGACCGATACCATTGGTTTGGATCGCCACAAGGCCACGTTGAAAACAATCCCTGATGTGCCCAAGGGAGATTTTATTGAAGAGGGAAAAGAGATCACCTTGCGCAACATTGATTTTGAGCAAACGGTTCAGTTGCTCGATCAGATCATCAGCTATAGCGAAGTCCCTCTCAGGGTCAATAAGCTGACCATGCAGGCGGATCGTCGCAACAAACAGCAAATGAATACGGTGGTGATGACGGTGAGCGTGCTAAAACCGGTTACCACAGAATGAGGGAGTGTTGATTTGAATCGGACCGTTCAAATAATTGTGTACGTTTTCACCCTGGTTGTGGCCTTTGTGGGCTTTGTGGTCTTGTTGTTTCCTCTCGATACAGTGATAGGACATTTCCTCGCCCAGGTCGAAGAAGATACCGCAGGGAAGTATCGGGTTGTGGTGGCCGACATTGATGGCAGTTTGATTTTTGATTCCCATTTTAAAAATTTTCGTGTGTACCAACAAGGGCGCGAAATTCTTAGTGTGCCGGAACTGGATGTGGGTTTTTCGCTGTTTTCTTTGCTGGGAGACAACAAGACGGTGGGGTTTGACGCTGTTTTTGAAAAAGGGGAAGTTTCGGGCAAAGTCGCTCTCAGCACCAAAGGAAAACAAATTGGGCTCAAGATGATTGATGTGGGGTTCGAAAATTTTGCCACTGATCAGCTCAGGTTTATAGAAGACTACCTGGCATCGGCGAAAATGCCGTTATCCTTTTCGGGGGTGCTTGATGGGACTGTGTCTGTTTCCCTGGAAGATGATCATCGTGCCAGCGAAGTTGATGTGAAGCTCAAAATCAGCCAGGCCCTGTTGGGGGCAATTCCTATCAATCAGGAACAGTATTCCTGTGAGGCGATTGAAGAGGCTGTTTTGGCGGAAGGACAGACAGGTATCGAGTTGGAAATCGGGCTGAGCAATGCCAAGATCATGGTGAATCGTTTTTTCATTCCCGGGCCAGACATCAAATTAACAGATTTTACGGGTAGCGCGCACATCAGTCGTGTCTATGATGTGATGCGGATGAGCTTTGACGGAAAAGTGTTGTTTTCCGAAAAAAGCACGGAGAAGTGTTTGGCCCTGCGAAGCGAAGAACCTCTTAACTTGGTGGTGAGGGGTTCTATCAATAAGCCCAACGTGACGTTGGGAGGGATTCCTCTTGTGCAGTAACTTGCTGGCAGTCAAGGGCTTTATCACCACATTGACATGAAGAGCAGAGCGGACTATGATCCCCCACGTGGTTAATCAGAAAAAACTATCAACAACCATATACATTACAGAAGAACAAAACGAGAAACTCAAACGGCTTAGTCGCTTCACAAAGGTTCCCATGGCGGAGTATGTGCGTCAGGGGATTGACCTCGTGCTGGAGAGAAATGGACAAACCATTCCCGGGCAGCTTAGCTTTTTGGATCTGCAGGAATTTTCTGTTGACAACAAGTTCAGGAAAAATTTTTAACCCTTTCCTTCTTCCCGCACATGACTAACATTCCCATCACTCATCGCAGAAATTTTTCTATCATTGCCCACATCGATCATGGCAAGTCGACCTTGGCCGATCGAATCATCGAGCTCACGGGTGGCTTGTCGGATCGCGAAATGAAGGCACAGGTGCTCGATTCCATGGACCTCGAAAGAGAGAGAGGCATTACGATCAAGGCCGCCGCGGTGCGATTGTGTTATACGGCAAAAAACGGTGAAGAGTATCTTTTCAATCTGATCGACACACCGGGTCATGTGGATTTTCATTACGAAGTCTCGCGCGCGCTGGCGGCTTGTGATGGCGCCATCTTGGTTATTGATGCCACGCAAGGGGTGCAGGCGCAAACCCTGGCAAATTTGTACGCGGCTATGGAACAGAATTTGGAAATCATTCCCGTCATCAACAAAATTGACATGCCCTTTGCGGATCCAGAAAGAGTCAGGCAAGAGGTGCAGGAAGTCATTGGCATCGAGGCCAGTCAGGCTGTCTTGTGCTCTGCAAAGACAGGACAGGGTGTGGAGGATGTGTTGGAAAGCATCGTTGCCAGAATTCCGCCTCCCTTGGGGGAGGAACAAAAACCCTTACAGGCACTGGTTTTTGATTCGTGGTTTGATTCGTATCAAGGGGTGGTGGTGCTGGTGCGTGTTGTGAATGGACAGATCAAAAAGGGCGACAAAATCAGATTGATGCACAGTGGCAGTGAGTTTGAGGTGTTGCATGTGGGGGCGCACACGCCAAGACCGGTTGTGTTGCCCAGTCTTTCGGCGGGTGAGGTGGGATTTGTCGTTGCGGGAATCAAGGAAATCACCCTTACAAAAATTGGTGATACCATCACGCGCGCAGGTGAAGAGGGGGTGGGGTCCCTACCTGGTTTTCGAGATGTCAAACCCATGGTTTTTTGCGGATTTTATCCTACGCAATCCAATCAGTACGAAAACTTGAGAGAGGCGTTTGAAAAACTCAGTCTCAATGATGCCTCATTTTCCTATGAACCCGAAACATCGGCTGCGCTGGGTTTCGGGTTTCGTTGTGGTTTTTTGGGATTGTTGCACATGGAGATCGTGCAAGAGAGGTTGGAGCGTGAATACAAAATGGAGCTGGTGACGACGGCCCCCACAGTGGTTTATCATGTTTACACGACAGCGGGTGAAATGATTGCAATCGACAACCCCTCACACATGCCAGAAGCGACGCTGGTGGACCGCATTGAGGAGCCTTATGTGAAGGCCATGATCCATGTGCCGTCCGAATACGTGGGGGGCATTATTCAGTTGTGCGAAAGCAAGAGGGGACGACAGGATAAAATCGATTACATTACCAAAGACAGGGTGTTGGTACAATATGAAATGCCGTTTCCCGAAATCATGTACGATTTTTATGATAAGCTCAAGTCGCTCACCAGAGGGTATGCTTCCATGGATTATGAGGTGTCGGCTTATCGAACGTCTGACCTGATCAAACTGAATATGTTCATCAATGGAGATCCCGTTGATGCCTTGTCAATCATCAGTCACAGGGATCAGGCCTACTACCGGGGACGTGCTTTGGCCGTGAAGTTGCGCAAACTCATCCCCAGACAGCAATTCGATGTGAACATCCAGGCGGCCATTGGTGCCCGTATCATAGCCAGGGAAACCGTGAAGGCCTTGCGCAAAGACGTGACGGCCAAGTGTTATGGCGGTGACATCACGAGAAAAAGAAAATTGCTGGAAAAGCAAAAAGAGGGCAAAAAGCGAATGAAGCAGGTGGGGTCCGTTGAGATTCCGCAGGAAGCTTTTTTGGCCGCGTTGAAGTTGGATGATTAGGGAAAGAGTCTTGGAACCCAAGTTCTTAGTAATTTACAAGCACCCACAAAAACGCTATATTCCTGAAACATGTTTAATAAACAGAACACACCCAAAAATCCCGGAGAAAAAAAGAGCCCTTTTCACATTGTGGCGGAATACGCGCAGGCACTGGTGGGGGCCATCATTTTGGCCATTCTCATAAGAGGGTTTTTGGTGGAACCATTCAAAATACCTTCCGAGTCGATGGTCCCCACGCTCCTGGTAGGTGATCATATCTTTGTGGCGCGGTATTTTTATGGGCTCAGGATTCCCTTTACCAAAAAATGGGTTACGGAATTCAAGGAGCCACAGAGGGGTGATGTGGTGGTTTTTTCCTATCCTGAGGATGAGGATGTCGATTTCATCAAAAGGGTGGTGGCTGTCCCCGGAGACACAATCACATTCGATCAGGGTGTTTTGTATGTGAACGGGGAAGCGTCTGAGTATCAGGCCTTTGCCCCAGAAGAACAGGACACGAAGAACGCCTGTCTGATACGGGATACGCCCGAGATGCATGCTGTTCTGGGCGATCAGTTCAAAAACTTTCCCTATTATCTTAAATTCAAAAAATTTCGACACAAACTCGAAACACTGCCTAGCGGCACGCCTCATATGATACAACGCTCGCGCAAAAGGCCAAACGATAATGGTTTTGAGGCCATTGTTCCCGAAAGAGAATATTTTGTGATGGGTGATAATCGCGATCACAGTCAGGATAGCCGATTCTGGGGCTTTGTTCCCAGAGCCAACTTAAAAGGGAAGGCCATCTTTATCTGGCTTTCCTTGAATCACGAAAAAACACGATGTCGCTACAATCTCGTTAGCCCCACAGTGTTTCCCAATGTTCGGTGGGACCGCTTTGGAAGAAAAATTCTTTGAGATATTTTCATTTTCTCATACACCTGATCATTATCGTGCTGGTTTTATTTATTGTTCGTGGAATTATTTATGAGCCATTTCATATCCCGTCGGGTTCCATGATGCCGACCTTGCTCGAAGGGGATTACATCGGAGTGGCTAAATATGCTTATGGCCTTCGCAACCCCTTTATGGACGGGTGGTTGATTAAGGCAGACGGGCCTCGCAGAGGAGATGTGATTGTTTTTAGTGGTCCCAAAGACCAGGGGTTTGATTTCGTCAAGAGGGTTGTGGGGTTGCCGGGGGAACGTGTGAGTATGGTGGCAGGGCAATTGTTCATCAATGACGTAGCCGTGAGGATGAATGACATCGGGTTCAAGAGATCAGCGGAACAAGACCGATGTCAGGCCGCATTAATGGAGGCCACAACAGTTCCTGATTATCTGTTGCCCATGCCTTATTTCAGGGAGCATAAAAATTACCAAATCAAAACAGAGAATCTTCCCGATGCCCCGAGCCATGTGGTGCTGGTAGAGAGATGGGGTGAGGCGCTCAGGGATTTTGAGGTCACAGTTCCCCAGGAAGCCTATTTTGTTTTGGGCGACAACAGACATCAGTCAGTTGACAGTCGTGTTTTTGGTTCCGTTCCCAGGGCTTCCATCAGAGGCAAAGCGACCCGCATACTCTTTTCAACGAACGAAGATGATCTGCCCTGCGCCAGTCCTTTTGGCAAGGAAGGCTCGAAATCTGTTCGCTGGTATCGGGTGGGGAAAAGGGTGTGCTAAGAGCCTATCCGAAAACCTCCTGAAGGGAGGGTGGAA
>AMFJ01024430.1_pt1 | contig 10125 bp, 14 predicted proteins | sample 427208 | NCBI WGS metagenome assembly AMFJ01 (sample SAMN02954298, study PRJNA114691) | groundwater metagenome | biome: aquatic; feature: subsurface aquifer; material: sediment; isolation source: subsurface aquifer sediment | place: USA: Rifle, CO | collected 2008-08
TTGATTTGTATATTTGTGGGGACTTGATACTACTTTAGCACACTAAAACAAAAGAAAAAACCCCGCGTTGCCACGGGGATTTAATGTAAAATTAGAGGCTATTTCTTGAAAACCCAGAGTTTGTATCCGATGAAGTTCCAGGCAAGTCCTGCAATGCTTCCGAAAGCTGCTCCAATAAGTCCGATTTGTCCATCTGTCAGGTTAATGAGAGAACCGATGACAACCTTGAAGACGAATGTTGCAACAAAGACGTTGATCAGGAAACCGACAATGCTGACCGCGAAAAATTGAATGAACTGCGCTTTTGACTGCTTCTTTTTACCTTGCTCGAATGTCCAGTGCTTGTTCCAAAAATAACTGCTGATGTTTGCCACAATAAAAGAGATTGCCTTATAGACAGAATAAAATGTGAGTGTTCCGATCAAGATGCTTTTCGATTCGATTTGAAGATATGAACTGAAGAGCAGTGTGATAAGCGCGAGAACTCCAAGATCAACAAGTGTGTTGAGAACGCCAATGAGAGCGAATTTCGCAACTTGGTACACGATGGCAATTTTTTGTCCGATGAAAAATGCGATTCGAAGCCCAATAGGAGTCGCCAAGAGGAAAAAGGGAACAATAACGACCCAAAATTTTGCAAAAAGAACAGGACTAGCGGTTTTCAAAACCGGCAAGAGCAAGAGACCAATAAGGAGGCCTGCTGTGACTGCGAATTTGTAATCCCGTTGCGTGATTCGTACTCCAGTTGAATTTTTCATAAAATATTATTATATCTTGTTAATTTTGCTATGAGTAGCTTTCATGAATAGGATTTATTCTTTTTATTTAGTTTTTTAACCCGCAAATCTACAAATTTTCTACAAATTTACAAATAAACACAAATCAATACCGAGCCACATTTGTAGATTTGTGTCTGATTCGTATATTTGTGGGGCTACTGCAGTTGTTGCGCCTTGATTTCTCTTTCCAAATCCTCGATGTCAGATGTCCATTCGTCAGCGAAGTCATCCTTTGTTGGAGTTGAAGCTTCCGGAGTTGATTTCAAAAGCGGTTCCGGCTTGTCTTTTTTCAAGGCATCTTTCCAAGAATTCAATTCTCCGCCTCCTTGAAATTTTTCATCGATGCTGACTTCAGGTTTACTTGTTTGTTTTGGCATGCTCATGGCAACGTCATGACCTTTTTGCAGAACATTTTCGATTGCTGCCCAAGTTGCTTCGATGTCGCGTGGAAGCATGATGACAACTTCGTCACCCGGCTCAGCTTTGAAATATGTGACAGAAGCTAGGAGAACCTTGTATGGTTTTCCCTCTGAGAAAATGAAATAATTTCCTTTTTCGTCTTGGCTTACGATTCCAATGACGCTTTTGCGGTTGGCGGGTCCGATTTGTTTATATAGAAAAGATCCGTCGAGAGTGATTGTCAATTTCAACATGTCTCCTTCGACGAGTTTTGATTTCGAAGCGTAATTTGCAGGAACAGGATATTGCTTGCCGTCAGTTCCGATCATGATCTGTCCATCGAATGTTCCTTCGACAACAGTCCCTTCGGTGTCATCGTCCATTTTCCGTTTGCGTCCTGTTTTCTTTTTTCCTTCGAGTTGCAAAAGCATCGCTTTCGCGCTTTGCATCGTTTTTTCTGCTTGAAGCATCATCTGCCTGAGCATTTCAATCTTGTGAGTTTTTTCATTCTCACTCATCTCATCACTTGTTTGTTGGTTGAATGTCATTTTTGTTTTTGACAAGAAGAACCCAAGACTTTTTGTCTGGAGCACCACCCGTGTTTTGTTTTTGTTTTACACTAAAATTATACAGCATATGCTCAAAATCCGCAACATGTTTTTGAACTATTATTGAAGGTGAATATTTTTGCTTGCCAACTTCCTTTTTCGGCACGCTCGCAGTCTAAGATCCGTGACTGCTTCGCTAAGAGTTTGCTCTCACTCACTGTTGCCTCGAAAGAAAAGTGGCAAGCAAGAATACTTTTTTTGAATGAAATTATCGATATGTTTTTCGATTGAATTTTGTGGTATATTTATAATATAAATAGTAAGTGCAAGTATATGGAGAAAATATTTTTGGATCACCCTTGGATTTTTGCGGTCATTTTACTTTGGACTCTTCCATGGAAGGGCAGTGCTCTTTGGATTTCAGCGCGCCGCGGTCATGTCGGTTGGTTTCTTGTTCTTTTGGTTTTGAACACGCTTGCGATTTTGGATATCTTGTACATCTTCGTGTTCAGCAGATGGGGAACAGCGAAAAAGGTTCAAGAAGAAACACAAAAGCAAGATGAGCCTGAAGAAGTCGTTCGCAAACCGAGATTTTCTTCCAGCTCCAAGAGTCGCTCAACAATAGTATAAGCATTTATCCAAGCTGTGAAATTCAAAGTTTTTTGAAATTTACGCATTAATTTTTTGACAAATTTTGTTTAAATCAGAAATTTTTTTGAGCAAAGCTCATTTGAATTTCTACTGCTGGATGAAACAAAAAGAATCTTTGGATGAAATTTTGAAAATCATTACGCCAATTCTGAAACTTGGTGGTATTGGTGTTGTTCCGACCGATACTTTGTATGGATTGGTTGGAAGTGCACTCAACAGTGAAGCTGTCGAGAGGATTTATCGTGTTCGCAGACGCGACCTCAAAAAACCCATGATTGTTTTGATTTCATCTTTGAATGATTTGAAAAAATTCGGTATCAAGCTCAACTTGGCGCAAGAAAAAAAGTTGAAAGAATTTTGGCCGGGAAAGGTGAGTGTGATTCTTGAATGTAAGGGTAAAAAATTTGAGCATCTTCATCGCAGGAAAAATTCCATTGCATTTCGTTTCCCTTATGATTTCGAGCTTTTGAAACTTTTGAAAAAAGTCGGACCACTGGTTGCGCCGAGTGCCAATAGGGCAGGCGATGAGCCAGCCACAAACTTCAAGGAAGCCCGCGCATATTTCACCGACGAAGTTGATTTTTACGTCGACGGTGGAAAACTCAAATCCAAACCGTCGACGCTTGTTGAGTTGGACAAAAAAGGCGAAATCAAAGTGCTTCGTGAGGGTGCCGTGAAAATAAGATAAAAATTGCCAAAAAGCCGATTATGGCTTAATATAAAGAATATTAATATTTGCCACTTCGATTGAGTGGCTGTTTGTTTAACTGTATAAAATTTCGAATTATTATGCGCGAAGACATCGTAGAAGCTAAATTGGAAAAGTTGGCAAAAATCAGAGAATTTGGCATGGATCCATATCCGGAAAAAGCCGAGCGAGATTTCAAGAATGCCGAGGCTTTGGAAAAATTCGAGCAGCTTTCTGAAAAGAAAATCACGCTTGTCGGGCGTGTGCGTTCGATGCGTCCGATGGGAGGATCTGCTTTTGCAAATATTGAAGATGAATCCGGAAAGATGCAGTTGTTTTTGAACAAGGGAAATATGAACGAGGAACTTTTCAAGCTTTTCACGAAAAATGTTGAGCTTGGTGATTTCGTGCAAGTGAGAGGCGAACTGTTTTTGACAAAGACCGAAGAGAAGTCTCTGAAGGTTGTTGATTGGAAAATGATTTCCAAAAATATCCGCCCGATTCCTACTGAACATTTCGGAATCAAAGACGAAGAGGAATTGCTAAGAAAAAGATATTTGGATCTGCTGACGAATCCTGAAACGAGAGACCTTTTTCGCAAGAAAAACATTTTCTGGCAGACCGTGCGAACCTTCTTGGCAAATGATGGATTCTTGGAAGTGCAGAATCCGGTTTTTGAGCACACTCCGGGAGGAGCTGACGCGGAACCTTTCATTACGCATCACAATGCACTTGATCAAGACTTCTACATGCGAATTTCATTGGAATTAGCACTGAAGAGACTTTTGGTTGGCGGATATGAAAAAGTTTTTGAAATCGGTCGCGTTTTTCGCAATGAAGGAATCGACAGGCATCATCTGCAAGAATTTGATCACATGGAATTTTATGCGTCGTATTGGGATTTGCAAAAGGGAATGGACTTTTCTGAAAAGATGTACAAGGAAATTGTGAGGAATGTCACAGGTGGAATGATCACGCAGTACGAAGGCGCAACAATTGACTGGGGCAAGAAATTTCCAATTGTGGATTATTTTGATGCTTTCAAGAAAGAAACTGGAATTGATTTGTCAGGTGAAGTCAGTGCTGAAGATTTGATGAAAAAAGCTGATGAGCTCAGAATCAAATACGAAAAAACTTACGGCAAAGGCAGAATGATTGACACTGTGTACAAAAAAACAGTGCGCCAAAAAATGATTCAACCATGTTTCTTGGTCGGACATCCGATCGAGGTTTCTCCGCTTGCCAAACAAGATCCGACAAATCCTGCCAAAGTTCTTCGTTTCCAAATCGTGGCCGGCACAGCTGAACTTTGCAACGCATTTGCTGAGCTGAACGACCCGATCGATCAAAGACAACGTTTCGAAGACCAAATGAAACTTCGCGAAGCAGGAGACGCTGAAGCGCAGATGATAGACGAGGATTTCCTTGAGGCTCTTGAATATGGAATGCCGAACGCCTTCGGATTCGGATTTTCTGAAAGATTCTTCGCATTTTTGATGAATAAATCAATTCGAGAGTGTGTGATTTTTCCACCAATGAAAACAAAAGAATAATTTTTTTGTAAAAAATATGCCAAAACTGATCATTGTTTGCGGATTGCCCGGCAGTGGAAAAACTACATTCTCTGATGCCCTATCTAAAAAAATTAAGGTGGCTTGCATCCATAAAGACAGCGTCAAAGAAAGATTGTTTGAAAGTTTGAAATTGTCTTCGCTTGAAGATAGCAAGCGTATTGGAAAGCCGTCCGTTGATGTTGCAATGCGCTTAACTGAAGATCAGTTAAAAAACGGAATCGATATCATATTGGAATCACCTTTTTATTTTCCGGAAGACAGTGTCATATTCGAAGCATGGCAAGAAAGGTATAAAATTGATTTATATAGTGTGATTTGCTCGATTGATTTTACGGAACGCAGCAGAAGATTTCGCGAGAGGGAAAGGCATTATGCGCATTTTGACAATGAGCGAAGCCCAGATCATCTTGCAGAAGGTCCGGATTATGACTATGCTTTGATGCCGGGAAAGCAAATTCGCATAAAAACAAATGAGCCTGTTGAAATATTGATAGGAAAAGTTTTAAAAGAAATAAACTAAAAGTTTACAATAAATCATGAAACGAATATTACTAATAGTTCTAGTTTGGCTGTTTGTGGTGAATCTTTTCGGATTTGTGGCGCTTAACCGTTTCAATTTGACACCGGACACGTCGTACACTTGGATCACGCCGGAAAATTTTCCAGCTGCAAAAGATTCAGGGCTCGTGGACATGCATGCTCGGTGGGATTCGTATTGGTATCTGGACATCGTTAACAATGGATATTATCTCAAGACTGACAACACTTTGGCCAATGTCGTTTTCTTTCCGCTTTATCCTGCCCTAATTAAAATTCTTGGAACGATTCTTTTGGGAAACTTCGTGCTGGCCGGCTGGATTTTGAGTATGACATTCCTGATGCTTTCTTGCGCGTATCTGTACAAATTCGTTAAACAATTCCATCCGGAAATCGACCCTGAACTTCCGATTTTGCTGATGCTCATTTTCCCGACCGCCTTTTTCTTCAATGTTGTGTACACGGAATCGATATTCTTGTTTTTGACGATCGCAACTTTTTATTACGCTTTTCGAAAAAACTTTTACCTTGCAGGACTCTTTGCATTTTTGGGTGCGCTAGCACATAGTAATGGGGTTTTCTTGGCACTTCCAATCCTTTGGAAAATTGTTGAAACCAACGGTTGGCAGATGATGCTTTCTCCAAAAACATGGAAGAAATTGATTCCAGTAATCTTAGCACCAATCGGAAGCTTCATGTTTTTGGGATACGACTGGTGGAAATTCGGTGACCCGCTTTTGTTTTTCAAAATTCAAAGAAATTGGGGAAGGGCATTTTCCATAAATTGGGAACATTTTTCTTTTTTCTCAAACCCCTCGATCACCAACATGTTCATTGATATTTTTCTGGCAATTTTCATCATCTCCGCTGTTGTGGTTGTTTGGAAAAAACTTTCACCATTGTATGCAATTTTCATGTCTACAACCTTGATTGCTGCTTTTACATCTGGAACACTGATGAGTGTCGGGCGATATAGCTTGGTGATGTTTCCACTTTTCATTCTGCTGGCAACCATCAAAAACAAGACAATTCAAATGGGCTGGATTCTTGCCTCGACACTTTTTTTCGCACTCGATATTATTTTGTTTGTGAATAATTATTGGGCAGGCTAGAGACTAGCTTTTCAGGCTTTAGCTTATTAGCTTTCTAGAAAATACATTCGGAAAAATAAATTTTAATTTTTGAAATATGAAAACATTGGATATTGCCAAAATTGAAAAAGAGGTCAAGCAGATGCATCTGAACGCCGAGGGTAATCCTCAAAGAAAAAAATTACTGGAGCATTTCTGGATGCATCACATTATTCCTGTTGTTGCATACAGTAGGGAAATGGCTGACAGATATGGAGCAGACAAAGACATTGTGCATCTTGGTGCGCTTTTCCATGACATGGCCTTGATTGAGGATGCTGAACCTCATGACGAGATTGGAGCGCAAAAGACATTTGATTTTTTAATCATCAATTGGGCTGAGCGTGAGACTGCTGAAAAAGTCCGTGACATCGTTTTGAAACACAGGTGCAAATTGTATATGCCTGAAACATTGGAAGAAAAGATTGTCGCCACCGCCGACGCATTGGCTCATTTTTTCCCGGATTTCCATGGCTCAGGAGCTTCCTTGGTAGCACGCGAAGATCATGCTCAAATGAGAATCCTCGATATTGAAAAACTCGAAAGGGAGTACGCGGACAAAGTTTTCTTTGAGGCTGAGAAAAAGATTTTCCAACAAGTGATGAGGGACTTCAGGGAATCATATTACAATAATTAAAAAATAAATCATATGGGAATCGCAGTTGAATTCAATCCGGACTTGGCGCTCAGAGACATCTCTGAATTTAAGGCTGGACGAAGAAAAATTGAAGAATGCATCCCGGAAACTCTTGAAGTTGGAAAAACTTACGATTTTCTCAAAAAAGAACAGAGAATTTATTATCTGCTAGGTGAGGTTTCCTTGATTGAAACAACGACCACAGGAGGAAGTTTTTCAAAAGCTCGAGCCAATGTCAATATTTTGAATGTGACTCATTTTGTTGAAGACGGTCAGGTCTGCACAAGGGGAAAATATGAGGTTGTCGAGGTTTTTGAAATCGATAAGAACGCTTCTTTTGAAGAATGTAAAATGACCAAATAAGTATGAAAAAAATTTCAAGAAAACTGATTGATCAGATTGAATCGGAAGCAAAAGGGTTTTTTACGGAAAAAAACGACGGATGTCACGATTGGTCTCATGTTCAGCGTGTGACAAAAATCGCCATGCATATTGGAAAAATCGAAAAAGCTGATCTTTTTGTTTTGGAAATTTCTGCAATTTTGCATGATATCAGCAGGGAACACGAAATAATGTCAAAGGGAAAATCTTGTCATGCGATTGCTGGTTCAAAACTGGCTGTTGATCTTCTTGCAAAATATAAAATAGATTCAGAAATAATTCAAAGAATTTCCCGATGCATTGTTACTCACAGGAACAGGACCATCCACAAGCCTCAAACCATTGAGGAAAAGATTCTTTTCGATGCTGATAAATTGGATGCGATTGGAGCGGTTGGAATCGGAAGGGTCTTTATGTTTGCTGGAATAACTTCCGGATTGCTTTGTACTGGCAATGAAAAGACCTTAGCGAAAAATGGAAATGATCTTTCTTTCACGAAGGATGATACGGCACCGCTTGAATATGAAAAAAAATTAAAATTCGTTAAAGATAAGATGCTAACCAAAGAAGGAAAAAGAATGGCAAGAGAAAGACATGAATTCATGAAAACTTTTTTTGAGAGGTTTTGGAAAGAGGTTGAGGGTAAGATCTAATGCCGTCAAAATGCTATGAAAATTGTTATTTGTGCGAGTATGTCTGCAATAAAAAGCATCATTGCAATTAAGGGTGACCTTGAGAGGGTTGGTCATGAGGTTGTTGCTCCTGAAAATCTGGAAAAACATCTTGCAAAAACTTTTTCTTCATCTGAATCGACTGAGGAAAAAATCAAGGACGATCTGATAAGGAGATATTTTAAAAAAATAAAAAATTCTGATGCGGTCTTGATCATAAATGAAGACAAAAAAGGCATTACCAATTACATCGGTGGAAACACTTTTTTGGAAATGGGGTTCGCATATGCACTGGATAGGAAAATATTTTTATTGAATCCGATCCCAGGCGTTTCTTATAAGGATGAAATAAAGGCAATGCAGCCAATTGTTTTGGATGGCGATTTGAATAAGATAATATAAAAATATGAAAATAGAATACGAAGCAAAATTTTTGAATATTGATAAGGATGACATCAGACAGCGGTTAAAAGAGGCTGGAGCTGAGCTTGTGAAACCTGAATTTTTGCAAAAAAGATTCATCTTTCATTTGCCGGGAGATTTGAAGGAAGACAGCGCATGGCTTCGCGTGAGAAATGAGGGCGACAAGGTGACACTCAGTTTCAAAAAAATTGATGGAAAGGAAATTCACAATCAAAAAGAATTGTGCGTCGATATAAGTGATTTTAAGACAGGCACCGATATTTTGAAAGCGATTGGATGTGAAGAGAGGATGTATCAGGAGACGAAACGAGAATCTTGGGTGTTGGATGGCGTTGAGATAACAATTGACACTTGGCCCTTTTTGGAACCATTCATTGAAATTGAATCTGACAGCGAGCAACGAGTAAAGGAAGTGTCAGAGAAAATCGGCATGGATTACAACAATGCTGTGTTTGGTGCAGTGGGAAAAGTTTACAAAATGAAATATGGCGTTGGACCAAGCTTTCATGATGGAGAAGGTCAGAAACTGACTTTTGACTGTGAAAATCCATTTTTAAAACTCAAAAAATAATATGAGAATTGAAAAGAAAACATGGCCTGAATATTTCCAACTTATTTTGGATGGCAAAAAAACTTATGATTTGCGCATGGCGGATTTTGAATGCAGAGAGGGAGATGTCTTGGTTCTTCGAGAATGGAATCCTGAAACAAAGGAATACACTGGCAGGATTTTGGAAAAAGAAGTTACATTTGTCGGAAAAATCAATGGAATGTCATTCTGGAAAAAAGAAGACCTCGAAAAGCACGGATTGCAATGCATGGCGCTGAAGTCTGAATCAGAAGGGATATCAAAAGAAATTTTCGAAAAAGAAATTGCAATATGTAAAAGGCATTATCAAAAAAAGCAATGTTGCGCGTGGGGAAAATGTGAAAATTGTGCAGCACCTCTGCTTTTGCAAAAATTATACAACGGAGAAATCATAGAAGAAAAAGAAGCTGTTAAAAAATTCAAAAATGATGCTTTGTTATGAAAAAAGTTTTAGTTTTTGGTACATTTGATATCTTTCATGAGGGTCATTGGGACTTCTTGAAACAGGCGAGAAAGCATGGGGAATTTTTGCGTGTCGTGGTAGCTAGGGATGTGACGGTCTTGAAGGTCAAAGGGAACTTGCCGAGACACAATGAGCAGGAAAGAGTCGATGCAATCAAAAAAAGCGGTCTGGCTAATGAGGTTGTTCTTGGAAGTTTGGATGACAGATACGAAGTCGTCAGGGAATATAAGCCTGACGTGATTTGTTTAGGATATGACCAGAAGCAATCACTGGCACTCTTGCGCAGAAAACTTGATGAATCAGGACTTGAAAGAACCAAGATAATACGACTCGAAGCGTATAAGCCTGAAATTTTCAAGTCTTCTTTGTTGGGAAAGGTCACATAGCATGGAACATAAAACATAAAACAAAATGCAAGCGCATGAAGTTGTGGCATCTGTGCTCCATGCTCCATGTTGTATGATTTATGACTGGTGAAATATTTTTTAAAATAGTGTGTAGTATTTTTTGTGGTCTGTAGCTTAGTGGTAGAGCGGCTATCAGGGTGGAGCAGAAAGTGTTTGATTGGTCATCTTTGAGGGAATTTTGCCAATCAATAGTTTCTGTTTGGTAGCATGGTACGTTGGTTCAAATCCAACCAGACCGTCAAATATTT
>AMFJ01026942.1_pt1 | contig 10118 bp, 7 predicted proteins | sample 427208 | NCBI WGS metagenome assembly AMFJ01 (sample SAMN02954298, study PRJNA114691) | groundwater metagenome | biome: aquatic; feature: subsurface aquifer; material: sediment; isolation source: subsurface aquifer sediment | place: USA: Rifle, CO | collected 2008-08
TTGCAGCCACGGAGCTCAAGCAATATTGTTTTAAGCAATTCAATCACATTGAGATTCAAATTATTAATGGCATCCGGCACATCGATAAGTGTTTCCAAGCAGCTGCCCGCATCATCAAGATCACCAACCTTGGAGCATATAAGTGCATCAGTATCGGATGCATGCGCATCAATACTAGAAAGAATGAGTGCATCATTGGTAGAAATGAAATCATATAGCACTTCAATCTTTGAGCAGAGTAATACATCTGATGCAGAGATGAGTTCATCCACTCCCGAGACTGTTGCCGTAACTTGAATGTTTTCTATCGCTGAAAGAATAAGTGCATCATTAGTAGAAATTAATATCTCAAGATCTTCAATCCCTGATACCTGCACATCAACGGAACTGATTTGCACAGTAATAGAAATGTTCTCAATTTTTGAACAGAGCACTTCCTGAAGAATCGAGATATCCGCTATGATATCATCAATCCCTGTGACATTCACATCAATATCATCAATATCAATTTGAATCATCGTAACTTTAGACTTGATCGTATCAATACACCGTTGCAATTCTTGCAATCGCTGTATTACTTCAGGATCCGCACAACCACCTCGCGCAGCAATCCCTGGCATTATGACAATCAATAAAGATAGGATACTTATAATCCGTTTCATACAACTCTCCCAAGCTCATGTAACCTTTTTTACTACTATAAATAGTTGCAATCGGGCCTGAAAAAGTCAATAAAGAGTTATGATTTAAGCGTAATCCATAGATCTCGCAATTCCTTCTCAGGAATATCATATGAAAAAAGATTAAGACGAGAAAATAATGATTCGGTAGGCTCTATCAAGTAGCGATCATCTTTTGTGACCACCCCTTGCAATGCCGGAAAGAAATTATATCGTTCAGCATATTTTCTCACAATGTGTGGCTGAAAAATATATGTTAAAAATGCATATACCAAATCATCTTTCTTTGTTTGAGCTGGAAGCATGAATGCATCAATAATAGCAAAGCTTCCTTCCTGAGGGATCAAAAACTCCACAGCGCTATATTTACGCATCGAATATAAAAAGTCAGAGCTTATGCCCAAAACAACTGGAGCTGCTTGCGAAATAATCAAATAGTCTGTTCGCAAATCAGTATACATAACAACTCGCTTTTTGTGCTCAATTAAAAGAGCAAGAATTTTTTGTAAATCATCACGGTTCAGTGATTTTTTTTCTGGGCCAAAAAGATACAACGCTGCAATAGAAACAATCTCTCTGGCATCATCATTCATTCCAACAGGATAATTACCTTCAAACAATGTCTTCCAACTCGCTTCAGGAAGCCCATTTTTAAATGCAGCACTATCTATGCCAATGCCAAATACTTCCCAAGAATAGGGCACAGTATAGGCATGCTCCCGATCATAGGGCAAATTACGTATCAGCGGATAAATATCTTTCATGAATGGTATTTTACTATAATCAAACCGCTTAAGCACACCCTCATCAAGCAATGGCCGCAATGTATAATCTGATGCCATAATTAAATCATAATCACCAGATCCACTACTCATTTTCACTACAAGCTCTTCGTAGTCTTCAAAATAAGAAAGATTAACGGTAATACCGCTTTCTTTTTCAAACTCTTTTAAATGGGTGGAATCAATCACATTTGGCCAGACCAAAATATTGATACTATTTTTTGTTTGAAACTGATGTACAAAAGAAGGGACATGTAAAAATACCACTATTCCCGCGATTATTCCGAGAATGATAACAAGTCGAATAAACCATTTTTGCTGAATCATTGCATTCTTCTCCATTTACGAGATTGCAACCATAAAAAGAGCGTTACTACGAAACTGCTTAATACTAGTAACGTTACCGAAAGAGCGCTGACCAATGGGGAAGATCCTGATCGAATTTGCGCAAAAATAAACATCGGAAGCGTAACTGTCGATCCCCCAGAACAGAAAAATGAAAGGAGAAAATCATCGAACGATATAATAAATACTAATAACGCTGAGCTCAAAAGAGCTGGCGAAAGAAGTGGAAGCACTATAAGACGAAATGTTTGCCACGGCGTAGCTCCTAAATCCATAGAGGCCTCAACGTATCGAACATCCAGTTCACGATATCGATCATAAATCATAGGGACAACATAGCCCAATCCCAAAACAGTATGCGCAGCAATCAAAGTGGACATGCTTAATGGGACTGATAGAAAATAGAATAAACTTACTAAGCCTACCGCAAGTACAATTTCAGGAACGGCAAGATTCGCATAAAATAATGCGATCGTAGTCCGTACAAATGAACGAGTTCCATAAAAAATAAAAAGAGAGCTCATAGACAAACACAATGTCACTGCAGAACAAGAAACAGTTAATGAAGTATAGAGCGCACGCCACACTTCAGGATTATTCCACATGGCAGTATACCAGCGGGTAGTAAATCCGATCCAATCAAATCCCAACCGATTATCGTTAAACGAAAATATAATTAAAATGATCAGTGGAATATAAAGAAATAAATAGAGCCCTACTACAAACAGCGGCAGGAGATAGTTTCCCCAAATATCTCGAACTTTCATAATCTCCTCACTGTCTTAGAAAAAATCCATGCGCTGCTTACCACATATACAAGCAGTAATACCAGAATCAACGCTATGCCACTCAAACAAGTAAATGCTGATCCATATCCATTATTTCGAGCAATTAAAAATAAATAGGAAATCAATGTCCCTACGAGCATATATTTTGATCCACCCAACAACGATGGAATCACAAATTCACCAAAAGCAGGAATCATTACAAGTAAAAATCCAGTTTTTATACCTGGAACTGATAAGGGAAACGTTACATTCATAAATGTTTGCCATGACGTAGCCCCCAAATCTGAAGACGCATCTAAAAGACGAGAGTCCAGTTTTTCCAAGATATTATACAGCGGCATAATCATAAAAGGCACATAGCAATAGACCATTACGATAAAAACTGAAATGAGACTATTCGAAAGCTGTAATGGTACAGTAATCAGGCCTATTTTTAAGAGCAGCGTATTAATAATCCCTCGATATTCTAATAAAAAATACCAAGCATAAATTTGTACTAAAAAATTTACCCAAAATGGAAGCGTTAAGAAAAAAAGTAATATCGATTTATAACGGCGCACTTTGATGGCAATAAAGTAGGCTACTGGATAGGCTATACAGAGCGTCGTAATAGCCGTTAATAGCGAAAGCAGCAATGATCGGCCAATAATAAAAAAGTATGGCAACTTAAACAATGCACGATAATGATCAAATGTAATGATAGATTGCTTGCCAACAAAACTAAAATAGATGATCACCAAGACGGGAATCACCATGAAAAAAATCTGCCAGATAATGGCTGGCATTGAGCAGATAAAAGGAATCTCTTGTAAAAAAGTTCTTGATCGTTTCATCGGTCCAACAATACCACGTTTTCTTTTTGCCAATACAAATATACTTGATCATCATAGTCGATAACTTCACGCTCAAAATGCTCTTCATTTTGCTCAAATACTTGAATGATTTGATCATTCTTAAGGCGCACATTATATTGCGTTGATCGTCCATGATATACAATCGCTTGTACTACGCCAAGCCACTTATTAGAAAACCCTTCTATGAGCGTTTTTCTAATTTCAATTTTTTCAGGGCGAAGACTCAAAAGAACCCGTCCCCCATCAACTATCCATTGCTTATTCTCCGGAACAGCTACTTCAAATGTACCCATATTCGGAATTTCAACCTGGGCTCCATAGGATCCTTTACGAATAGTCCCTTCGAGAATATTCGTGGTTCCCACAAACTTGGCTACAAACGATGAAACGGGAAATTCATAAATTTCTTTTGGAGTGCCCATTTGCTCAATTTGGCCATCTTCATTCATGATCGCCATTGTATCAGCTACGGTAAGTGCCTCAAATTGATCATGCGTTACATAGACAAAGGTTGTATTCAAAGTACTCTGCAAATCAATCAATTCAATAAGCATGCGCTCACGAAGTTTTAAATCGAGTGCGGCAAGTGGCTCATCAAGTAAAAGCACTTCAGGCTCATTAATAATCGCACGAGCTAACGCAACACGCTGTTGCTGCCCGCCTGAAAGCTGAGTAATGTCCTTATAAATTTGTTTCTCAAGCCCTACTGCGCGCAAAACTTTATGCACTTTTTGCTCAATACTATCAGAAGCGACATTGCGAATGCGTAAGCTATACGCCACATTCTCAAATACATCCATATGGGGAAACAGCGCATACTGCTGAAACACAGTATTAACTCGCCGTTCATTAATCGGAACATCCGTTATATTTTCATCTCCCAGATAGAGAGATCCCTCGGTGGGCTTTTCAAATCCGCCGATTAACCTAAGAATAGTGGTTTTACCACTACCACTCGGCCCCAATAATGCAAAGAACTTTCCGCCTGGAATCGTCAAATTGATATTTTCCAGAACAAGTTCCCCGTGATAGGCTTTTGAAACATCTTTTAGAACTATATTTTTCATTCCCGAGCGTCCGATTTAGCAAAAAGAATTGGTACTACAACATCTGACAATGTGCACGGCACTACCACAGCGCCAATCATATAGATGAAAATCAATCCTATAAATTCCCACCAATCAGTGCAACCATGTGATACAAGATAGAAAATAGAAGCTAATGAACTCACTAAAATGTGAATCGCATGTGAACTAATAGCATACAACCATTGGTGCTCATGATTATGATAACTCATAACAAAGCCGTTCAGAATACCTACCAACAAAAATGGAATCACATTTTGCAGTTCAGACCAAAAGCATAAATGGAAGTGCATATGCACACCCAATAGCTGCCCACCAATATAGGGTAAAACAGAGTCAGAAAGCGTACAGAAAATCATGGGAGAAAATATACCCAAAATCAATGCCTTAAAGGCATTGCGTGAATAACGAAAAAAAGCAACGACTGTGCCTGTTGCTGCAAACACAATGTGCATGAAGTGAAAACTATGGAATAAAACATCCGATTTTTTACAAATAAGAGATACCGGTTCATCATATGAATAATAGGTCACAAAGCTTAATATGGTTAAGCTAAACGCAACTGAAAATATCGCATAGGGCAAGTGATGAATGAGCTCTCCAAGTACTGTATGGTCATGCTCGTGATGATGATTACTCATAAATAACCTCGTTTAGATAAAAATGAATATGCTGATCTATGGGATCAATATAGCAGATACGGCACAAATTGAAAGAAGATTAGAAGGCTTGTCCAAAGGTAAGAATCCAGTTAAAGCTCCGCTCATCGGGGCGATCTTTTTTCCACTTCCATCCGATATCAAATCGAAGAGGTCCAATTGGAGTAAAAAAGCGCAGCCCAAACCCTGTTCCAGCCACAACGTTCGCCATAGCAACATCCGCAAATGAATCCCCATTCAAAAGGCCCAAATCTTGAAATAATACTATCCCTGCCTTTTTGGCGACAGGAATACGCAGCTCAGCATTCAAATTCAGCATCGTTTTTCCTCCGCGAGGCACCGCATGCGGCTTGCCATCATCATCAATAAATTCTCCTGTTGGAGGAGCCAAGTCTGTTTCGTAACTTCTGATGGAATTGCCCCCTCCTAAATAAAAGCGCTCATTTGGCATAATATCTTTAAATTGCTTATGAAAAATATGGCCAAATCGAAAACGAAAAGCGGCCACTATGCGACGCATAGGAATAAACCATGAATGCTCTACAAGAAGCTTGAAAAAATAAGAATGGGAAAATCGATCTGAGGTTGGAAACATACCCTTGCATGAGAATATCGTAAACGTCCCCTTACTTGGATACAAATTGTTATCTAGAAGATCCACCATAAGCGTTGGCTCAAAAAAGAGATACGCAATCCGCTGGTCTAATAAACGAGCATCGAAATTAATTGCTTGTGCCAATCGGAGCGCAGCTTTACGCGTCTTGAGATCATCATCACTAAAGGTGGTCCGCCCCACCTCAAATCCCGCATTAACGCCCAAATCAAGATAGCTATTTTTATGACGTACTCCCCACAAAAAACCATTTTGATACAACGTATATAAATTACGCTTATTGCCGATATAGCCTGGCTGTTCATATTTAATCGCATAGGCATCCAATATGCCATCGATAGGGGCTTGAAATACCCATGGATAGAGATACTTAATATGTACTTCACGGTGAGAACGAGCAACGTCTGCATCAAATCGAAAAAGGTCGCCATGGTTCGTTGGATTTTTCACCATAAACGTGCCCCCGACTTTATAGGCTACACCTGCAAATGTTTGATACTGGCGAATATGCTGAAATTCAAGCCCAGCACGAACACGCAATTCAAATGGATCATCTTTGCGTAATTTTAAAAGAATATCCCGTCGCACCTGCCCATCTTTTACGACAAGCGGACTAAATGAAATCGAATCAAACAAATTCAATGATTTAAAGCGTACGAATGATTGTTTTATTTTTTCCGCATCCCATACATCCCCCTCCCTATAAGAGAGCTCCCGAATAATGCGCTCAAATGGCAAATCGCTCTGTGCAGAGAGTATGGTTTTTCCAAATTGTATCTGAGCACCCGGATCAATCTTCCAAACAATGCACCGCCCTCCATCCTGCGTAATCAGCTCATGCTGAATTGAAGGAAACAGATACCCCTCTTTTTGCAATTGCTCGGAAAGAAACCGTTTTTGAGCGGGTAGCATGGAAGTATCGTATGGCAATGCTTTTTTTGCAGCAGCGATACGAGCAAAGGGGCCCTTATTTTCAAACTGCTCATAGCCCGGAATGGCAATAGATGCTATGGTTGTCTGGACACCCTCTTTCATAGTAATCCGTAACGTATATGTATGCGGATCCCCCGTGGATATAAATTCATGCCGCTCAATGGCTGCATCTAAAAATCCCTCTTTTAAATACAGATCCACCAAGCAATCCAATGCGTGATCAAGCACCGCTTGATCAAATGAAGCACGGCGCCTTATTTTTGAAAAACAGCGCCTACGAAGCATTCGATCATTCAATTGCTCCACGCCACTGAGCAGTATCTGCACAATTCGGGCTCGCTGCCCTTCTTTAATGGTAAAAAAAGAGCGGGATTCTTCATCTTTTGTATCAATAGTACACTCCCAAAAACCTTTACGACGATACGCTTCTTTAATTTCATGCGCCAAAATAGAAGCTGGCACAATAAAAGAAGAGCGGCCAAATTGCAAGACGTGATCAAGAAGCTCTTCCGATGTGAAAAAATGATTTCCCACAAAAACAAAATCTCGTTTTTTGCGCAAGTCTATCTGCCAGGTCAAAAAAACTTCCCGCCGCGTTCGAAACAAATCTTCTTTTAAATCAATCGATACTTGCAAAAAACCCTTATGCGCTAAAAACTCTTTCAACTCTTTTGCAAGATCTTCAACTATCCGTTTTGAATACTTTGCATGTAAAAGGACTCGCGCTATTTTCTTCTCAATGTGAAGTTGCAATGCACGCATTTCCTGCGCATCAATCTGCTGATCAGCCTTGAGCTCCACACTGTTTTTTCGAATAGAAAAACGCCCACCACGAGTAATGATAGCCTGTACCGTTACTCCTTTTGTCTGTGGATTACGAATACATGAACTACTTGTAGTAACATTGAAAAAACCATCCTGCTTACAGGCTGCTTTCATTTTTTGCATGGAGTGATTGTGCTTATCCTTATCAAACGCATCACCCGGCTCCATCAGATAAAATTGCTTATACCACTCTTTGCCTACCCAAACGCCACTTACTTTAATCTTTTCAAGCCGCCAAAATCCATGCAATGTAAAATGAACTTTTTTACCATTGCCAGAATCGTTCACCGCAAGCGTAATCGTATCAAAGCAATTTTTTTGAAACAGATATGAGACCGCGCGATACAGATCATCCGCTGTGATCTGCTGACCAGTAGAAAGAGCCGTAAGAGCATGAAATTCTGAAGCAGAAAGCACCCCATCAGCATGATATGAAACATCTGCCAATACAAATGGCTCAATGAAGGCATCCCGTACTACTTGAGCCTGCGCAGCAGCGGTAAACTGCCATTCAACGCAGATGGTTACCTGAAAAAAGAAAGAAAGGAAACATAGAAAAAAGATGTGAATCATGAGTAATCATTCTGCCAATAGCTATCGCCATAAAGTACTGCTTTTACTGCAAGGATTAGTCTAGCAGAATGAAAGTAATTCAACTAATTTCAAATCAGCCATATTGTTCAGAAAAGCTCTCTAAAAAGATCATGCTTTTTTGCACATCTTTAGCAAATACATGGAGCCTTTTTCATGACTACTCAATTATGCGAAATACTTGCCGATATTCTTTTTCTTTTAAAAACGGCTCGATCTCCAAATCATGAAGCTCAAAGCCTTTGGTGCCGCTATAAATCGCATCAATAAAATCGTCGAGAGAATCACCTTTGCCACAAACCGCTATCTTTATCATCTTAGGATCTTTATCATCAAGCTGGGCTGTCCCTTCTAAATCAAACTTTTTAGCCTGCTTTTGGATAAAAACAATAAGAAAATTATCGGGAAACGTGGCCTTCATCGTTATACGAAGACATTTATTCATTACTCACTCCTCTTGTGCTTTAATACGCTTGGAAACTGCTTACTAGACTTGCCAAGCGCATCGAGTACACTGTATACAGAATAGATACTGATTGCAATATATTCTCAGACCACCGCAAGACAAAGGATCTTCATGAGTACCACTATCCCTCGCGTTCGATTTGCCCCATCACCAACAGGTATCATGCATATTGGAAACAGTCGAACTGCGCTTTTAAATTTTTTATTTGCACAGCAAAAAAACGGCGTTTTTGTACTCCGCATTGAGGATACCGATCCTTCTCGAAATTTTGATCCGGGCGCAAAAATAATTATAGAAGATCTTGCATGGCTTTCTTTAAGATTCGATGAGGGGCCTCAAGCTGGTGGGATATATGCTCCTTACTTTCAATCAGAGCGGCACCATATCTATCAAGAAAAACTTGAAGAATTAATGCAAAAAAACCTTGTGTATCGATGCTACTGCACAGAAGAGCTATTAGAAAAAAAGCGTGATCGTCAAAAAACTCTCAAGCAACCCCCTCGGTATGATCGCACCTGCCTGAAACTTTCTGAGCAAGAAAGCGATGAGTATGCGAAAAATAATACACCGTTTGTCTGGCGCTTCAAGCTGGATTCCGATCAAATTATCGAGATTACCGATCTTTCACGCGGCATAATTACCTTCGATTTAAAACATTTTTCAGACTTTCCACTTACCCGCTCTGATGGATCATTTACTTTTATGTTTAGCAACTTCGTAGATGACGTCACCATGAAGATCACGCACGTTTTTCGTGGAGAAGATCACCAAAGTAATACTGCCGGCCAAGCTGCTATGTATCTTGCTTCAGGCGCTCCATTGCCAATTTTCTGGCACATGCCAATGCTCTGCAATATTACGGGCAAAAAATTATCAAAACGAGACTTTGGATTCTCATTGCATGATTTGCGCGATGCTGGATACTTGCCACAAGCCATTAATAACTATTTAGCAATCATCGGTGGATCATATACGCAAGAGATCATGGATATGGATGAGCTTGTACAGGCTATTGATTTTGATCATATGAGTGCTGGCGGCCAAATTAAATATGATGTGGAAAAGTTGCGCTGGGTAAATCATGAATGGATTAAACGGCTTGCACCACACGAACTTGAAATAGCAACTCGCCCATTCTTGCAAGCAGTATACCCTGAAGTAGGCGCGTTTAATGACAAAAAACTTGCAGCATTGCTTCAAGAAATTAAAACCGATTTGCACACACTTAAGGATGCTGTTACTGCGCTTGCGTTTTACTTTACTGCGCCTGAAATTACAAAAGCTCTTGTAGAGCAAACGCTTGATGCTACTCATAGCAAAGCAATTGCACACTTGCTTGCTGATCGCCTAGATACTATTGAAGATGTGGAAGGCTTAAAAGCGGCTACCAAACAAGCTGGCATTCCAATGAAGCAACTTTTTTGGACAATGCGCTTAGCCTTAACTGGGCAAATAAATGGCCCTGGCATTCATGAATTAATCACTATGCTGGGTGTA
>AMFJ01033098.1_pt1 | contig 10118 bp, 13 predicted proteins | sample 427208 | NCBI WGS metagenome assembly AMFJ01 (sample SAMN02954298, study PRJNA114691) | groundwater metagenome | biome: aquatic; feature: subsurface aquifer; material: sediment; isolation source: subsurface aquifer sediment | place: USA: Rifle, CO | collected 2008-08
ATAATCGGCGAACAGACCAATACCTTTGCCCAAGCTCTTGCCACGGTACAGGATCCACCGTCATTGCCGGCAAACGAACCGGGCAAAGCAGTTACTTTGCCGTCCGGCATGGTCGTTCATGAGGAGGATGTCATCAGACAGGTGCTCGAACGATTTCAGATTTCCAAAAGACAGCTCGACACGCAAATCAATATCAAGCTCCACCCGGCCGAACTTGGGGAACTCAAGATCGATCTAACCGTAAAAGAAGGCTCGATTCGGGCAAACGTCATGGCCCAAAGCCAACATGCCCAGGAAATCATAGAAAAAAATATGATGAAACTGCGAACCGTTCTGGAAGAGCACGGCTTCACCATCGACAACATAACGGTTTCCTCAAAGTCCGATTCAACAGGTGATGCAACGTTATTTGACAGACAACTCTTCAGCCGGAACGATTACACTCCGCTATCGAACAAAAGGCGGAATGGCTCTGAAGCCGGCTTCAGGCTGGAAGAAGCCTTTCTTCCCAGCCAGCCGGCTGCAACCGGGGTTAATGTAAAAATCTGAAAGGATAAACCATGAGCAGCTACATCGAATCGATAAACCAGGCAGCAACTGCATCGACCGGCAAAACCACGGCGAAGAACAGTGACGATGCAGTCATGGGCAAGCAGGATTTCCTCACCCTTCTGGTAGCCCAGCTGCAGAACCAGGACCCCTTAAATCCTGACGACCCCACCGAATTCACGGCACAGCTGGCCCAGTTCAGTTCCCTGGAACAGCTCTTCACCCTGAATGAGAGCATGAATAACCTGGTAACATCCAATGCCAACTCCGATCGCATGTCCACTCTCAGTACCATCGGCAAAGAGGTGACCTACAACAGCGGCAATTTCCATTTCAGCGGCGATCCTGTTGAAATAGGTTATCAGCTGGACAGCCCGGCCTCGGAAGTCACCCTCGATCTGCAACTGAACGGAGTCACGGTCACCTCCCTCAGCGGCAAGGATCTCAGTGCCGGAAATCATTACCTCACCTGGGATGGTTTGACCAAAGACGGTAAAAAAGCCTCCACCGGCGATTACAAAATTGTCCTTCGAGCAAAAGCCCCCAGCGGGGAAAGCACCGCGGTAGCACCTTTGATCAAGTCCGAAGTGACCGGCGTCGATCTGGGTGGGGAGAACGGCGGCACGCTCATAACCAAGGCCGGTGAAATCGCTTTCAATTCGATTATTGGAGTCTTTGATCCGGACAGTAAGGCCGATACCTCGGCCACAACTTCCGAGACAAAAAAGAATGAATCCGATGACCTCGGCAAAGTGGTCAATTCCGTTGCCGAAGCAACAAACGATGTAAATGAGATCATCGAATGATAACGACGGATGACAGCCGAATCATGCTGAATGGTTTTCTTATTCTGACTCGAGTGAAGTAAAAAGGAGAAAAAGATGGGTATATCAAGTGCATTATACAGTGGGGTCAGCGGCCTGAACACCAACTCACAGGCCATGAGTGTGATCGGCAACAACCTCGCGAACACCAATACCGTAGGTTTCAAAGGATCGCGAACGGTTTTTGCGGACCTTCTTTCCTCAAACATCAACGGGTCGGGCGGAGTTTCACAAGTAGGCCGTGGTGTCGGCATGTCGAAGGTAGACCAGATATTTAGTCAGGGAACCTTCGAATCGACGGAATCGAATCTTGATGTGGCAATTGAAGGTGAAGGATTTTTCATCCTAAAACAGGAAGGAAATGATACTGCCTATTATTCCAGAGCCGGGGCCTTCAGATTTAACGATGAAGGATATCTTATTAATCCGGAAGGATACCGGGTGCAGGGCAAACAATTCAATACGGACGGAGAACTGGTGGCGGGTGACGCCAGCGATATCCAGGTTGCAGGAACGGGCCTGATCCAGGGGAATGCCACCTCGACGCTCACGCTCACCACCAATCTCGACTCCTCGGAACCGATACTGGGAATGGCCGGTTTCGATATTACCGATGCCGATACCTACAACTACTCCTCCTCGGTTCAGGTTTTTGACACTCTGGGGAACCCGCAGCTACTGACCACCTACTTCATTAAAACTGCCGACAATACCTGGAATTGGGCGTGGAGCGCAGAAACCGATGACGGCACAAATACCGTTCTCCAGGGAGTGGGCGCCGTGCCGCTTGAGTTCACTTCCGACGGTATTTTGCTCGGCGCCGCGGCGGATCCACCCACTGAAACAACCGATGTTATAGCCGCGGCAGATATAGATTGGAACAACGGGACAACGCCAACCGAAATAATTGTCACTTTCGACACCACTCAGTTCAACAGCGCCAACGTTGTTCTTTCCCAGGACCAGAACGGCTACGGCGCCGGCAACCTTACCGGCGTTGAGATCGACCCGGAGGGAATTGTCATTGCCTCCTATTCCAATGGTCAACAAACAAAAATCGCTCAACTTGTCTTGGGGAAATTCGTCAACCCCAATGGATTGGCGCTTGCAGGCAGCAACCTCTATACCGAATCGACATCCTCGGGCCCTCCCCGCGTCGGCTTGCCGGGACCCGAATTAGGAAAGGTATTCACCAACTCCCTTGAACAGTCAAACGTGGATATGGGTGCGGAATTTGTCCGAATGATCACCGTTCAACGTGGATTTCAGGCCAATTCAAAAATTATTACCACTGTTGATGAGCTGCTCGGTGAGTTGATAAACCTCAAGAGATAAGAGTCATATTTTTGACATTCGATATACTGTTGATATGCTGCTGATATGCTGCCCGGATGACGATGCAATTCGCCATCCGGGCTTTTCTTTGTTGTTACCCTCCTCTCCCCTGCTCCTCTCGGTTCCTTTGTATGCGGCCATTCCAATAACATTTTCTTTGTGGAATAGTTTTTGTCCTATGGACTTTTGAACTTTTGAAAAACCACAGTCTATGATAAGAATACAAAATTTCAGGGAGAATATGGCATTCGCCTTAATTGATTGTTGCGCATCCTGGCAGCGATGCTTTCGTTGAAAACCCATTGATTGGAGTGTTTTTTGGATCTTGCAACAGTAATCGGCATAGGTGTTACCTTCAGTTTAATGATATGGGCGATTCTTTTGGGAGGCCCTTTATCGCTTTTCTTCGATATGCCTTCGGTGCTCATTGTTTTCGGAGGAACTCTCGGCTGTACCCTCGTTCACTATCCTTTCAATGAGGTTTCATCCGCCCTGAGTGTGGCAAAAAAGACCTTTCTCTACAGGGAAATTCACACAAACACCTTGATAGGTCAGCTCATGGAGTTTGCCAACAAGGCCAGAAAGGAAGGGATACTGGCACTTCAGGGGGCGATGGAGACAACCGGCGACGAGTTTCTTAAAAAAGCCCTGCAGATGGCTGTTGACGGCCAGGAACCGGAAACATTGCGCAACATGCTGAACACGGAGATTGAATATATCCAGATACGGCATGGCAAGGGTGCTGAAATATTCGACTCACTCGCCTCGTATTCTCCGGCCATGGGCATGGTAGGCACGCTCATCGGGCTTGTGCAGATGCTGCAATCGATGAGCGATCCTGCAACGATCGGTCCGGCAATGGCGGTCGCTCTCATTACAACTTTTTATGGCGCCATAATCGCCAACGTTATCTGCCTGCCCATGGCCGGCAAGCTGAAAGCAAGATCAGCCTCCGAGGTGCTTACAAAAACTCTTATCATTGAAGGAATGCAATCGATTCTCTCCGGCGAGAACCCGCGAATAATGGAACAAAAAAGAAAGCTGTCCGAAGGGTGCGCCGGCCTGGCTGGTCACCTTTTCGGATCTGGTTACCCTTCTCTTAACTTTTTTCGTGCTGTTACAGTCAATGTCCGTTGTTGATAAGGTGAATTTTTCATCGGCGGCCAGCTCGCTTAAAACTGCTTTGACAGGCGAACATACCCCGGCCCAGACTGAATTTATTGTTCCGGTTTTTCCCAAAGTACCCAAGGTTCAATTTGCGCCAATAAGCGAGCCGTCGACCGAGAAAGTATACGAAAAGATCAAATCGCAAATTGATTCCCTGCGACTCAGCAGCGATGTCGGAGTGCTGAAAAGAGACGATGAATCGATAGTTCTGCGAATCAACGATTCGATACTCTTCGAGCCCGGGCAGACAAAACTGTCCGCACCGTCATATCCGATGCTGAGAACTGTAGCCGACATCATTCGTCCGCTTCCCATGGACCTGAGAATCGAGGGTCATACCGACGACACACCGGTGGCCGGTTCGCAATTCGGCAACTGGGATCTTTCGGTCGGCCGCTCGGTCGCTGTGCTACGATTTTTCACGCAAAGCGAACTGCTTGCCCTCGACAGGATGGCCGCAGTCGGCTACGGCAAGGAGAGACCTGCCGTTCCAAACAGCGATGAGGCGGCCAGAGCCTTGAACAGGCGGGTTGATTTTGTTCTCAGACTGAAAAGCAATACATCCAACGAACGTGCCGGCACAAAAAACAGAGCCATACCGTTTTAATTTGCATGTTTCTTGCAAAGAATTTTCCACGAAGGTTCTTCCACCCCGTAAGGGGTATTATAAAGAACCCCCAGTATCGGGGTTGGCAATGAATTTCCTGGAATAGCGGAATAAACCACTTAGGCGATAAAGGATCGGACTGACTCATGGCGGAAAAAAAAGAAGCCCCGCAAGCTCCGGGCGGGAGCAAAAAGAAACTGTTTTTCATCATCGGCGCCGTTGTTATTGTTCTCTTGGCAGGCGGAATTGCAGCCTTTTTCCTCATGAAGCCCCCCCCTGCTCCCAAAGAAAAGGAGGATCCCGCCAAACATGTTCCAGTACCGGAACTCAACCAGCTGGCCGATGTCGGTCCCATGGTCAATATCGAAGAGTTTATTGTCAACATCATCAGCGGCGATGCGGCCCATTATGTCAAGGCGTCACTGACCGTCGAACTGACCAGTGAAGAAGGGAAAGCCGAGGCGGAGAAGAGAATGCCGCAGATGCGCGATTCCATCCTCCTGCTGGTTGGCAACAAATCCTTCGAAGAACTGCAGGACCTCCAGGGGAAAAAACAACTTAAGGCGGAAATCACCAATAAAATCAATTCATTTCTGAAATCCGGCAAGGTGAAAGCCGTTTATTTTACCAATTTCGTGGTGCAGTAAACGAGAACAAGCGAGCCCATGGAACACATCCTCAATAAATCGGAAATATCCGAGCTGCTCAAAGCGATCAGGGAAGGCAGGGTACCTCTTGATCTCGACGAGAAGGAGCAGGATACCTTTCTCGCCTGCACCCCGATAAATCTCTTTCAGCTCACCCGCCCCGACAGCGAACTTTTCAGGATACCCAATTTAGATATCATTCTCGATCTCTTCTGCCGAACCTATGCGACCTCGCTGACCAATCTTCTGCAACGAAATTTCTCCATTACCCGAACGAGCCTGGAGAGTTATGAATTTCAAAAATTCATGGCCGACAAGCACAGTCCCGGCGCGATAGGCATCCTCGACATGTCGCCGCTGAAATACGGTGCGCTTATGATTTTTGACGCCGCCCTGTCGTTCTCGATGCTCGAAATCATGCTCGGCGCCTCCACCGAGCTCGGCTCGCTCCATCTCGATCGCCGGCTCACCACCATAGAACTGAATATCCTCAAGACCTTGCTTTCCGACGCCTGCCACGACATCGACAAATCCTTCTCGCAGCTGCTGGAAATGCGTACTTCCCTGATCAAACTGGAAAACAATGCCCGCCTGGTATCGATTGTCGAACCGGAGGCTGAGGTTATTGTCGGAACATTCATGGTCAAGGTCGGCGAGCAGTCGGGACAAATCCACCTGGTCTTTCCTTTTGCAACCCTTGAACCGCTTCGCGAAGCCCTGAAACAGCTGCTCAACATTGCCACCACCACCCAAAGCACCTGGCAGAATGTGCTCGAGGATGAAATACAGGAAGTCGAGACCACGATCACGGCTCTTTCCGGCACTCTCACGCTTTCGATCAATCAGATTCTGCAATTGCATGAAGGCGACCTGCTCGATCTTGATTACAACCCAAATTCGCCGCTGAAGGTACTGGTGGAAGACAAACTTAAATTTTTTGCAATTCCCGGAACCCATAATGGCAAAAAGGCCATTAGTCTGACCGGCGTCAATGCATAAGAACGGACCACATGAAAGGATCACATCGATGACACCATCTGACAGCACCCGGCCGGCCCCCGAAGAGATTAAAGAACTCCTGCAGGAGACTTCCTCAAGCAGTCAAAAAGCTGGTAAATCACCGGATCCCAAAGGAGGCAGAGGACTGGATTTTCTCTACGATATTCCCTTGCAGATATCCGTTGAAGTCGGCCGCAGCAAGGTCCTGCTCAGGGACCTGCTGAAAATGGGTGAAGGGTACGTGATCGAACTGGATAAACTGGCGGGAGAACCGCTTGATCTGTATGTCAACTCGCGACTTATTGCCCGGGGCGAAGCGGTTATGGTCGGGGATAAATTCGGCATCCGGCTGACCGATGTGGTCAGCACCTCCGACCGTATCGAAAATCTCGGTTAAGTATGAGCGACATGGATTCCTATTTCAGGGTAATCTGGGGTCTTCTTGTTGTTCTTGGCATCATTCTTTTGCTCTACGGACTGCTCAAAAAGAAATTTTCCCTTCTTGCCCATTCCCCGCAACAGCAAATCAAGATTCTTGAAATAAAACCCCTCATGGGTAAAAAGGCTCTTTGCCTGATCGAGGTGAAAGGCCAGGAATATCTGCTGGGGATAAGCGGCGACCGGATAAGCCCTATTGCCGCCATTCCCCCCAAATCGGTCTCGTCGTTTGCGGATACCCTCAAAAATTCAGCAACGGACCCACGGCCATGATGTCCAGTTTTTCACTCCGCAGGACATCGCCGGAAACAGTTGGCGTTTTCGTTGGGGTTTTCCTTTTTTTGTTTTCGTTTCTGTTCCTGTTCCCGGATACCGCGGGAGCAGTGGGGTTGCCGACCATTACCTTTGGCGTGCAGGATGCCGATAACCCTCAGCAGATATCCAACGCCCTCCAGGTGCTTCTGGTCCTTACCATTTTCTCGGTCGCCCCGGCAATCCTGCTGATGACCACCTGCTTTACCCGCATCGTCATTGTTCTGGGCTTTGTCCGACAGGCACTGGGTACCCAGAATATGCCCCCCACCCAGGTGATCCTGGGGTTGTCCCTGTTTCTCTCCTTTTTTATCATGTCGCCCACCCTGAACCGCATGAATCAGGAAGCACTGCAGCCATATATGAATGAACAGATCAGTCAGCCCGTGGCGCTTGCGAAGGCGTTGCTGCCTCTCCGCGACTTCATGTTCAGCCAGGTGCGCGAAGACGAACTCATCCTGCTCACGGAAATAACCATGAAATCGGAACCGTCGGCGAAGGAAGATATTCCGACGATGACTCTCATTCCGGCCTTCATGCTGTCCGAATTGAAACGTGCCTTTCAGATGGGGTTCATGATTTACATTCCTTTTCTGGTTATTGACATGATTGTTGCATCGGTTCTCATGTCCATGGGAATGATGATGCTTCCCCCGGTTATTATTTCCATGCCATTCAAGCTACTGCTCTTCGTCCTGGTCGACGGATGGAACCTTATTGTCGGCTCCCTGATCAAGAGCTTCGGCTAAAACTGTTTCCTGGGCTGCAAGGCCCGGGGAGGAATCCCATGAATCCGGAACTCGCCGTAGATATCTGCCGCAAGGCCATTCAGACAATCCTGCTTGGTTCGGCGCCCATGCTCATTATCGGCCTGATAATCGGCCTGCTTGTTTCCATCTTCCAGGCGGCAACCCAGATCAATGAACAGACGCTCACCTTTGTGCCGAAGATCGTCGCCGTATTCGTCACCATGCTGGTATTCGGGCCGTGGCTGATCAAGCTTCTCGTCACCTTTACGATCGACCTTTTCGAAGTAATGACGACCCTCTGACGACCCTCTGAATATGCCCGTCGACATCCCGCTCATCCCCCTCGAACAGTTTCAAACCTTTCTTGTGGTTACCTGCAGGGTTGCCGGCTTCATCGCCGCCATTCCGGTCCTCGCCGCTGCCCAGACCCCCGTCCGGGTAAAAACCGGGTTGGTCTTTGCGACTTCGCTGGTACTCTTCCCGATCATGGGCGAAGCCGTACCGAAAGTGAGTTTTTCTCCGCTGCCTTTCGCGATGCTGATAGTTTCCGAACTCCTGGTTGGCCTGCTCCTGGGACTTGTCTCCCGGCTTATCTTTACCGCCGTCGAATTCGGCGCGACCGTCGTCGGATTCCAGATGGGCTTTGCCGCCGCAAATGTATTCGACCCGCAGAGTGAGAGGCAGGTGGCCCTGGTTTCCCAATTCCAGAATGTTTTTGCCATCCTCATCTTTCTGGCCATCAACGGGCACCATCTCTTCCTGCAGACGGCGGTGATGTCCTATGATTTCCTGCCGCCGGGCCAACTCGATTTATCCGGAGAAGCCATACCGTATCTCATGCGGCTCACCTCGCATATGTTCGCCATCGGAGTCCAATTCAGCGCCCCAGTGCTTGCCGTCCTCCTGCTCTCCGGTCTCATCCTTGGCATTTTGGCCCGCGTGTTTCCTCAGCTGAATGTTTTTCTCCTTTCCTTTCCACTCAACATCGGCGTGGGTTTCATTGTCATCGCTTTGACACTCAGTCTGGCGTCCACCCTGATGAGACGGGAATTTGACAGTCTGGCCGAAAGGTTCATTACCCTGCTTAACTACCTTGCCCCCTGAGAGGTGAGAGTATGTACGGCAAATCAATCACAGTCTCAACCAACGGGTAATCGATGGCAGAAGAAAGCCCGACAGGGGGGGAACGGACAGAGGACGCAACATCAAAGCGTCGCGATGATTTCCGTAAAAAAGGCCAGGTCGCCCAAAGCAAGGAAGTTCAAACTGCCGCCCTTTTCACGATTGTCCTTCTCTTCTGGCTGATGTATCTGCCAACCTTCTGGCAGGGGTTCACCACTCTCATCTTTTCTATCCTGCAATCAAGCGGTGAATTTGAGCTTACCCCCGCCTCGACCATATCTCTCGCAGCGTTTCTCCTGCAAAAAACCGGTCTGCTTCTCGCCCCGCTCTTCTTACTGGTCATAATCATCGCACTTTTTTCCAGCTTCTTCCAGTTCGGCTGGCTGATCACCTCCAACCCTCTTCTCCCCGATTTTGCCAAACTCAATCCGATCACCGGGATGGCCCGGTTTTTTTCGAAAAAATCCCTGATTGAAGTAGTCAAATCAATATTAAAAGTGATCCTGATCGGCTGGATCGCCTTTTCCACCGTTCTCGATAATTTTGCCGAAGCTCTGATTCTGCTCGACACGAGTGTCGGCACCACCTTGAGTTACCTGGCCAAAATCTCGGCTCTGATCATGGCCAAGATTTGTGCCCTTCTCATTCTCATCGCTTTCCTCGATTTCATGTTTGTCAGATGGGAACTCGAGGAAAAAATGAAAATGACCAAACAGGAACTCAAAGAAGAATTCAGGGAAAGCGAGGGCGACCCCCACATAAAGGCGCAAATTCGCTCGATTCAGCAGGAAATGGCGCGAAAGCGGATGATGGCGGAAGTACCGAAGGCCGATGTGGTCGTGACCAACCCTACCCATCTCTCCGTGGCTATCCGGTATGATTCGAAGAAAATGGATTCGCCGGTCGTGGTCGCTAAAGGAGCCGACCACCTGGCCATGAAAATCAGGGAAATCGCCAGGGAACACGACGTCCCCATCGTCGAGAACCCACCCGTGGCTCGATTATTGCATAAACTCGATCTAGGAGAACATATTCCCGAGGATCTCTTCAAAGCAGTCGCCGAGATACTCGCCCATGTATATTCATTGAAAGGCAAGATTCAATAATGGAACTGACCACGGTACAAACCACCTGGAGCAACCTGCAGTTCAAGCAGCTGCTCGGCCGAAGCGATATAATCGCCGCTCTTGGTCTGGTATCCATTCTGATGATGATGATCATCCCGCTGCCGCCGATCGTCCTTGATCTCTTCCTGACGATGAGTATCACCATCGCCCTGCTCATTCTCATTCTCAGTCTCTATACGGTCAAGGCCACCGATTTCTCCGTCTTCCCTTCAATTCTGCTGGTAACCACCCTGTTCAGATTG